>Ga0307416_100000164_pt1 | contig 37789 bp, 39 predicted proteins | sample DK1Cmetagenome_2_FD_203821 | JGI IMG/M metagenome (GOLD analysis project Ga0307416, IMG submission 203821) | Maize rhizosphere microbial communities from greenhouse at UC Davis, California, United States - DK15-C-3 | ecosystem: Host-associated > Plants > Roots > Rhizosphere > Soil | place...
GAGACGCTCATGCGGGCCGCGACTTCCTCGACGGTGAGCCGCCCGCTCGTTCGGCGAACCAGGTCGAGCGCCTGCGATGCGGCCGGCCGGTGGCGCGCCGGCGCCCGGGCCGCGAGGCCCCCGAGCGCCGCCGCGAGCGTGGTCACGGCCTGCTCGGGCGTGCGCGTCTCGACAAGCGCGTCCAGCAGCCATCCCGCGGCGCGAGGCGAGATGAGTGACAAGTCGTCGAGCGCGTCGTGATGGTCCGTGGGCACCAGGCCGAGGACGGCCGCCACCCACTCGAGCTTCACCCTCACGGCGGCCATCTCGTAGCCGCGCTCGAAGGTGCACAGGTGCGGCCTCGTCTTCGGCCCCACCAGCAGCAGGCGCGGGTCGACGACGCGCCCGCCGGGCTCGCGGGAGCAGCAGAACGCCACGCTGAGCGCCGGGTCCGGCAGGACGCGGTGCGTCGCCCCCCCGAGCGCGACGTCCCGCGGCGTCTGGTACACCCAGACGGCCTCGCTGAAGTGCGCGAGCGGCGGCGGGGGAGCGTACTCCCGGTAGCCACCGAGCACGTGCTGCACGGAGAGTGACGCGATCGCTCGCTCGGGCACGGCGGTCAGGGGTGCGCGGGTTCGCGGAGTGGTCAGGCCGGTCATCTTCCCCTCGGTCTTCGTGGAAGTCACCGTCAGATCCGCCCGACCAGCCGGTGCCGCGGCCGGGCCGACGGCGGCATCACGGGCCGTAGTCGCGGAACGGCTCCGTCCACAACCGGGCGCCGGTCGGGCGGTGACGCAGCACGTGCGTGAGCTCGACCTCGGGCCCGACGCGCGCCACGCGGGTCTCGAGGAGCTCGAGATCGGGCGCCGCGCCCAGCCCCATCGCGTTCAGGCGCTCGGCCTCGAACCGGCAGACGTCGCCCGGCGTCGGCGGGCTGGCAGGGTACGCCTCCTCGTGGTGCGCAACCAGCGTCCGCCAGTGCTCGTCCCCAGCTCGCTCGACGGACGCCCGAAGGTCCTCGCGTGTGAACGCCATCGCTCCTCCTGGTGCGGGCTGAACTGCCTGTCACTTGCGATCACGCACGGGGCGGCTCAGCTGCGGGGCCCCGAGCCGCCGGAGTCCGGCCGACGGGCCCCGAGGCACCCACCCGCTTCGGCGGGTCGCCGTGCGAGGCCGCACGATCCCGGCGCTTCGCCCACTGCAGTCTTGTGCGGCCCGGGCCCGCGGCGGAAGGCGCGGCGGACGGATCGCGCTGGCCCGGGACGACCGACCGCCGTATCGTACCCTACGGCCGACGACCCGTTCGTACCTGAAGCGGCTTACCCGGCGGATGGAGGCCCGGCTGCGGAGCGGCGCCGGCCTCCCGCATGCGCCTCACACGACGGCCGAAGTGGCCCTCGATGATGACGTCGCACCGTGCCGGCTCCTCAGGCACGGGCGCGTGACGGCTCGTGACGGATTCCGCCGCGGCAGCGTGATCGACGAGACCCAGTGGCGAACATAGTCTCACCTGTCACTCCCTCCCTGGAGCTGTCGATGTCCCTCCAATCGCTCATTGCCCACCCGAAGACGTTCCTCAAGACCAACGCCCTCTGGCCGGCCGGACAGTTGAACGTCATGGCCGCAGGCAAGCCGGACGTCTTCAAGGTCGGCACGACCGATGAAGGGTCTCGCGTCTGGCCCGTCCAGCTTCGCGCCAAGGGCGGCGTCGAGTGCAAGGCGCGCGACGGCACGCCGATGGCGTGCTGGGAGGTTGCCCCGGCGTCATTGCCGGCCGCGACCCTCGCCTACTACCTGCCGTGGCGCCCCAACTCCACGCTCACGATGCTCCTCGGCGACAAGGCGGACTTCTTCATCACCGACACGATGAACGGCTGCACGTTCGCCTTCGGGGCCGGCGGAAAGCCGCGGGTCGCGCACGTGAACTACAACACCTTCAACGAGGCCGGCGATCGCGAAGAGGGCCGTCCGATCGATCAGGCGCACATCGACGCCGAGGTTCAGCGCCTCTTCCCCGGCGCCGTGGGGGCGCTGCGCAAGGCGGATTACCTCACATCCAGCTTCCCGAACGTCACCGTCGTCGGCGTTCGCCGGAACGGGCAATGGACGTTCGTCTATCAGAAGCGCGACTACCTGGGCACGGCGGCGAACAAGCTCTACGAGCTGAAATCGGTACACACGATCCGTTGACGGCGCTCCGCCCGGTCCGACGTCGCCGAATTGTTGTCGCCCCGAGGCGCCAGTGCCGGCGTCCGCCGACGCCCTGCCGGGCGTCGCGCCTCGTCAGCCTTGGAAGACTTCCCAGGCCCTTCGTACTCGCTCCATCAAGCGACCAAACCGCACCTCGCCGCGCACGCCGGCCAGGAACGGCTCGTACTGCGCGAGGAAGGGGTGGTTGATCATTCCTAAGGAGACCGCCCGCTCGAGGAAGTCGAGCGACGCCTCGCGCTCGCCGACGAGGGCGAAACAGTCGGCCGCCCACCAGCAGAAGAGGTCGTCCCACCATGCCGCCTCGCGCAGCTCCGGCGTCATGACCCGAAGCACCTCGTCGCGGTCGCCGCGAAGCGCGGCCGCCATCGCGCTGGCCAGCTTCGCCCACGCCCCGTCCGGCGTGTCGCGCGCCACCGGCTGCAGTAGCGTGACCGCTTCCTCCACCCGCTCGTTGGCGGCGAGCATGAGCGCGTGCACCGTTCGGTTCGTCGGATTGTCCGGATCGACGTCGACCGACCGCTGCGTCCAGCGCAGCGCGTCATCGTACCGCCCGTCGAACATGGCAACCATGCCCCGCATGCAGATGTTGATCGACGTCAGGGGATCCACCTGGAGGAGCCGCTCCGTGAACGCGACGGCCAGGGGGATCTGCCCGGCGACGGCGTAGGCGTACCCCAGCCAGAGGAGCGCCTCCGGGTCGTTCGGGTCGAGCGCCAGGGCGCGCTTGAAATCGCGCATCGACCCGGCCGGGTCGGCCCGGTTGTTCCGAACGGCCCCGCGCAGGGAGTAGCCCTTCGATGACTCCGGATTCAGTGCGAAAACCTTCGCCGCGCAGGCCTCGGCTCGGCTGAGATAATCTTTGTAGGTCGTAGCGGGCCGCAGCCCGACATTGACGTACTGCCAGTAGATCATCCCCTCCGCGGCGAAGAGCAACTCGCTGTCGCCGACGATCTCCTGCGCCTGGCGAATGAGCTGGAGCGCGCGATCGAGAGCGGGGCCGCTGAAGCTCCAGATCTGCTGGCGCGCGCGCAGATAGAGGTCGTACGCGCGTGCGTCGTCGATCGACCGACGCGCCATGCGCTGCGCCTCGGCCGGCGTGAGCCGCAGTCGAAGCGCGTCCACGATCTGGCGCGAGAGCCGCTCCTGCATGTCCAGCACGTCGTCGAACGTGCCGGTGAACTTCTCCGCCCACAGTTGCGCATCCACCTGCGCGTCCACCAGCTGGGCCGTGATGCGAACGTCCGAGCCGGACCTCCGCACGCCACCCGTGAGCACGTAGCGCGTGCCCAGCTCGCGAGCGATCGTACGCACGTCCTTGTCGCTCCCCTTGAGTCGCATGGCTGACTGACGCGAGATCACGCGCAGCGTTTTGAGCATGGACAGATCGGTGATCAGCTCGTCCGTCAACCCGTCCGCGAGGTACTCGTTGTCCGGATCGGGGCTGAGGTTGGCAAACGGGAGCACCGCGAGGGTGAAGAGCCCCGAGTCGTCTACACGCCTCTCGCCGGTCCGGTGCTCGGCGAAATCCGACGCAGTGCCGTCGAGGACGACGATGAGCTCGCGGGCGGTCGCGGGGCGGTGGTCCGGGTCCTTTTCGAGACACCGCGCGATGAGCGTCGCCAGGCCCTCGGGAACGTCGGCGCGCTTGGTACTGACCGGGGCCGGCACCGTCATGAGGTGCGCGCGGATCTGCGCGGACGGCGGCCCCTGGAACGGAGGCTCCCCCGTCAACAGCTCGTACGCCAGGCACCCGAACGCGTAGAGATCGGCGCGATGGTCCACCGCCGAGTCGGCCGCAGCCTGTTCGGGCGCCATGTACTGCGGCGTGCCGATCGCGAATCCGACCTCGGTCAGCGTCGCCATGTCGTCCCCCATTATTCGTGACGTGGCGAGCGCCTTGGCCACACCGAAGTCCGCCACCGCGGCGGTGCCGCCGACAAGGAGAATGTTCTCGGGTTTGATGTCGCGGTGGATCACGCCCCGCTCGTGGGCGAACTCGAGCGCCCTCGCCACGTCGCGAAGAATGCTCACTGCCTCCGGGATCGGCAGCGCGCCGGTACGCGCCAGGCGCACGCGCAGCGAGTCGCCCTCCTCGAACGGCATCGTGTAGAACGGGATGCCGTCGACCTCGCCGGTACTGAGAATCGGTACGATGTGCGGATGCTGCAGTTGCGCGGTGAGCTGGATTTCGCGCTTGAAGCGCTCGGCGCTGACCCCCGCGAGCGAATCCGGCGCGAGCACCTTCACGACGACGCGGCGGCCCAACGCACGCTCCCGGGCGAGGAAGACGCGGCTCATCCCGCCCCCGCCGAGCTCGCGCTCGACCGAGTACATGTCGCCGAGCCGTTCCTCCAGGTAGCTTCGCAGATCCGTGAGCACGCGCCGGCCGCCGTCGAGAGGACCTCCGAACATTGAGGCGCTCAGACGAGGTTTGCCAGAGTCGCGACCCTTCCGCGATGCAGCGGAACGACTCACGTTGCGAGGTCGTCAGTGAGTCCCTCGGCGGGCGCCGCTCTGCGCCTCGTCGACGTGCAGCAGGGCTTTGACGATCCGCGCCGGGGCGCGCGGAACAATCCCGTCTGCAGGGTGAGTTCGCCACGGGCCGAAGCGCCCACGACGTTCTCGCCGCGGGTGCCTAACGCAACGCTGTACTCGGCGGGAGGGCCGCGCACCGTCCCGCCCCCGGGTGGGCTCCGCAGCCCGCCCGCGTCGGTGCGCTCGTACGGCGCTCGCGGGTGAGCGAGGGCGTCAGGGGCAGAGTGGCTTCGGAGGGGGGACGAGCACGGTGCCTGGGCTCACGTCGTTGGTGGGGGTCGGACGCGCCGAGCCCGCAGGACCACGACGCGACGGGGCGCCACTGGCGGGTGGCCGCACCGGCCAGTGGCACTGTCGCGCGTCGTCTCGCCCGGCGCCGGTGACCGGGTCACGCACCCGCCGTGGAGGGGTCGATCACCGCGCGAACTTCGCTGATCTGCGTGGCGGGGAAGCCCGACTTCGCCGCGTGCTCCTCGATGAGCGACGGGTCCCGCGCGACGTACACGCAGAAGATCTTGTCGCCCGTCACGTACGACTCGAGCCAGTGGATGTCGTGACCGAGCTCAGCGAGAACCTTGTTCGACCGCTGCGCCGCCGCCGAGAGCCCATCCGATGACTGCCGCCCGACGCCCGGCATGTCCCGCTCGATGATGTACTTCCGCACAGGATCCTCCCGTGAATGGTCGTGGGCCTACAGTGCGCTCGCGGCGCCTGCCGCGCGACTGGCGGAACTGACATATTCACGGGTCGATTCGGCCACGGGGCCCAATGATCGAAGTCACAGTCGTTTTCCTCGACGGCAGCCTCCCGTCCACCTCCATTGCCCCCATGGAGATCTTCCAGTACGCGGGGGTCCTTTGGAACGTGCTGCACGGCGACCCGGGCCAACCGTACTTTCGGGTGCGAACGGCGTCGCTGCACGGACGAGCCGTACAGGGCGACGTGCCGGTCGCCATTCAGGCGAATTGCGGAATCGCGGAGATCCGTCAGACGGACCTGATCGTCGTGCCGACGGCCGGCATGGATCTCGAGGCGCTCTGCCGGCAGAATGCTCCCCTGATCCCGTGGCTACAGCACTGGCGCACACGGGGAGCGGCAATCGCGGGCGTCTGCACCGGCGTGAGCCTGCTGGCCGAGGCCGGGCTGCTGGATGGCAAGCCGGCGACGACCCACTGGGCGGTGGTCGATCAGTGCCGTCGGCGGTATCCCGCCGTGCAGTGGAGGCCCGAGCTCTTCATCACGGAGGCCGACGGGGTCTTCTGCAGCGGCGGCCTCTACTCCTCGATCGATCTCAGTCAGTACCTCGTGGAGAAGTACTGCGGGCACCAGGTCGCCGTGGAGACGGCGAAGGCGCTGCTGATCGAGCGGCCCCGAACGTGGCAGTCGGGCTACGCAGTCGAGCCCCCCCGCTGGGCACACGGCGACGAGCAGATCCAGAAGGCGCAGGACTGGCTGTTCAGGAATTTCCGGCACGACGTCCGCTTCGCCGATCTGGCCGCGCACGTCGGGATGACGCCGCGGAATTTCAACCGCCACTTCAAGGCCGCGACCGGGGACACGCCGCTCGGCTACCTGCACCGGCTGCGGGTCAGCGAGGCGAGGAAGATCCTCGAGGGCCAATTCAAGTCCGTCTACGAAGTAGGCGTCGCCGTCGGCTATCAGGACCTGACGTTCTTCCGACGCCTGTTCAAGCGCTGCTCCGGCATCGCGCCCCAGGCGTACCGCCAGCGCTTCGGCCCGAAACGCCGGAAGGGCGCAATCGAGCTGCGCGGCACTCGTGGCGGGCGCGCGGTGCAGGCAGGCACGGTCAACGGCCAAGCCTGAACCAGGCGCCCAGCGACCGGGGAATGGCGGCCGACCAGTCCGAAACCCTCTTCAGAGTGGTCGCGGCCGCGCTGTTCTGTACGGGCCTCGGCATTTCGGCTCACTTCCGCCGGAAGGCAGACCGAGCCGGGGGGCGCGTGTCGTGGGAGGGTGAGGGCGTGCCCATGCTCGTCGCCCTGCGGCTCTCCGGACTGGCGCTGTGGGGGGCCGTCGTCACCTACCTCGTCAACCCGCGGTGGATGCAGTGGTCCCAGATCGGTCTGCCGGCGTGGGCGCGCTGGGCGGGAGCCGTCCTCGGCGTCGTGACAGTCGCGCTGCTCTACTGGCTGTTCAGTAGCCTGGGCAAGAACATCACCCCGACCGTCGCGACCAGAGCCGAGCACACGCTCGTCACCCACGGCCCGTACCGGTGGGTCCGGCATCCTCTCTATTCGGTGGGGACGCTCTTCTTCCTCGCGCTCAGCCTGCTGGCCGCCAACTGGTTCATCGCCGTCGCCAGCATCTGCGCACTGCAGTTGCTCGCCCTCCGCATACCGAGGGAGGAGGCGAAGCTGGTCGAACGCTTCGGTGATGCGTATCGCGCGTACATGGCGCGCAGCGGTCGCCTGCTGCCACGCTTTCGAGGCCCGCGGTGAGCCAACCGGAGGAGGTATCGTGGACGAGGACCTCGAAGCGATGACGCGCGACCAATTGATCGCCGAAGCCCGGCGCTTGCGCGCCGGGATCCGGGCACACCGCGACAGCACCGGTCACGCGCTCTGCTGGCATCACCCGGCGCTCTGGGGTCTCCTGCCCGAGAAGACCGATCCGCTGCCCACGGTCCCGACCTGGCCGGAGTTCCTCCGGGGTTGCGTGCGGTACCGCCAGTCGCTGGATGAACAGCTCCCCAATGCCCCCCGCTCCGGCGCCCCCTATCAGCCGTGACCGAGCGGGGAGCCAGCACGCCGCCGCCGCGACGAGCAGCAGAAGCAGCATGACGCCACATGGATTGTCAGGCGCCCTCGAAACCCGACGCGTCATCCTCTTACCTGCCACGTAATGGCCCCGCAGCGCGCGGCGTCCAATACTGCCTCCCAAGCCGCCCGAGACGTACAGCGTCCGGCGCGGGTACACTGAGCATTGAGGAGGATCATCATGGAACGCTCTCGCCTGCTCCGCCGCGCGCTGCTCGCGAACGCGGTCTTCTCGATCGCCTGTGGCACCGCTCTCGCCACCGCCCCCGCTCGGATCGCGGTCGCGCTCGGCCTCGAGAGGCCGGCACCCCTGGTGGGTCTCGGCCCCGGCCTGCTGCTCTTCGGGGTGAGCCTGGTGCTGCTCGCGCGCGCTCCCGTCATCAACCCCGGTCGGGCGCTCGCGGCGAGCGCCCTGGATCTGGGATGGGTCGTCGGGAGCGTCGTGCTGCTGGCGGGCTGGCCGCAGCTCCTCGGCGCGACCGGGCGCCTCGTCGTCGGCGGCGTGGCGGCGGTCGTCGGCGCGCTGGCGTTGCTCCAGCTGAGCGGTTTGCGGAGCTCGATTGGGAGCGACGGGACGCGGGGGGAATACGGCAGCATGCTCGAGGCGCGGCGGGTGCTGCCGATCGATCCGCGTGCCGCGTGGGCCGTCGTGTCCGACCTCGACCGCTACGCCGACTTCGCCGCCGGGCTCCGCTACTCCCGCGTGCTCTCCGGGCACGGCGTCGGCCTGCGCCGCGAGTGCGGCGACCACCGCGGGCGGTCCTGGACGGAGACGTGTGCCGTCTGGGAGGAGGGGCGGGTGTACGCGATGGAGGTGGACACCGCGGCCGCGGGGTACTCGTTCCCGCTGAGGGCCCTCCGGGGCGAGTGGCGCGTGAGCCCGGTGGACGGTGGGACGGAGGTGGCGATGCGTTTCGACTTCACCGCCAGGGGCGGCGCGATCGGCGAGCTGATCGCCGCCGCGATCATGGCGCCGCGCGCCCGTCGAGACATGGAGGCCGTGCTCGACCGATGGGAGGGGTCCATGCGGACCGGCAGCGCGTCGGCGGCGGCGTGAGCGGCGGCGTGAGCGGCGTGGGCGGTCGCGCGGCCCCCTCATCGGCCCCCGTCGGCGAGCTGCTGCGGCTCTGGCGCACGCGGCGGAAGATGTCGCAGCTCGACCTGGCGCTCGACGCGCAGGTGTCGGCCCGCCACCTCAGCTTCATCGAGACAGGGCGCGCCACGCCGAGCCGAGAAATGCTGCTCCTGCTCGCGGCCGTCCTAGAGGTCCCGCTCCGCGAGCGAAACCTCTTGCTCCACGCCGCCGGCTACGCGGCCGCGTACCGTCAGACGGACCTCACCGCCCCCGAGTTGGCGGAGGCGCGCCGCGCGCTGGAATTCATCCTCGCGCGTCACGAGCCCAACCCCACGCTCGTGCTGGACCGGCTGTGGGATGTGCTCCTCGCCAACCCGGCGGCGGCGATCCTGTCGCGCTTCGTGCAGGAGCCGGCCGCCCTCGCGGCGCGCGGACGGCCCAACGCGGCCCGGCTCATCTTCCACTCGGCGGGGATGCGGCCGTTCATCGTCAACTGGGAGGACGTCGCGGCGCATCTGTTGGAGCGGTTGCGTCGAGAGGCGAGCTTCGGGCTCGGGGACCCCGCCGCCCGGGAGCTGCTGAACGAGCTGCTCTCGTATCCGGACATCCCGCCTCGACTCCGGCACGCGGGCTACGGCAGGCCCGACACGCCGCTCCTGCCGCTGACGCTCGCGAGGGACGGCGCGAGGCTGTCGTTCCTCACGACGGTCACCACGTTCGGCACGCCCCAGGATGTCACGCTGCAGGAGCTGCGGATCGAGACCTACTTCCCCGCCGACGAGGCCACGCGGGAGCTGTTGCGCGAGACTCACGCGCCGGCTGCAAGCGTTCGCGACGCCCCTGACGAGCCCCCGGACGGTGCGACCCGGAACCCCCCTGCAGCGCGGCTGTGAATTGCGCGCCGATGCAGGCAACCGGAGTACATCCCGGGGAGGCCTCTGGATCCTATGTCCTGCACTCCACTCGCACGCTGGCCGAGCGGGTCGTCTCCGCGGCGCGCATCACCGGGAGCTGGCCGGTCCCGTCGTGCGCCTCACCGAGCGGCGGCGCCGGCACGTCCCCTCGCGCGAGACCTCCCGCCGCGAGCCATCCCCTGGTGTTGTCCGCCGCGCCGGCGATCATCGGTCAGTGGGCTCGCCGAGCGATCACCGCCAGACGCGCGTCTCCGGCCGAAAGGCGGCCCAGGCGAACCAGAAGTAGTCACCGGACGGGACCACGGTCAGGCGGGCGCCGCGAAGCGGTCCGGAGACGGCGCGGCCGCGGAGATCCCACGCGCTCCCCGTCTCCCGGTCGCGAAAGGTGCTTCCCGGCCCGGGCTCGAAGGTCAACGTGCGACCGCCGGCTCGGCGGTCGAAGACGCCACTCGCTCCAACGTCCCGGCCGGACGCGATGCGCGACTGATCGAGCGCGCTGGCCATCCCCGGCGTCCAGAAGACCACCAGCGGCCGACCGCCGACCACGTCGTTGACGACTCGAACCCCGCGCATGCGGGAGAATGGGTACGCCACGGTCTCGGAGCCGACGCGCACCGCGACGACGCGCTCCAGCGCCGCGAGGCGGTTGTCCCGCTTGCCGTGGAAGAAGCCGGGCAGCGGCGAACCGCCAGGGGCGTCGTAGCCCGTGTACGGGTTCGTACCGTAAGGGCGGGAAAAGCCCGTTTCCCGCGAGAGGACTTGCCCATTAGTGTGCGTCGTCTTGAACTCTGCCCAGCTCACCGTCTGGGCCTCCAGCCACCGCAGCGTGTCACCGGCAAGGGCGCCGACGATCGCCTGGCCGGTCGCCTGCTGCCACCAGCTCTCCGTCTGGCGGTCGTACATTACGAGGTCGGAGTGCCGGAGCCGCCCCGTCGTGCCGAAGTCGAGCACCCGTCCGTCGTGCCGCCGGTCGAAGACGAGCGCCGTGTTGCAGAGCGGGCAGTAGGTGACCGCGACCGGCAGGTCGCCGACGCGGTCGTTCACGATCTCGTGCCAGATGAGGATCTGGAGCGGGTACGCGCGGGCGGTCCCTCCGTGCTCCACCACGATCACCGGCTCACGGTCCTCGAGCCAGCGGTCGGCGCTCGATACCCTCTCGAACCGCGGCCGGTCGATCGCGGGGATCCCGTCCTTGGGCGGCCCCCCGGCGACGATCTCCTCGAGCGGCACGATGTGACGCGAGAAGTCCGTACGCCAGTCGCCGACCGCCTGCGCTGACTGCTCACTCGGCGCGGCGCAGGCGAGAAGCGAGAGGAGGGGAATCCGGCACGGCAGCACGTCAATGCCTCCGTAAGGTCATTAAGATCGTTTCGGTAGCAACGCGTCTACCGTACCCGCCGCCGAGTGGTACTTGCAGTGGGCACGGAGTGGTGGGCCATCCGTCTTCACCTTCACGGTGACGACCTGGGCGCCGGCTCACGGCGTCCCTGCCCCGGCGCGCCGCTGGTGCTGTACATCCGGCCACGCGTCAGGCGCCGACACGCCGCTCGTACGGCGCAGGCGCACGAAGACCGCGCCCAGGATGACACCGTAGATCAGGTGCCCAACCAAGCTGCCCATGGCCACCGGCCGCATCGGCGGCATCCGGAGCGACGCGAACGGCGGCATGCCGAGCAGGATCGGCATAAGGATCAGCGCACCGAGCACCCACCACACGAGGCCCCAGAGCGCGCCCCATCCCGCGCCGGTGCCGTAGCCGCGCGCGCGACCGACAAGGAGCGCGCCGAAGAGCGCCCCGATGACGGCGCTGTTGAACAGGTGGTAGAGCCAGCCCACCACCAGGCTCTGCGAGCGGACGACCATCGCCACCATCGCCATCATCGGCATGCGTCCGCCGTCCGGCGTCGGTGCCGACATCATCTGCATCATCTGCATCATCATCCCGAACACCACACCCGCCGCGATCCCCGCGACGACACCGGCCAAGATCTTGGATCGCATCGTCATCCCTCCTGTTCGTGCTCGTAGGCCCGGCCGCCCATCCACGCGACCGCCCGCCGCGCCTGCTCGACGCAGGCCTCGGCGAGGGTCGCGAGCCGCGACGCCGGGAGGTTGCCGACCATCGCGTGGAGGAGCCCCGGCTCGCGCCACGAAACGACGTGATAGCCCACCCGCGTCGTGCGGTCGAACCGGGGCGGCTTGGCGCTGTGGGCGTCCCGGGCCCCATCCGGCACGACGAAGTACGAGACGGCGACGCCGTTCACCTCGTACTCCACCGCCGCGCCGCGGCGGTCGTCCGTCACGCAGAGCCGCGCACCGAGGAGGCGCGCACCGGGGAGCACGGGCACGTGCATCGCGAAGTGCACCTGCCGCTCGAGCCAGCGGGTGACCTCGGCCGGGTCCGCAGAGGCGATGCGCGTCTCGCCCAGCGCCGTGGCGTGGTCCTCCGCGATCGCCGAGATGGGATCGATGCGCGCGTCGGGACCGTCGCGTCGCAGGCGGTCGGCTGTGAGCGCGCCTGCGAGGGCAACCAGGAGCACGGCCGCGGCGAGCCACGACGCGCGCCCGCGCCCGCGCGGCGACGGCTGCAGGCCCGCGCGAGCGCGCGCGACCGCGGCGAACAGCCGGCCGCGAACTTCCGCCGGCGCCTGCTCACGTGGTGCCGCCTCGCGAATGGCGTCGCCGAGCGCGCGCATGTCGCGCACGAACTGCTGACACGCCGCGCAGCTTGCCAGATGCTCTTGCGCGTCGATCACCTCGGGCGAGGCCGGTCGCGGCCCGCCGCCCGGCCACAGGACGCGTCTCGCCCGTCCGCACATCATGCTCTCGCTCCTCATGCCCGTCCCCATGCGCCCGCCTCCGGCAGCTTCTGTCGGAGTAGCTCGCGCAAGATTCGCCGGGCCCTGAAGAGCCGCGACGCCACCGTCCCCTGGGGGATGCCGAGCATCTCGGCGACTTCGTGCTGTCGGAACCCCTCCACGTCGCTCAACCAGACCACCGGCCGCAACTGCTCGTCGAGGGCGTCCAGGGCGGCGGCGAGCTGCTCTCGCTGCAGCACCAGGTCCGTCTGCTCCTCCGGCGTCTCCGTGCCCTGCCACAACGCGAGCGCCTCTTCGAACTCGTGCTCGTCGAAGTCCGACGCTAGCGTCTCGGCGCGGCGGCGGCGCGTGCGCAGCCGGTTGAGGTTCGTCCGGGTTAGGATCGTGAACATCCACGCCCGGGCTGCCGCCGGGTCGCGAAGCTCGTCGAAGCGTTCGAAGGCGCGGAGCACGGCATCGTGGAGCAGGTCCTCGGCGTCCGCTTTCCGCCCGCCGCAGAACCGTAGCGCGGTGCGGTAGAGCGCGTCGAGGTGCTCACTCAGCAGCTCCTCGAATGCCTTCGGCTCGCTCGGTCGTGACGCCCTGCCAAAGAGTCTCACCCCGTGTGCCCCCAACGCCGGGACCCGCTCCCCTCCGATCAGTGAGACACCGCGGGCCGCGGTTTCCTTCACCCGGTCGCGGCGCTCTCCCGGCCCATCGTGGTGAAGAAGATGTTCAGCGACTCCGCGAGCGTTGGGTGTGAGAAGACGCTGTCGCGGAGCGCGCGGTACGGGAGCTCACCCATCATGGCGAGCCGGAAGAGCGTCGCGAGCTCGCCGCCCTCGATCCCGACAGCTCGAGGCGTGAGCGCGACCGCGCGTCCCTCACCTAGCGGACGACGATCGTCCCGGCCATTCCGACGCCGCCCGCAGCGTAGCGTCGCTCGGCCGGACGATCGGCGGCGTCCAGGCGGCGGCCGTGCGTCCGGCCGGCTTGTGCGCGTCGAGCCCCGAACCGACGTGCCCCTCGGGCGCGGGCTCCTCCTGGAGGTCGAGCGGGAAGGAGACATGCGCCACGCCGCGCTGCCAGAGGCTGGCCTTCATCCCTCGTTCACCAGCGCCTCGACGTTGGCGGGGGAGCGTACTTCGTGGTTGTTGACGGCGACGTCGGCGAAGAGGTTGACGAGGTTCACCTCCTGGCGGACCTCGCCCGGGTGGGGGCCGCCTACGCGGCGGGTTGGAGGGCGTGAAGCGTGGCGTCCGCCACGGCGCCGAATGTCAGGTGGCCGGCAAGTCCGCGGGCGTGAGTCTGCCACGGGAACGCGGTCGGCCCGGGCGTCAGCTTGAGGGCGTAAACGGCGCCCTCGTCCATGAGGAGCCAGAACGCCGTGCCGAACGCGAGCCCGTGTGCAAGCTCCGCGCTCCGGAGCCGCGGCCGCAGGACGCTGTAGAGCGCGCCCGCGCTGATGCCGAGCGCCCAGTGAATCGTCGAGCCATACTTGTCGCGCTCCTCCTCGGAGAGCTCGGTGCCCGCGAGTCGCGCCGCCTTCTCCGCGGCCACAGCGTAGGCGGTCTTCCCCGAGCGCGCCTCGTCCTCGCGCTCGCGTACGGCCGTGCTCTCGTGCTCGTACAGATAGGTGGTGACCCTTCCCATCACCCACGTCGCCACGGCGCCAGCGATCGCGCCGTCGATCAGGTCGGCGATTGCACTGCGGCCTGCACCCATGACGCCTCCTCATCTGTGTACCACTAGGACACCGCGCCCGACGAGACGCTTCACAGGAATCGCCCCGTCGGCCGTCTCACGACTTATGGCTTACATGCCACTTACATGCCCGGGGTTACTGGCGCGTCCGGGTCGCGCGTCCCGCCGCTCGGCACCGTGAACTTCAGTCCCTCCGTGTACGGCGCCGGCTGCCTGTTCATGAACGCCATCGCCTGCCGCGCGTACTCCTCCCGCGCCTGCTGGACCGTGCGCCGCCGGCTCACGATGTCATTCGCCAGGTTGAGCGCCAGGAAGTTCATCTCCTCCTTGTCGCACCGCGCCGAGAGCTCCCCCTTGGTGCGCTCGACGATCACGCTCCCGTCGTACGCCGCCAGCTCGTCGAACAGATCGACCGGGACGCGGTAGTCGATGAACTGCTCCAAGAGGTCGGTGTGCGGCTTGGGGAAGGAGTGCGGGACCTCCTCACGGTAGAGAATCGTGTGCTTCCATGGCCCCGTGTTGTGCCACACGAGCATGCTCGCTGTCTGCTCGGCCGGCGGGCCGTACTTCCGGGTCATCGCCGTCGCCACCTCGCGCGGCTTCGCCGGCCAGCCGCTCAGCATCTGGTCAAGCGACGTACCCGGGGCGCTCTGCACCTCACCCGCGGAAGCCGTTTCTGCGTGCCGGGGCGTGCACGCCCCCACAAGGCCGACGAGCGCGAGCGCCGCGCCGGATAACACTGCATCGCTGCGCACCATACTTCCTCCTCCGAGTTGTCGCGGCCCGGCCGGACCAACGGCCCGGCGCGCGCCACGGGTCTGACAATCAGTCGTCCGCCGTCTGCCGACGGCATGAACGGTGGACTTTACCGCCTGCTTCATCCTGTCGTACTGCATGTGTCCTTCGACCGAGTGGTGCTCTCGGGAGATGTTTGCCTGGCCGTACTCGTCAGGTCGCGACCGAGTGCAGCGGACGCGCGTGCAGCACCGGCCCGTACATCGCGCCGACGATAGTGCCGTAGAGCAGGTGCTCGATCGCGAAGAGGGCGACGAACGCGGCGCCCATATTGGCCATGAACGGCCCGGGGGCCGGCATCTGCTCCGGGATTATGGGGTGCATCGCCGGGATCATTGCCATGACCATCCCGGCGATGACGACATGGATCACGGCGAAGCCGAGTCCGACCGCCGCGCCGGCGCGATGGGTCACGTGCTCGAAGCCCCACGCATAGGCGAGCGCGATCAGCGCCGAGATCATGAGGTGCATCCCGAACCCGATCAGCCATGCGGTGAGTCCCGGCGAGCTCACCACGGTCCCGAGCATCATCTCGGCATTCATCTCGAGTCCCAGCCGACGCACGAGCCAGCCGAGCGTCGTCATCGCTACGCCGCCGACCACGCCTGCGGCAACCGCTCTCCCCGCCTTCATGCGCTCCTCCGTGTGAGGCATCCGTAGGAAGTCGTCGCTTCCGACCCCGGATGTGGCCGCATATCTCACGCCATTCTGTTGCCCACGTACGGCACCAGATTGCCGGCATGGCACCATCTGGTGCTCTCGGGCAGCGTCCTTGGCACGCAGCTGGCACTTATTCGTGCGGCGCGCGGTCGACGCCGTAGCGCACAGCGAAACATGAAATCGGAGGCGGGAGTGCCTGATCGACGCGCAGACATTCGCGACATCCTCCGCCAGCGGATCGTGAGCGGGCTGCACCTCGGCATGCTCGCGCCGGGCAGGCGGCTGCCGAGCACGCGCGAGCTCGCGGAGGAGTTCGAGGCGACGCCGCGCACCATCATGGCCGCCTACGCGGCGCTCGCGGCCGAGGGGCTCGTCGAGCTCCGCACGCGCTCCGGGATCTACGTCGCGGGGCGGCCGGCCGGCGGCCCAATGCTCTCGCAGCTGGCCGGGTGGGTCGCCGGTGTGCTCCTCGAGGCGCGCGCACGTGAGATCCCGCCCATCGAGTTCCCGGAGCGGGTCCGCCGGTGTCTGGAGACACTACGCCTCCGGGCAGCGTGCATCGCCGGGAACGCCGACCAGCTCCGGCGCATTTGCACCGAGCTCTCCCTGGACTACGGACTCGAGACGGACGCCATCGACACGAGCGAGCTCGGTGCGGGAGATGAAGCGGCCCGCGCGCTCGCGCGGGCCGACCTCCTGGTGACCACAGCGTTGGACGCTGCCGCGGTGCAGTCCGCGGCCACCCGCCTTCACAAGCCGGTGGTGGTCGTCACGCTCCGCACGGAGCTCATGACCGAGATGACGCGGCTCCTGCGCGAGGGGCCCGTGTACTTCGTCGGCACCGATCCGCGCTTTGCCAACGCGCTCCGGGCGATCTTCGGCCCGACGGGCTCCGCGTCCAACCTGCGCCCCGTGATCCTCGGCCGCGATGATCCCGACGCCATTCCGGAGAACGCACCGGCGTACGTCATGCCCAGCGCCCGGGAGCGGCTCGGCGACACGCCGCTCACGCGCCGCGTCGTCCCCATCCCGCGCGTGTTCTCCACGGACACCGCCCGGGAGTTGCTGACCTTTATCATTCGCGCGAACATTGCCGCCCTGGCCGCGCGGGCGGCGTGAGCGCGTGAACGAGGAGACCGATCGATGACGCGGGTGCTCATCCGGCCGGAGTTGCTGTACGCATGGCACGGGCAGTCTCTCCTCGTCGTCAACAACCGCGGCGAGTGTGGGGACGACGAGAGCCTCTCCGGCTTCTACTTCCGCGAGGCGCGGCACCTGCGGACGCTCCGGCTGGAGCTGAACGGCGAACGCCCGTGGCTGTGCGAGGCGGCCGCCGTGGCGCCGCAGACGCTCGCGTTTAATTACGTGCACCCCGAGTTCACCCAGTTCGGCGGCGGCGGGAGCGGCGAGTCGCAAGGCGAGGTCCCGACCGACGGGCACGGGGTTCCGCACCGTGCGCTCGATGTGCGAGTTCGGTATGAGGTCGAGGTCGCCTCACTCCACATATCGCTGATGATCACCAACCGCTCGAGGCGCGACATCGCGGTGGAGCAGTCGTGGACGCTCGACGCGGACTTCGCGGACATCGAGGAGGCGCACGAAGGGAAGCGCCGGCAGCAGGCGGACATCGACGTGGCATCCGACGCATGCATGTTGCGGTTCACGTACCGCCATCCGAAGCTTCCGTACCAAACGTGTGTCGCTGCCTCCGGTCCTGGGCAGTGGTCGGCACACCGAGGCCGAGTGTCCGCGCACCTCCGGCTCGGCCCCCGGGAGACCGCGGAGGTCGCGCTCACGGTCCACCCGGTCGACGGCGAGGGCTCGTTGTCGGACGCTGACGCGGCGGAGCGCGAGCGGGTGTGGCGCGCGTGGCGAGACGGGCTCGCGCGCGTCGAGGCACCGGGCAACCTCTTGGCCGAGGAGGTCATCCGACGGAGCGTGCGCGACTTCGCGTCGTTCCCGCTACTCGAGGGGGAGCGCGACGAGTGGCTTGCGCTGCAAGCGGGCATGCCTCTGTACGCGGCGCTCTTCGGGCGCGACACGCTGACGGCGGGGTGGCAGGCCGCCTTCCTGGAAGGCGGCGACTCTCTGGACGCGAGCCTGACGCGGCTCGGCCGGATGCAGAGCACGCGCAGGGACGACTGGCACGATGAGGAGCCGGGGCGCCTGCCGCACGAGGTGCGACGGGGGCCTCTGGCGCGGCTCGGCCTTCATCCGCGCGACGCCTACTACGGCGACTACGCCGGTCCTCTCATGTTCGCCATCTCGCTCGCCCACCGCTTCGCGTGGACGGGGGATAAGGCGGTCCTCGCCCGCCACTGGGATGCGGCGCATCGCGCGCTCGATTGGGCGCGGGAGCGTGGCGACCTCGATGGGGACGGCTACCTCGAGTACCAGACGCGCTCCTCGCAGGGGTTGAAGAACCAGGGGTGGAAGGACAGTGGGGACGCGATCGTCTACGACGACGGCTCCGAGGTGCCAACGCCCATCGCGACGTGCGAGCTGCAAGGCTACTGGTTCGCCGCCCAGCAGCTCATGGCCGTCATGAGCTGGGCGATGGGCGAGCGAGAGAACGCCCGGGCGTACTGGCTTTCAGCGATGGAGCTCAAGACGCACTTCAACCGGGACTGGTGGATGGACGACGAGGGGTTCGTCGCGCTGGCGATGGATCCGGAGAAGCGGCTGGTCCGCGCCGTCGCTTCCAACGTGGGGCACTGCGTCGCGGCCGGCATCGTGAGCGACGCACACTTGCCCCGCGTGGTCGGGCGCCTGTTCGCGCCCGACCTGTTCAGCGGTTGGGGGATCCGCACCCTGTCATCGGAGCACGTGGCCTACAACCCGCTCAGCTACCACCTGGGCAGCGTCTGGGCGGTGGAGCAGGCGACCATCGCCTTCGGGCTCCGCCGCTTCGGCTTCGACGCGCGGGCGCTCGACCTGGCGCGGGCCATGTTCGACCTCGCCCAGCTCTACCCCGAGTACCGCATCCCGGAGTGCGTCGGCGGCTACGCCCGCGGCGAGCGGCCGGTGCCCGGCGCCTACCCGCGCGCCAACACGCCCCAGCTCTGGAACGCCAGCGCCTTCCCGCTCCTCGTGCACACCATCCTCGGCTTGCAGCCCGTCGCACCGCTCGACGTGCTGGTCATCGACCCGGTGCTCCCCACGTGGCTGCCGGAAGTGATCGTGCGCGACCTCAAGCTCGCCGGCGCCACGGCCACGCTGCGCTTCTGGCGCGATGACGACGGCGCGTGCCACGGCGAGGTGCTGCACAAGCGCGGGACGTTCCACCTCGTGAAGCAGCCCCCGCTCGAATCGCTCAGTGCTGGGGTGCGCGACCGGTTCCGGGCGCTGGCCGACAGTGTGATGCATCACTGAGTTGTCAGGTGCGACGGCGGTCTCCCGCTGCACCGACTCGCGTCTTACCCGTTCGTCTTCGCGCTCGCCATGACCTAGCCGAACCCACTCATGGTTGAGCATACTGGTCTCGTGGAGATGACCGCGGGCCACGCCGTCTTCGGCGTCGCGCTGGGAGCGACGTACGCCGCGCTCAGCGCACGGGTCGGGGGCCTCGGGGCGGGCGAGTAGGCTATGACGATGACGCTTCAGCGTGCGGATACGTCCGCCGCGCCCGGGGCGAACGGGCGCCACATGATCTCCCCCTTCCTGCTCCTGGTGCTGCTCGCCGCCGTGCTCTGGATGGGGGCGCTGCGCGCCCGGCGCCGCCGCCTCAAACCGCCCGAGGCTGGCCCTCGGGACGGGACGCAGGACCGCTGACGCGGGTTCGAGAGTACGCGGCAGCGCCGAGCTGGCGTCGAAGAAGGGCATGTTCGCCTTCTGGCCCCGGGGAAACGAAACGGGCCGCCCATGGGCGGCCCGCTCGCACCTCTGTCTTCCGTCGCCTGTCGCGGTTCAGCTGCCGCAGCAGTTGCCGCAGCAGGGCCCGGGCTCCTCGCAGCCGCAGGTGCACGCCGGACAGCCGCAGCAGCACGTCTCGCCGTTCGTCGGGGTGAGCATCGGATCCTCCTGGTGATGATTGCCTTCCCAACATACAGCCCGTAGTCAATCTCCGGAGTCAGCTCGCGCGTCCCCCCCAGCCGCACCCCTTGACCCCGTACTTTGGTCCAGGGTTTAGGCTACGATGACGAGATGCGGAGGGCAGGAGCGATGACGGTCGGTCAGCTCGCCCGGCGGGCGGGCGTGCACATCGAGACGGTGCGCTACTACGAGCGGCGGGGCCTGCTGCCGGACCCGGAGCGGACGGACTCCGGCTACCGCCGCTACGAGCCCGACGCGGTGGCACGCCTCCGCTTCATCAAGCGCGCGCAGGGCCTCGGCTTCACGCTGCACGAGGTCGAGGAGCTGCTCACGCTCCGCGTGCGCCACGAGGGCGCGTGCGAGGCCGTCGGCCGGAGGACGCGCGAGAAAGTCGCGCTCGTGCGGCAGAAGATCCGCGAGCTCCAGGCGATGGAGCGGAGCCTCACGCGCCTCGCCGCGGCCTGCGAAGCCCAGCGGCGGACCGACGACTGTCCGATCCTGCACGCGCTCGAGGGGACGGAGGAGGCGACCCGTGCGTAAGACGCTCCTCGCCGGCATCGGAGGCGTCGCAGCCGCCGCTCCGGTTCGGGCTTCTGCCCTCGAACCGAGGACCGTCACGCTCAGAGTCGAGGGCATGACCTGCGGCGGGTGCGCGATCGCCGCGCGCAAGGTGCTCGAGCGACTGGACGGTGTGACGAAGGCCGAAGTGAGCTACGAGAAGCAGCGCGCCGTCGTGACGTACGACCCGGAAAGAGTCACCGTCGAGCAGATGATCGCCGCCGTGAAGAAGCTCGGCTACACAGCGACCGTGCTCGCCGGCTAGTGGCGCCGAGGAGTCAGCGATGAGGGTCGAGTTGAAGCTCGAGGGCATGACGTGCCTCGACTGCGCACGCTCTCTCGAACAGGCGCTCCGAGCCGTGCCGGGTGTCGAGAGCGCATCGGTCAGCTACGGCGCGAAGCGCGCGTCCGTTACCGCGGGCGACGACGTGGCTGTCGACGACCTCTTTCGAGTGGTGGAGCGGACCGGCTATCGGGCCGAGGTGGTGGAGGATGGCGGCGCCCGGGTGAGTGCGGAGCGGTCCGCGCCGCGCGAGCGAGCCCCTCAGCCGGCCGTCATTCGCGCCGGCCGGATGGGGGGCGCCCACTACGACCTCCTAATCATCGGGAGCGGGGGTGCCGGCATGGCGGCGGCGATCCGGGCCTCGGAGCTCGGGGCGACGGCGGCGATCGTGGAGGGGGCGGAGGTCGTCGGCGGCACCTGCGTCAACGTGGGCTGCATCCCGTCGAAGAACCTGATCGAGGCAGCGCACCACTACCACGCCGCGCGCACAGGCTTCCCGGGGATCGCCGCCTGCGAGCCGCGGCTCGAGTGGAACGACGTGCTGCGCCAGAAGCGGGAGGTCGTCGAGAGTCTCCGGAAGGAGAAGTACCTCGACGTGCTCGACGCGTACGAAGGGGTGACGCTGCAGCGCGGGCGCGCCGAGCTCCTGGGCAGCGGACGCGTTCGCGTCGGCGACGCCGAACTCCGGGCGCGGAAGATCGTCATCGCGACGGGCACCCGCCCCGCGATGCCGCCCGTCCCGGGCCTCGCCGAGGCGGGCGCGCTCGACAGCACGACGGCGATGGAGCTGGAGCGACTGCCGGAGTCGATGATCGTGATCGGCGGCGGCTCGATCGGACTCGAGCTGGGTCAGGCGTTCGCCCGGTTCGGAGTACGGGTGATCGTCGTCGAGGCGATGGACCGCATCCTCCCGACCGAGGATTCTGACGTATCGGCGGCACTCGCCGCAGCACTCCGGGCGCAGGGGATCGAGATCCACACCGGCGGGCGCGTGACGGGAATCCAGCGGACGGGGCGCGGGTACACTGTGGCAATCGAGGACGGCAGCTCACGCGGCCGGCTCGAGGCAGAGCAGGTGCTGGTCGCCACCGGGAGGCGTCCTAACACCGAGGAACTCGGGCTCGACGCCGCCGGTGTCCGGATGGACCGGCGCGGCTTCATCGAAGTGGACGAGTTCATGCGCACCTCGAACCCGGACGTCTTCGCGGCGGGGGATGTGACCGGCGCGCCCGGCTACGTGTACGTCGCCGCCCTGCAGGGCGGCATCGCCGCGCAGGCCGCGCTGGCGGAGTCGACGAACGAGAAGGCAACCCCGATCGACCTCGCGACGGTGCCGCGCGTGACGTTCACCGACCCGCAGGTCGCCGCGGTCGGCATGACCGAGGCCGAGGCGCGCGAGGCGGGGATCACGCCGCAGGTGACCTCCCTACCCGTCAGACACCTGCCGCGGGCCGCCGTGTCGCACCGGGACCGGGGCGTCATCAAGCTGGTGTCCGAGGTCGGCACGGACCGCCTGCTCGGCGCGCACGTGGTGGCGCCGAACGCCGGTGACGTCATCGGCGAGGCGGCGCTCGCGATCCGGTTCGGCCTCACCGCGCGCGATCTCGTCTCCACCCTGCACCCCTACCTCACGTGGGGCGAGGGACTCAAGCTGGCGGCGCAGACGTTCACGAAGGATGTCGCGAAGCTCTCCTGCTGCGCGTGACGCGGCGGATTCCGGCCGAGCGCGTCCTGGACCTCGTCGAGCACCTTCTTGTGCATCTCTCGTCGGCCTTTGGCATCACCGGCGCGAGATTGAGCCGCTGCGCGGTGTTGGTCACCTCGGGCTTGAGCGCCTGGTGCTCCCCGACGATGCGCTGAGTGAACTGGCACACCTGCCGATCGGTCGCCTTCAGTGCCATCTGGCCGGCCTCGACCTCGGCGTCGTTGTAGGGGTTCAGGAGGCCGACGAGCTCGGCGCTGGTGTACTCGCGCCCGGCCACGCGCCCGGCCACGGCGCCCGCCGCTTGGCCGCCGCGAGCGCAAGCCGTGTGAGACCGTCATTCTTCCGCACGATGACCATAGCATAGCGGTCCTCCGAGAACGCGTTCATGGCGCTGCCGGGTCTTGTCGTTAGGCTCGACGCCTTACCATCAGTGTCGCCAGGCACAGCCGCGCCGAAGCCTTACTAAGTCAGCCTCACGGTCCTCACCGCCAGACCTCACGACGCACTCGTCCACGCGCCCCCGAAGCCCCGCCGCAGTCAACGCACCTGCGCCCGCCATGGCCGCCTCGGCGGCAGCCGCATCCCTCAATGCACCCACGGCCCTCTGCCTCCTCCGGAGCCGCGCCGCATCGCTCTGTCCCTCCCTACTCTGCAGCTTGCCAAGCCACCCAAGACTGTCGAGAAACTGACCGCTAACATTGTCCTGTGGCTGACAATTTGCGTCAAATGGCAAGCCACGCTGTGAAGGGGGTCGCAGAGCGGCGTCATGGAGACGCAGGAGGTACGATCCGCTCGGAACGACCTTATCGCCCGTGGGATCGACCGGCGAATCCATTGAGATCGTGGTCGTGCGCTGAGGGTTCTCATGCGGTCAGACCGCACGAACGCTGGGGTCACCCGGATAGGAGAGATCCTGGAGGATCTCGTCGTCGAGCACTGCGGGATTGATCCCACATCGGCCGCGACGCGTTTCCGTTTACGCATCAGTTTCTCTCTCAGATGCTCGGCGTGCGCCGTACCACTGTGACGGAGATCGCCGGCGAGTTCGAACGCATGAACCTCATCGCGAACACCTACGGCCGGGTTGCCGTCCGTGACCGGCGGGGCTCGAGGCTGCCGCGTGCGAGTGCTACGCGTCATCCGGCGCGAGTTGGACTGGCTGCTCGAAGGGCGCGAGCCGCCGAACCCGCCTGGACGCACACAAGCCTCGAGGAGCGGGAAGTCGACCACGGGTGATGGAGTGCCGACGAAGGCGGCCGGCGAAAGCGGCAGCGTTGAATTCGGATGAGTCGGATGAGTCGGGTGAGTCGGGTGAGTCGGGCGCGCCGCGCTGACGATCCAGTTTCGTACGCGCCGACCGGGAGAGATCTCGGCGCCGGCGCAATCACCACATCTGCCGAACGCGGTGCCGGCCGCGGTATTCCTGCTCGCTTCGCCAGGCCGCCACCGCCTGAGCGGGAAGAAGCAGCAAGAGAACCGGGACTCGAAGTTGACACCGGCCCTCGGAAATTGGCGCGTGGCCACTACGGAGGGTGACGGAGGACTTCACAGGGTGGAGGCAGTATGGCGGACAGAAACTTCGGACGTGGCGGGCGGTCCTGGGACTACGGCGAGCCGTACGGCCGCGGCTGGTACTCCGGCGGCTACTATGGCGGCGGGACGACCCGCGAGGAGAACTGGAACCCGGAGTACCGGCGCGAGGGCTACGGCCGCGAGGGGTGGCCAGGGCGGCGAGAGCGGTGGCGCGGCGGCGAGTGGGAGAGCGGTCCCTACGGCGGCCGCTACCCGGGCGTAGGCTACGGCGCGAGTTCCGGCTACCGCGAGCCAGGATACGGGGGGGCATACTACGGCCGCGAGCCGGCCTACGGCGGCTACTACAGCCGGGAGCCCTTCTACGGGGGCGCGTATGACCGCGACTACTACGGCGGCACGTCCGGCGGCTTCAGCGGCATCGGTCGGGAGACCGGTCGCGAGCGCTACTTCGGCCGCGGACCGCGCGGCTACCGGAGAAGCGATGAGCGGATCCGCGCGGACATAAACGACCGCCTGACGTGGAACCCTGACATCGATGCGAGCGACGTCGAAGTGCGCGTCGAGACCGGGGTCGTGACGTTGTCCGGCGTTGTGGAGGACCGCAGGGCGAAGCGCCTGACCGAGGACATCGCCGAGGACGTGCTCGGCGTGGAGGACGTCCACAACGAGCTCAAGGTCCGGCACGGCCTGGTAGCGGGCCTCACCGGAGAGAAAGTGGACGAGCGCGAGGTGACGCGCACGGAGGTGCGCGAGGGGACCGAGACGACCGCCACGCGCCGGGGGACGCAAGCCGGCGGGACCGCGGGGACCGCGGGGACGGCGGGGACGGCGGGGACGGCCGCGCGCAAGACCACCGACACCGGCACGAGAAGAACCTGACGAGCTGACCCGCTGAGCCGACCCGGGCGGTCGCCGGGTGAGGCCCGGCCACCACCGGCCGCACGCGGCGTGGAGGCGATCATGCTGCCGCGCGCGGCCATCCTGCCACCCATGCGCATTGACCGACACGACCGATGGCAGCCCGCTGCCGAAACCGTACCGACGCCGGCCGCCGACTGGCGGCCAAGCTTCAGGAGTACGCCAATCGCCCGGACGTGCTTGTTCTCGGGCTGCCGCGCGGCGGCGTGCCGGTGGCGTACGAGGTCGTCCGGGCCGACGTCCCGAGGAGTGCCCCCGGCACGACCGGTGCAGCACACCCCCCACGCCGCGCTGCTGACCGTCGCGAGCGCGCTCTGGTCCGGGATGCCGCGCAGCCGCAGCCACCTGTGTCTCGCCGGGTGCGATGGCGCGAAGCGCCCGAAGCAGCCTGATCGCGAGACCTGACCGCGTTGCTCGATGGCCGGCGAGATCCCGCTCTGGATGAAGGTCGCCTACACGACCTTCCTTGCCGTAATTGTCCCGGCGTACTCGATCAAGTACGGTCCCCTCAACTTCCTCTGGTTCTCCGACATCGCGCTCCTCGTGACCGGCGCGGCCCTCTGGCTCGAAAGCCGGCTCCTGGCGAGCGCAATGGCGCTTGGCGTGCTGCTCCCGGAGCTCGTATGGAACGTGAGCTACTTCGGGCGGCTGCTCACGGGCGCGCGCGTCACATCGCTCGCGGACTACATGTTCGACCCACAGAAGTCGCGCTTCATGCGCGGGCTCTCGCTCCTCCTGCACGTCGTCATGCCGGCCGCCCTCCTGTGGATGCTCGCGCGGCTCGGCTACGACTCGTGGGCGCTCGTCGTCCAGACGGTCCTCGCGTGGGTCGTGCTCCCCATCACCTACGTGGCCACGGACCCCGCGAAGAACGTCAACTGGGTGTTCGGGCTCGGGCACCCGCCGCGGCGGCAGCTGCCGCCGCGGGTGCACGTGCTCGCGCTGATGCTGGCCTTCCCGCTCCTCATCTACGTCCCCACGCATCTCCTGCTGCGCGCCATCTTCTGAGGCAGGCCGGCTCCGAGTACGCCTCTCCGCTTTCGTGACCGCCAGTGCCTCCTCCCTCGACCGCAACCTGGGCTGCTGCTCAGTGTTTCCGGTTGTGAGATTCTAAAGGACTTCCGGCGAGCAGCACGCACGTTGCCGTTCGCCGTGGCTGGCTGTCCCTCTCTTCGTATCGATCTCGAGGAGGCGCGGTGCCGTGGCCACACCCTACCCTCGCCGCGGCGCGAACGCGAGGAGCGCACCGCCCCGGGGTTCGCAAGAGAGCGCCGGCGCGCCGTCCTTCATCCCGACCGAGAGCTTACGTCATAGGACACAGGAGGTCGCCGCGAAAAGATTCGGGCCTGCCTCGACGCACTCGCCCACCACCAGCGCGGCTAACGTGCGTAGACGGCCACCCGCTAGCGGCTCGGGGCGTAGGCGGACGCGCAATGCACGTCGTGCCGCTGCTCACTCCTGCCGCAGCGCCACTATCGGAGCGACCCTCGCCGCCCGTCGCGCAGGCAGCCAGCAGGCGACGGCGGCGACGAGCAGCAGGAGGGCGGGCACGCCGAGCAGGATGGGAACGTCGAGCGGCCGGCCGCGCGCGACGTGGATCTCGATGACGAAGGCGATCAGGGAGCCGGCCAGCACGCCCCAGCCGACGACGCGCAGGGTCTCGCGGACGATCTGGGCGACCACGTGCCGGGCGGTCGCGCCGAGCGCGAGGCGAAGGCCGATCTCCGCCGTCCGGCGAGCCACGCCGTAGGCGACGACCGCGTAGATCCCGATCGCCGCGAGCAGGAGCAGCAGCGGGCCGAGGACGACGAACATGCGCGCGGGCACCCGGCGGAAGACGAGGTTCCGCTCCACGTGATCCGACAGCGTGCGCACGTCGTACACGGGGAGCGACGGGTCGAGCTCGCGCACCACGCGCCGCACCTCCGACGCGAGTGTCATCTCGGCGCCGACGCGCGTGCGTACGTGAATCTGGCCCTGCGACGCGGGCCGGTCGCGGTAGGAGAAGTAGACGATCGGCGTCGCCGGCTCGCCGAACGAGTCGTACAGCGAGTTCCTCACCACCGCCGTGACGAGATAGCTGCGGCCGTTCGCTTCCAGGCGCCGGCCGATCGGCTCGGCGCCCTCCAGGTAGCGGCGAACGAACTCCTCGTTCACGACCGCCTGAGGCGCCGCGACCGTGTCGGTGAGCGCCACGAAATCAGCTCCCGCGCGCAGCGGGATGCCCATCGTCTGGAAGTAGCCGGGCGTGACGACGTTGCTGAGCGCCTGGTCGGGGCCCGCCGTGCTCCGCGCGCGCCCCTCGAGCGCGAACGGGCGCAGTGGCAGGCCATGAATGTCGAGCGGCACCGACGACGCCACCGCCGCCGCCTCCACCCCGGGTAGCGCCCGGAGCCGCTCCAGCAGCCGGCCGGCGAAGGCCCGGTGGGAGGCGGCGTCGCGGCCCTGCCCGCTACGATCGTAGGCCGCGAGCAGCACGCCTTCACGACGGAAGCCGGGATCCGTGTCGCGGGTCTCGCGGAAGCTGCGGAAGAAGAGCGCCGCCACGACCAGCACGACCACCGCGAGCGCAACCTCCGTCGCCACGAGCACGCTCCGCAGCCGGTTGCGCCCCGCCCACCGGCTGGCCGACCGCAGCGCGAGCTGCGGATCCACGCGGGCGAGCTGCCACGCGGGCGCCACCCCGAAAGCCAGGCCGCAGGCGACGCCCAGCAGCGTCGCGAACGCCAGGCCGGCCCCGCCGACGCTGGTCTGGAATCGGATCGGAATCCCACCGGGGAACGGCACCGCGCGCAAGGCGTTCGTGCCCCACACGGCGATCACCGCCCCGAGAGCCGCACCGAGCAGCGCCAGCACCAGGTTCTCCGTCAGCAACAGGCTGACGATGCGCCACCGCCCCGCGCCGAGCGCACGGCGTACGCCGATCTCCCGCTGCCGCGCGGTGGCTCGAGCCAGCACGAGCGTCGCCGTGTTGGCGCACACCGCGAGCAGCAGGAGCAGCATGACGCCTTGCAGGACCGCGAGCCCGCGTACCAGGAACCGCCGGGGCCCGCGCGGTGCCTGCCAGTACGGGCGCACCTCGGCCTGCATCGTCGCGTTGGTCCCCGGGTAGAGCTGCGCCAGTTGCCGCATCGCGGCGTCCACGTCGGCCTGCGCCTGCGCGCGCGTCGCTGGCGGCCCGAGCCGCCCCATCACGGAGTAGCCGCGCACGCTGCGATCCTCCAGCTCGCGCGACCCGCCGAGCAGCACCGGCGCGAGCGTCGCCGGCACCCACAGCTCGAACATCAGGCCGGGCACCGTCCCCTGGAACCCCGGCGGCGCGACGCCAACGATCGTGAGGTCGCTGCCGTTGACGCGGACCGTCCGCCCCAGGGGGCTCGCCGCGCCGCCGAGGCGCGTCTGCCAGAAGCCGTGCGAGATCACCGCCACGGGCTCCCCGCCTGCCTGCGCGACCTCCTCCGGCCGCAGGAAGCGCCCGAGCGCCGGCCGAACGCCGAGCGCGGAGAAGTAGTTGCCCGAGACGAGGAGCCCGTACGTCCGCTCGGTCCGCTCCGGCTCGCCCACATTGAGGGGCACCATGCGGAAGGCGAGGAGGTCGGGGAAGGAGCGCAGGCGCTCGCAAAGGTCGCGGTACTCGAGCCACGACACGCCCGGAAACGAGCCCGCCTCGGCGCGCGCCTCGATGGAATGGAAGCTGGACGCGTCGCGCACGCCGGGGATGGGCCGGAAAACGACGGCCTGGATCCAGGAGAAGATCGCCGTGTTCACGCCGATGCCGACGCCGAGCGACGCGACCACGACCGCCGCCAGCCCCGGCATCCTGACGATGGTGCGCCACGCATGGCGCAGGTCGCGGGTCGTGTGCTGGATCCAGGTCATGAAAGTGCCTCTCGAAGTTCGGCGCTCGGCGCTCGGCTCTCGGCTGACTGCGGGTCTCGGGTCTGGAGGGCTCCTCCTCACGCCTAGACCCCAGACCTCAGACCCCAGACCCTCAGACCCTTCGTCAGCCCCCGAGGCGATTCAGGAACGCCACATCCAGCCGCGAGAGGATGGCGATCGTGGACGTCCAGACCGCGGTCAGCACGGCGCTGGCGACGAGCGCGTGGGCCGGTGCGATCGCGCTGTCGGTGGCGAGGTGGGTGACACAGATGACGGCGAAGAACGCGGCGAGCGTCGTCAGCAAGCGGACGGGGCGACGCTCGAGGCGTGCGCACAGCGGCTCGATGCCGAGCTCCCACGCGGCGACAATGAGGAGGACGATGCCCATCGACGTGCGCGCTCCGATTCCGTAGCCGGGCGCGAGCCGCAGCGCGTCCGCGCCGAGGCCGATCCGCACGTTGACGGCCGCCTGCAAGGCGAGCGCGACCGCCGCGGACGCGACGATCGAGGCCACCACTTTCGCGACGTACAGCGCGACGCGCCCGCGGCGGTAGGCGCGGCGGAACCCGTCGCTCACCGCGTCCGCGCTGCCGAAGCGCTCCATCGCCGCACGGAGCGCCTCGGGCGAGCTGCCCGCCTCGTCGAAGTGGCTCTCCAGCTCGCGCCGGAGCTCCGCTCGGGCGCGGCGACTGCCGACGCGCGACTCGCGCACGAGGCGGTCGATCAGCGCGGCGACAGCCTGGCGTTCATCCATGGGCGCCACCGAGGATCGCGCGCACCGCCGCGGAGATCGCCTCCCACTGGCGCCGCTTCGACTCCGCCTGCCGCCGGCCCTTGGCCGTCAGGGTGTAGTACTTCCGCGCGCGCCCGCGCTCGCTCTCCCGCCACTCGGCGTCGAGCAGGCCGGCGCGCTCCATCTGATGGAGCGCGGGATAGAGCGTCCCCTCCTTCATCTGGAACTGGCGGGCGCTGCGCCGTTCGGCTTCCTGCAGGATCTCGTAGCCGTACATGGCGCGCTCGCTCAGCAGCGACAGGATCAGGACGCCGACGGTGCCGGTGAGGAACTCGCGGTCGTAGTCCATGCTGTACCTTGCTCGCCAAGGTACTATGCCTTGCTGAACAAGGTCAAGACACACCGGCTCTCGGCTGTCAGCTCTCGGCTCTCGGCGGTAGTGTGGGGAGTGTCACTGTTATCCCGCAGGAGCGGGCGCAGCCCGCGAGTGTCGGGATCGCTGTCCCGGCCGCGGTGCCGGCATCGCGTGCTGCCGCCCGATCCCGACACTCGCCCCGCCTCCGGCAGGGCTCCTGCGGGATGACAATGCCGCGTCCTCCGCACCTCCGCAGGAGCCGAGCGCTGAGAGCCGAGAGCCGCCGTAATCAGATCGGCATGTTGACGTGCAGGTCGTCCACGTACTGGTTGCAGACTGCCTGGTCCACGATGATCTCGGCGATGCCGGTCGCGTTCGTCACCGTCACGAGACGCTCGACGCCCACGTACGCCCCCCCATTGGCGGGATACGTCCTCGTCGTGATGTCCGACACGTCAGGCATGGAGCCCCCGGGCACGGCCACCCCGATCGGCGTCGGGTTACAGCCCTCGGGCGCGCGAAGGAGAAACTGCACCGTGGTGGGCTCGCCGGCGAACATCATCCGGAGGAAGCCGGCGTAGCTTCCGCCGCACGGATAGCCGGCCGTGGCGCCGGTCACGACGTGGTTGCCCGCCGCGACCAGCTCCGGCGGATCGATCAGGCTGCCGTCGCAGATCGAGGCGTTGGTCTTCGTCGTGGACGGGTTGCCGTTCGCGTCGGCCGTAGGTGCGAACAGGAACTGCACGCCCCGGCTCCAGTACTCGGCCGTGAGGTCGCACCCCGTCGCGCAGATCGGGTTGCCCGCGGTGTCCGTCTCGAAGTCGAAGAAGCCCCGGCCGGCTATGCCAAAGATGTCGATCCTGGTGTTGTTGGTTTCGTTCGGTTCCTTGATCGTGTCGTCGTTGTCGGCCGTCACGATCGCGCCCCACGTGCCGGCCGCGGTCGGCTGGAGCGTGGTCGAGATCTGCACCGTCGCTCCGGCGGCGAGGCCGGGCAGGCTGGCGACCTGCGGCGAACCTGCTCCCCCGAAGTCGAACATCACGCCGAAGCGCTTGGCGTTCGCCCCCCCGATGTTCGCGACTGTGGCGGTGACCGTGATCGAATCGCCGAGGCTGGGGTGGGCGGGCGTATGGCTCACGAGTTGGATCGTGAGATCGGGCTTGGCCGGCGCGCGTGCCGCGACCGCGACCGCGTCGGGCGGCTCGGGTTGCAGTGAGGTCGGAGCCTCTGAGCAAGCAGTAAGCGCGGCGAGTCCTGCGACCGCGGCGTAGGCGAAAGTTGGACGGCGCACGGATGACCTCCTGAGGAGTGAACTCTCGGAGCCCGGGCCCGCCGAGCGCAACGCGCTCGCGTCCGCCCGAGCAATTCTGAGCGCGGCGATCACCGTACGACCGGAACCGCCGTCGCTCTCCGCGTGTCACGGAGCACTCCCCATTTCATTCTCACGCCGCCGAACGGCGGCTCTCGAAGAACTGCAGCTCTCGGCCCTCGGCCCTCGGCGCTCGGCTACGGCGTGAACTGCAGGAGGACGTGCCTCATGCCGAGAGGTTCCCGACAGCGCCTGGCCGAGAGCCGAGAGCCGGCCTGCGCGGCAGTGCGGGGCGCTACCGGACTGACGCCTCGCGCACGCCCGCGCTGCGCAGGTACCCGCTCGCGACCGTCGCGAACTGGGCGATCGCGACCTCGGGCTCCTCGATCTCGGGGTGCCAGCGCTTCTCCCACTCGAAGCTGTAGTACCCGCGGTACCCGCTGCGCGCGAGCGCCTCGACCTGCCGCCGGACCGGCACGTCCCCCGTGCCGGTGAGCACGTAGCGGCGGTCGTTCCCCACGGGGACCGAGTCCTTCAGGTGCGTGTGCCGAATCCAGCGCTCGAGCTGCCGTACGGTATCCTCCGGCGCTTCGTGCCCCGTGACGTACGTGTGGTGCGCGTCCCAAAGCAGCGCGGCCGCAGGGGAGTCCGTGCGTTGGAGGATCTCGAGGAGTGACGGCGAGTCGGTGAAGTCGCCGTGGGACTCGATCAGGACCGTGACGTTCCTCTCCCGCGCGTGCTCGGCGAGCTCGCGCAGCCCCGCGGCGATGTGTGCGAGCATGGCCTCACGCGGCACGCCCGGCACGTACTCGTTCCCGAACACGCGCACGTACGGCGCGCCGAGCGCCTGCGCGAGGTCGATGAAGCGACGGGCCTCGTCGAGCTGGGCGGCGCGATCGGCCGGGTCCGTCGCGTGCATGTTGGCGGAGCTGCCGAGGCAGACGACGCTCAGGCCCCGCTCGGCGAGCTGCCGCTTCGATTCCTCGAGGCTCGCCGGCGCGAACTCGGGGCGCTTGGTGAGGTCCATCTCGCCCTGCAGCCCCCGCAGCTCGATGGCGGCGTAGCCGTGCGCGGCGGCGAAGTCGAGCACCTGCTGCCAATCCCACCGCGGGCAGCCGAGGGTTGAGAAGCCGAGTGGAAGGCGCCGCGCAGCGGCGCCTCCCCCCGCACCCGCGCACCCGGCAGCGAGGATGGCGGCGGAGGACTGCAGGAATTCGCGGCGAGAGGTCACAGCGGAGAGTCGCTCCATCACAGGTTGCGACGCTTCATCTCGCCGACCGCGTAGTCGGCGGCCCGCGCGGTGAGGGCCATGTAGGTGATGGACGGGTTGACGCACGACGAGCTGGCCATGCAGGCGCCGTCGGTGACGAAGAGGTTCGGGACGTCGTGCGCCTGATTGTGCGCGTTGAGCACCGACGTCTTTGGGTCTCGTCCCATGCGCACCGTCCCCATCTCGTGCACGCTGAATCCCATGGGGGCGTCGTCGTCGTACGTCTGGACGTCCGCGCAGCCCGCGGCCTCCAGCATCTCGGCCGCCTGGGTCTTCACGTCTTCGCGGAGCGCCGTCTCGTTGTCGCTCCACGACCAGTGAATGCGCGGGACCGGGATCCCCCACTGGTCCTTCCGCGTCGGGTCGAGGTCCACGTAGTTCTCGTGGCGCGGCAGGCATTCGCAGTATCCCTGCATGGTCATGCGCCATTCCGCCGGCTCCCGCAGGCGCTGCTTGAGCTCCGCTCCCAGTCCGGGCATCGAGGCGCCGCGGTTCCACCCAGAGCGACTCGCACCGGCCTGGATGCCGTAGCCGCGGAGGAAGCCGACTCTTTCGTCCACCTTCGCGCCGAGGTTGCGGAAGCGTGGGACGTACGTGCCCGTCGGCCTTCGGCCGTAGACGTACTGGTCCTCGAGGCCGGGGACGACGCCGCGCGCCCCCGCCTTGGAGAGGTGATCCATCAGGTTGTGGCCCACCGCGCCGCTCGAGTTGGCGAGCCCGTTCGGGAAGCGCGCGCTCTTCGAGTTGAGCAGAATCTGCGCGGTGCCGATTGTCGAGGCGTTGAGGAAGATGAGCCGCCCGTAGTACTCGCGCGCCTGCTTCGTCTTCGCATCGACCACGCGCACGCCCACGGCGCGGTCCGTCCGCTCGTCGTACAGCACGCTCTCGGCGATGACATCGGTCACGATGCTGAGCCGCCCCGTCCTCTGCGCGGCGGGAAGCGTGGCGCTCAGGCTGCTGAAGTAGCCGCCGAACGAGCATCCGCGCTGGCACTGGTCACGCGCCTGGCAGGGCCCCCGCCCGTCGAGCGCCTCCGTCAGGTTCGCGACGCGCATGATCGTCATGCGCCGCGCCGGGAAGGCGCGCTCGATCCCCTGCTTCACGAATTGCTCGGCGCAGTTCATCTCCCACGGCGGGAGGAACTCGCCGTCGGGCAGGTGCGGAAGGCCAAGCCTCTCGCCGGCAATGCCGACGAACCGCTCCACATAGCTGTACCAGGGCGCGATGTCCGCATACCGGATGGGCCAATCGACGCCGTGTCCGTCGCGCAGGTTCGCCTCGAAATCGAGGTCGCTCCACCGCAAGCAGACCCGCCCCCAGAGGAGGCTGCGGCCGCCGAGGTGATAGCCGCGGATCCAGCGGAAGTCCTGCCCGCCGCCCTCGCTGATGTAAGGGTGCTCGCGGTCGTTGACGAAGAAGTGCTGCGTCGCCTCGCCGAACGCGTAGTTCTTGCTCTGGATCGGGTAGTCGCGCTCGTACAGCTGCCGGTCGCCCAGGCCGCGATGCGCGAACTCCCACGGCTGCAACCACTCGGTGACGTAGTCCTTGCCGTGCTCCACGTACCGCCCGCGTTCGAGCACGAGAGTACGCAGTCCTTTCTCGCAGAGCTCCTTCGCGGCCCAGCCACCTGTGATGCCGGAGCCCACGACGATCGCGTCGTGCGGTTCGTTCCGCCGTGGCGACATCTCAACGAGGAGCGCGTGCGGTGAGCGTGTTCACACGGCCCACGTGCGGCCGATCCGCGTGAGGGGGACGCATCCTTCGAAGCGGCCCGGGACCTGGGCGTGGCGCAGCTCGCGCGTGGCGCCGATCTCGGAGGTGTAGTATCCGAGGAGCGTGAGCTCTTTCATCATGCGAAAGAACGGCGCCTCGCGCCGGCCGGGCGCCGCTCGCTGCACACTATCGGGCTTCAGCTCGGCCAGCGCCTTCGTGTCCGCCGCCCCGCGCTCGGTCTCCTTGGCCGGGTCGGGGACGGGGCGCGGGGCGGGGGCGGCGAACGCCTCCCGGTCGAGCTGATCGAGCACCGCGCGCTGCTCTTCCGCGCCGCATCGCAGGAAGGCGCGGCCGCAGCCGCGCCGAGCGCGCGCGTCCACCTCCGCAAGACCGGCCAGGAAGCGCTGCCGCTCCCCGTCCGGGTAGTACTCCGCGAGCATCGTGTCGATGAATCGGTGCACGCCCGCGCCGCGGGCGCCTGGCGTATCGGTCTCGGGGAGGATGCGCTCGGCGATGGTGGCAACCAGCTCCGCTTGCTCCGTGGTGAGCGCACGGGGCGCCCACGCGCTGCCCGCGGCGCGGCGCGACTCACACCCGGCGAGCACGCCGGCGATGGCCGGCGCGGAGAGGGCGCCGCCCAGGAGCAGGGCGGTGCGGCGCAACGCCTCGCGCCGATCGATCGCGTCGTCTGAGGGTCGTGGCATAGCCGGGCCGATTTCCTGTCCTCTCCCTTCTGGCGAACCTCCGACAAATACTTGATCGCTCAATGCCAGCGAAGTAAAGCCCGGCAGTGCGGCGCACCTCGCCCATCTGCCGCGGCCCCGTGCCCTCACTGTCCCGGATACGCCGAAAACCCGCCGAGCCGGACCGGGAGCCGCCGTGCCCCCCACGTGCCCGGCCGGGCTTCGAACACCCCGGCGCACGCGGCTCCACATGACTGGCAGCGCCCTTCCGAAGTCAGCTTCCACTCCGAGAGCACGTACCAGTCGCGCCCGATCAGTGTCTCGCCGCAGCCGTGGCAGTAGGTGCTTCCGCCCTCGCGGTCGTGCGTGTTCCCCGTATAGGCGTAGCGGACGCCGTTCCGGATCGCGATCCGCCGGGCTCGGGTCAGTGTGGCCGGGGGCGTGTGCGGCCGGTCCAGCAGCTTGTAGTCGGGGTGGAAGGCGGTGAAGTGCATCGGCACGTCGGGGCCGAGATGCTCCACGACCCACTGCGTCATCCGCTCCAGCTCCTCGTCCGAGTCGTTCTCACCCGGGATCAGCAGCGTGGTGATCTCCAGCCACACGTTGGTCTCGTGCCGGATGTACTTCAGCGTCTCGAGCACGGGCTCCAGCCGGGCTGCGCTTACGTCGTGGTAGAAGCGCTCGGTGAACGCCTTGAGGTCCACGTTCGCCGCGTCCATGTGCCGGTAGAACTCGGCGCGCGGCTCGGCGCACACGTACCCGGCCGTGACCGCCACGCTCTGGATGCCCCGGTCGCGGCACGCCTGCGCGACGTCGATGGCGTACTCGTGGAAGATCACCGGGTCGTTGTAGGTGAACGCGACGCTGCGGCACCCTAGCTCCTCGGCAGCCCGGGCAATGCCATCGGGCGAGGCATGGTCCGCCAGCGTGTCCATCTCCCGCGACTTACTGATGTCCCAGTTGTGGCAAAACTTGCACGCCAGATTGCACCCGGCCGTGCCGAACGACAAGACGGGAGTGCCGGGGAGAAAGTGGTTCAGCGGCTTCTTCTCGATCGGGTCCACGCAGTAGCCGCTGGACCGACCGTAGGTGGTGAGGACGATCCGGCCCCCCTGGTTGGCGCGCACGAAGCAGAGCCCCCGCTGACCCTCGCGCAGCTTGCAGGCGCGCGGGCAGACGTCGCACTGCACGCGCCCGTCCTCCAGCACGTGCCAGTAGCGGGTGGGGACGGTGCTGTGCAGGGCGGGGGAGAGTGTCTCGAGGTCCATGGAAACCGCTCGCACGTCGAAGACTGTACTGAATAAAGAAGTCCTTGGGGCCACAAGGGAGGTGGGTGGTCTCGGCCCTCGGTTGCGAACTTCTGGCTCTCAGTGAACGGCGGCGCTCGGCTCTCGGCCCTCGGCTCTCGGCTGGGGCGGGAGGGGCAGGAGGACGGCCCTCAAGCCGAAGTCTTCCTAATTACCGCCCTAGCCGAGAGCCGAGAGCTGACAGCCGAGAGCTGAAGTTCATAGAGAGCCGAGCGCCGCCGTTCTACCACCCCTCCAGCTCGTCGATCGTCCTCGGCCAGTCCCGCTTAAGGAGCCGCGACAACGCGCGGTCGGCGAGCAGCCGCCCGCCCGTCTGGCAGCGCGCGCAGTAGTTGGTCTCGTTGTCGGCGTAGCGGATGCGTTGGATCGGCGTGCCGCACGCCGGACACGGCTTGCCGAAGCGGCCGTGCACCGCCATCTCCTCGTGGAACGCCGTCACGGTCTCCGGAAAGCCGTCCCCCACGGCACGGCGCAACCGGGCGGTCCACTCGTCGAGCGTCGCCCGCGTTGCCGCGTGCAGCCGGGCGATCTCGTCGTCCGCGAGGCGACTCGTGAGCGCGAGCGGCGAGAGGCGCGCGGCGTGGAGGATCTCGTCCGAGTAAGCGTTGCCGATGCCGCTGAACAGTCGCGGGTCGGTGAGCGCGCGCTTGAGCGTGTGGTTCTCCGAGCGGAGCCGCGCGGCGAAGGCGGCGAGCGGCGCCTCGAGCACCTCCAACCCGCCGCGGTCGAACGCCGCCAGCGCCGGCTCGCCGACGACGAGGTGCATCGACGCGCGACGCGTGGTGCCGGCCTCGCTGAGGAACAGCGTGCCGTCGGCGAACTCCAGCGCCGCCAGCGCCAGCTTGCCAGGGAGCTTCTTGCCCGGCGGCCGCCAGCGAAGACGCCCGGCGATCATCAGGTGGATGACGAGGAAGCGGTCTGGCTCGAACGCGAGTACAATGCGCTTGCCGATCCGCCGCGCCCCGGCGACGCGCGCGCCCTCCAGCTCCGAGACCGGCGGCATGACGGAGCGCAGCACGAACGGGTTCAGCACCCGCACACGCTCGACGCGGCGGCCGAGCACGTGCGCCTGGAGCCGCTCGAGGTAGACGACGACGTCGGGGAGCTCGGGCATGACGAGCGAGGGACGAGGGACGAGGGACGGGGGACGAGGGCTGCGGACGCTCGTCCCTCGTCCCTGTTATTCGTCCCTACCCCTGCTTGCCAGCCCGGATCCGCAGGTGCCACATTCGCCCGCCGAGTGCGGCGCACGCCGCGCGGCGGCCGGAACTCACCGGAGGAGCGTTGATGCCACGATCACGTGAGGCGGGTTTGCCCGGGGCGCGGATGACGAAGTATCAGGCGCTTCTGCTGGTGGCGTTCCTTGGCGCCTGGACGTGGGCCGCCATCGACCCGGTCTTCAGGAAGGATTGGCTGCTGGAGAATGTGCTGGTGTTCATCTTCGTGCCGATCCTCCTGTTGACGGGAGTCTACTTCAGGCTGTCGAGCGTGTCGTACACGCTGATCACCCTCTTCATGGTGTTGCACGTCGTCGGCTCTCACTACACCTACGAGCGGGTGCCCTTCGGGAACACGCTGCAGCGCTGGACTGGCGCCGACCGCAACATGTACGACCGGTTAGTCCACTTTTCATTCGGCTTGTTGCTGGCGTATCCGATCCGCGAGATGTTCACGCGCGTCGCCAAGGCCAGAGGCTTCTGGGGCTTCTTCCTGCCGTTCGACGTGACGATGTCCTTCTCGGCGATCTACGAGATCATCGAATGGCAAAGCGCAAAGGATGCGTCGGCGGCCGGGATCGCATTTCTCGGAGCGCAAGGCGACATCTGGGACGCCCAGAAGGACATGACGATGGCGGGCCTCGGCGCGCTCATCGCGATGACGGTGACCTTCTTGATCCGCGCCCGCTACGATCGGTCGCTGTGGAAGGAGATGCGAGACAGCTTTCGGATCCCGACAGGCGACAAGCCGTCGGGCGAGGATGAGCTGCGGGAGTTGATTGAGGACAGCTCTCGGCTATGAGCCCTCGGCTCTCGGCTGGGGCGGTGAAGGGCAGGACCCCCTCG
>Ga0307416_100000165_pt1 | contig 37531 bp, 70 predicted proteins | sample DK1Cmetagenome_2_FD_203821 | JGI IMG/M metagenome (GOLD analysis project Ga0307416, IMG submission 203821) | Maize rhizosphere microbial communities from greenhouse at UC Davis, California, United States - DK15-C-3 | ecosystem: Host-associated > Plants > Roots > Rhizosphere > Soil | place...
CGGTCAACGAGCCCAGCAGGCACGTCAACCGCTTTCAGGGAATACGGGGAGAGCATCAGCATTACGCGGTGGTAGCGCCGGTCAGCTTGACGAAGTGAGCGCCGTCGCGGACGATGAAGCCCACCTCGACCTCAGCCAGGATTGCGAACATGTTGCGCTGCCACAGGTTGATCTGCGTGCCGCCCTTGTTCACGGTCGCGGAGTCGCTGATCTTCACGCGAACATCCTCGACAACACCGACAATCGCGGAGTTAGCGAAGTCACCAGCGAAACCGATGACGTCAGCGCCCGTAGCCGGGTTGCTGTAAACGGCGCGGGACTTCGTGACCGGACGGCCGAACAGCGAACCGATGTTGCCGGTCGAAGCCTGAACATCGCGCAGGAGAGCGAAGTTACCTGCAGCGTCCTTAGCCGTCATAACAAGGCCCTCAGCCTGCGGGGACAGCAGCCAGTGCGACAGATCGCCGCCGGCGGTACCCACAGCGGACAGCGCGCCCACCAGGTCACCAACAGTGTCCGTGGCGTCCACAGCGATAGCAGCGGAACCCGACAGAACATCGAAGTTCGAGCCCGGAGCGGTGCCATGCAGGACCGTCTCGTCGAACTTGCGGCCCAGAGCGGACGGAAGACGACGAGCAAGCTCCGCGTACAGGGCCGGGAGGTCACGGCGGAACTCCTCAGAGAACGTCTCAATGACGGCCAGCTTGTAACCAGTCATCGACTTGGACGAAACAGCCACATCAGAGACGGGCTTCTCATCCGTCTCAGCAACCCAGTCAGCCTCGGCATCGCCGGTGATGATCGGGATAGTCAGACCAGCGCCGGGAAGGTTGATGCGGCGCGAAGCACGCATAACAACCGATTCCTCAACAGCGGTGCTCCAGATTTCGGAAGAAATTTCCTTGGGAAGAAGCGCGCCAACGTTAGCGGAGGTGCGGTTCAGGTCAATGCCTGCCATTTTTTACTCCTAAGAAGAAAGATTTGATTGGAAGAAGTCCGCGAACTGTTCGCCCGGCGTACCCTTCACAGTGTTTTGGTTCACGCGGCCCAGCGAACCGGACGTCGGCCCGGCCTTCTGTTCCCCGCGGAAAGCGATAAGCGCATCAGCGGCGGCTTCAAGTTCTTCCTGCGTGCTGCCCGTCAGCAGATTCACAGGGACACCCTTAGCGGCGGCAACCTCAGCCCTCAGCGCCTTAGCTTCAAGCTCGATAGCGCGCTTCTCAGCGGCCTCGGCTCGAGCCTGGGCTTTCTCAGCTTCGGTCTTGTTCGCTTCCTCGATCTCGGCGAGACGCTGTGCAGCGGTGCTGTTTTCGGTCGCCTTCGCCAAGTTTTCCTTGGCTCGGGCCTCCCACTTCCTCGCTTCGGCTTTCCAGTCCGTCTCTTGCTGAGTGGACTCGGTGGCCTCAGATTCAGTGGCTTCCGATGCGGTCGAAGTAGCTTCAGATGCAGCCATCTTTGTATCTCCCATGCGGGTTGTCCTCAGCCGTGCGGCTTCAGGTGGATTAAATGACAATGCCCATGCGGGCAGATAACCCACCAGAAGGCGGCGGGAATCTAATGAGGCGGGAGTCTAAGAACTCAATCGCCCGAAACTATTTGGCGTCTCTCAACGCCCGGTACTGCTCATAGAGTGCGTCCGGGTCGTATCCATACTCTGAGCGGGCCCTGTCTTCATCCCAAGAAGGGAGAATGTTGCACCGGCATTTACCGTGGAACTTCTTCGATTCGCCGGCAGTGTCCTTGGAATAGACGAACCCACGCGAGCCGAGCATCAAGCAAAAATTGCAAGCGCCAGGCTCAGGGACACGGGCATAAGCGGCGTTATCAGCGTGTGCGGCCTGCATGACAGTGTCACGGCCAGGCTGCAGCGCGTACTCGTTCGACATCATCCCGAGGAAAGCCGTCAGCGTGTCCGTGTCACCGGACCACAAAGGCCCATCAAGGCGCACAGCGAACCCGATACGGCCCTTCACCTGCACATCAGGAACAGGGGCGGCGAGCGGGGCACTGAACGCCCCGCTCACTTCCTCCAAAGCCCGCAACTCGTCGTACCAGTCAGCCGCGACAGTCGCCGCGACCTCCCCATACTGAGCAACAAGCAAGGGGATGAAGTCGAACAACGCATCACGCACCGCAGCCGGTTTCGTGAAATCCAAAGCAGCGAGGAAAGCAGCAAGGTCACGCTCAACCAGCGCCGCTATGCCATCATTCGCCTGCTCGAACATCCTCAGCATCTGCAGCGACATCAACAACCCCCTGCGGAGAAGCCTTCGCGGCGTTCACCAAAGCATCCAACCTCGTGCCAGCCTGAGCGCGGCGCCTATCAGCCACGATCCGGTCAATCGTGGTCTGGTCAAAGCCGAGCTGTTCCAGAGTGACCGCAGAATCAGGCGGCAACACGCCGGCATTGACAAGCTTCATCACAGCATCAGCCGCAGCGGCCTTCGTCGGAGTGGCAGGATCCCGCCACTTCGTAGTCAGCAACTCCAAACCATCAGCCGAACCCGTGCGGATCTCAACAGCCATCCGCATAGCATCCACCCACGCCGCACCGAACGGCTCATGTGCGCTTTCCGCGTCGGCGTTGAGGTCAAGGTAAGCCGTGTGCATCGCAGCGTCAGACGCGGGGTTGTCGTGGATGATACCGAGCGCGTTCAGCGGGATGTTCGTCTCGCCGGAGAACTTCGCACCGATAGTCCGCAGCATCTCAGTGTGCGGTTGCATCGAAGCGGCCTGGAACTGCCCAACAGTCGGAACCTCACCATCCTCATCCCGGCCAATAGCCAGAATGTGCCCGGTGATCGTCTTCCAAGCATCAGCCCGCGTACCGTCGGCGTTCGTAAACGCCGACTCATCAGCGCCCAACAGATAACGCTGCGGCGAACTGTAGAACTCAGCCGAAACCTCCATGCGGAGGCTCGTGCGGATCGCCTCATCAGTGATACGCATGACGCCCTGAGTGATCCGCGAACGCCCAAACGGGTACTCCGGCGAGGAATCATACGCCAGCACCACAACAGGGCACCTACCCAGCGTGTGCGGGCGCTCATCCAACACCCAACGCCCACTCACAAACAGGCCGGTAACAACCTTGTCCTCGAGGTACAAAATCCACTCGTTCGGGTAGCCGGCCTCCATCGAAACCACCGACAAAGCAGCCGAAGCCCGGCGACGGTTCGCATCCCACAAAGCAGTAGACGACGTCGGCGACAAAGTCCGGATAACCGCGCCCGGCTCACCATCAGCACCAGCCATCACAGCCACAAACGACACACCATAAGTCAGCGCGGACATGTGCGCGTGGTGCGCCTCAATCCCGAGACGGTTCTCAGACCAAATACGGTCAACCTCAAACTCGTCAAGCTCCACACCAGGAGCCGCAAACCCCCCAAGCTTCACCCGAGACGCAAGACTCTTGACCGCCTTATACGGCCAGCCAGTCACCGTCTCAAACGACTGCAACTGCGGCGGAATCGCAATCCCAAGATGCCGAACAAGCTGCTTCGCCTCAAAATACCTGCGGCGCGTCTCATTGATACCAGCCACCGAACGCAACTGCCCAAGACACTTATTCAGCGTCTCGTTATCCTCCACGGACAGGCCGGGAACAACCAAAGTGTCAATCACGAAAGCACCAACACCTTCCCCCGGCCCTCACCGGAACTAGAACGCCTCTTACCAAACTTCACAGCACCAAAATGCGCCGCCGTAGCAGCCATGATCGGCGTCAAATCAACCTCGAACGTCTTCCGGTTCCACTTCCAAGCGCCCGCCTTACCAAACGGCTCCTTGAAAGCGCCCTCAAGCGACAGGTTCAGCTGCTCCTGGTTGTAATGCGTCAACGTCTTGTCCTTCACAACCGCGTCACTGATCCCGCCGCACGCCTGAGACAACTCAGCAGGACCAAGGATGAACACGCGAACACCCTTCTTCCGCAACGCAGCCTCCAAAGACCGCGCCGGCGTGTAAGCGTCCATCACAACAGGGATCCGCTTACGGGCCCGCTGGAAAACCCAGGCAACAAGCTCATCAGAAGTCATAGCGGCGAAGTCATCCGCCGCGATTTCCACATGCACCCCATTCTCAGAGAACGCAGCAATAGAAACGGTCACGCTTGTGCGCTCCGGGTTCATATCCAACCCGATAGCAGCCAACGGCCACTCTTCAGGGACAGTCTCAACAGCCCTAGCGGCCCACGCACGCGGAGGGATAGCCGACTTAGCAGCACCAGCCTCGGGCCACATATTCAGGCGCTCACGGGCGAACGAGGACGGCGAGAATCTGGCAAGCTCAGCCTCGATAGTCGTCAAGTTGATACGACGCCCGAGCGCAGGGTTAGCCTCAGCCCAGTTATTACGGTCCTTCACGAACCGCTCCAACTCTTCCTGCTTCATCGACGTCACATTTCCCGGCGCCGAAAACTCCACCCACGCGATCCGCTTATCACTGCCGTCAATCGCACCATCACGGGCACGAACGAACGGCTCACCAATCTCGCCAGTGTCCTTCGGCGGGGTGCCCATAAAGATCGTCACAGGGTCACCAGACGGCGCCGCGGACGTAGTCGGGAGTAGCGCCTCTAGTTCGTGGTCCTGCAAGTCCTGCGCCTCATCCAACACCAGGACATCAACCGTGAACCCACGGCCAGAACCCTTAGACCTAGCGATAAATTCGCAAGAACCACCGTCCAGCAGGACGATAGCCTCTTGACCGTTCGTGTTCCTGACCTCACGGACAAGCGCATTCAGTTCAGGAAAACGGGCAGTCGGATCGTTCGCCTTCTCGCCAAAGAAATACTTGAGACGAGTGAAAGCCTTACGCGCAGTCTTCACCTCGTGAGCGGTGTGGAGGAACTTGAGCCCGAGCGCGACCATGCCATACAACTCGACAATCTCAAGGGAACCGTTCTTGCCGTTCTGCCGGCTCACAGTGATCCCCCAGGTACTAGCGCACCAGCGGCCCGTTTTCGTCCGCCGCATCCACGACTTGCAAGTAGTTTCCTGCCACTCATCAGCGACCAGACCATAACCAGCCGCGAAATCAACAGCATCAAGAGCATCATTGACAGTGAAACCACGAGGCGCGGGCGTGATGTTATAACGCGGAACCTGAGAACCCAGAAGAACCGCACCCAAACCAATCACCCCGTCTTAGAACGCTCAGCCCGCTTACGCCTCAACTCATCCAAAGGAGACGCCGGCGCCGAAGCAGCAGCAGAACCGCCCTCAAGCTCATCAACCTGCGCCAACACATCCATAAACCTGATCGACAACGCAGCAACATCCCGCGCCGATTCACAACCATCAATCTCCGCAGCCAGACGCTCACGCAAAGCAACCAGTCCCGCCAAACGCCCCTCCGGAGCAGCCTCAGACAAACTCACGGGGCCTCCTAAAGAGCCAGACGGTTGCCAGTGACAGCGATGTAGCGGCCAGTGGAATAGAACTCAATACAACGTTCGCCATTGCGGATCTTCCGGCCCGGCCCCTCGGGAGCCTTCACGAAAACGTGAACACCCTCGCCGGACTGGCTGACCTCAATCAGTAGTGGAGCGTCGATAGCTTCGATAAACTCACGAGCCCAACCAGCCAGCACGCCGTCAGTGATGCAGTGGTCAAAATCCCAGCAGCCGATACCATCGCCCAGTACATAGCCAAGGCCGACGCCAACAGTGGACTTAGCGCACTGCTCATAAGCGGCCCAAGTGCTCGACTTCGTACTCGAAGCGTACCGGCCCGCAACCGTCAACGGGATCTTGTTTTCATCACGACGCACCCAGCGATGCCGGCTTGTCATCTCGACGGGGAGCTTAGGTTTGCGCGAGAAGTACACCCGGCACTTAGTGGAACAGAACTTCGCGTCCGCACGAAGCAGCTTAAGGCTCGTCCCGCAGTTCCCGCATGCTCTATTCCCCATACCGACAGTCTACCAGTTGTTACGGATAAACGGCTACATCTAGCGGAAGTTCAGTGAAGTAGGAAAACGCGAGCCCATAGGACCCCGCCTCCCAAAAAGGGGGTCATAGATCACCGCCCGCCACTCAAAAGGCCGGCAGAAACCCGCCCACAGCCCCCCACTGTGTGGAAGAGCCGACTCGGGGGGATATGCGGCGCTATGCCGGAGGGGCGAGCGTGGGAGGGGGGTGGGGGTGGTCCCCCCATACCATCTCCGACACGGCTCCGACACCCCATTACCAGGCCCGAGACGCCCGGATCGGCCCCTTGTTGATGGTTGGTGTGGTTGGTGCTGCTTTGTCGCTTTTTCGACCGTTACAGAGCCTGCAAATGACGACTAGGTTGTCTATGTGGTCTGCGCCGCCTCGTGCGTGCGGGATGATGTGGTCTGGCTCTGCACTTGCTGGTGTGAGGCTGACTTCGTAGTCGAGTTCGACCTTGCAGATAGGGCAGTGTGTTTGGCCTGCGCGTCGGGCCCTGTAGAGAGCGCGCTTACGTAACGTCTTCCATACTGTTGTGCCTGTGCGTGAGGTGGCCATGCTCAGTCCTCTAGGTCGTCAGCCTGAGCACGTGTCCAGTCTGCGTACTCAAGCTCGTTGTCTAGCGTCTCGGTACGCACCCTTGCGGCGTGTGCTTCGATGAGTTCGCATACGGCGTCGAGTAGGCGTCTCATGCGCTGACCTCCACCGTCTCGTATTCAACATGGAATGGGCCGGTGTATGTGTTCTCGAAGCCTCGTACGCAGTGGTTGCACCAGTAGAGGGTGCCGAGGTTGGCGAGGATGACCTTAGCTGCTGCTCGTGCGCTTGGGTGCTTGTCGCATGTCTGTCCATCCATGACGTACCTCCGCTTGTGTGGGAAGGGTTGAGCGGCCCAGGCGTTACGCCGCGGTTTCAGTTGTTGCCCGGCGGCCGGTCGCGCTCAGTGGGCTGTCAGGTAGTCGAAACCTGAAGCGACGTTATGGGGGGTCGGTCGCTAACCATTCAGCCCGTGCCCGTAATCGGGGCACAAAAAAAGGTCCGCACCTCTATGGGTGACAGACCTGAGTGAGAAGCTGGCTAGCCCCTCAATTTGACACGGTATCAGCTTTTTGTGCTGAATGCCATATTTGTGACGTGCGTGTCGCGCCATGCGTCTAGTACTTCGTGCGGGTGGTAGGTGGGTTGTGGTTCGCGGTCTACTGCTGTGAGTTTGCCGCGGCGTACCCAGTTGCGGATGTCCATGCTTGTGACGTGGATGCGTGCGTGGTCGCGTAGCCATTTGGTGAGGTCGCGTGTGGGCATGGGTGGTGCGATGTTTTGGACTTTGGCGCGTATGGCGGCGTGGTTGACGTGTTCGGCTTCGGGCCCGCTAACCAGCAACTCGGCTTTGGTTACCCAGTCAGCGATGAGCCACGCTTGGCCGGCTGCGTGTTCTTGGTGGGCGTAGAATTTCGCGTCACTGCCCACGGCGCGCAGGTTCTCCGACAGTTGGAGGGCGTCAAGGTTGAGGGGTGCGGCGGATCCTGGTTTGGATCCGCCGCCTCCGCCGCCTGCGGGTCTGACATGGTCAAGCCGGGCGATGGTTACGCGGAGTTCAACCAACAATATCGGGATGCGTGCGATCCAGCTTTGGAGGTCCGACACGCACTGGGCGCAGAGATATTCCGAGGTGTGGTTCCGGCAATCGTCCGTCGTGCACTCCTGGCTCACGCGCCGCCTCCTTGGTGAAAGAGCTCTGTAGGTGCTGCCCCTCGAACATGGACTTCTACTTCCGGCGCAACCCACAGGCGGGAGTCCGCTAGTGCTTTGGCGTTGATTTCGCGGTAGTCGAAACTGGGGGTGATGATCCGCGCTGGCATTCGCATGAAGTCATCTAGGACACGTTGAGCGCGGAGGCGTTTCATGCGGATGATCTTGTTTCTCATTGTTTTCCTCCGATGATGGCGTCTGGTGCGGGCAGGTTCGCAAGCTCGCTATAAACCCACATGGTTCCGAGTGCTGCGGCTTTGAGTTGGAGCATGGTTTCGGGGTTGAGTTTGCCGTCGAGTTCGCGGACGAGTTCGACGGTTGCGCGCATGGTGCGGAAGAGTTTGGCTGTTGTTGGGTCTTGTTTGGCTGGGTGTCCGCCCGGTTTACGCTTCATCGCATGATGTCCTTGCGTGTCTTACCGGGGCCGCTCGGGGTTGTGATGGTGACGGTCCAGAGTCCGAGGTAGAGGACGGTCTGTCGTTCGGTGTTGAATGCGCCCCAGTGCTGCCAGGATGCGCCGATGAGGAAGTTGTCGAATCCTTTTTTGCCCCATTCGGTGCGGCCTGCGTTCCAGTTGCCGACGATCTTGATGCGGGTTTCTTTTGCGGGGTTCATGATTCTTCTACTTCCCATCCGGGTTCGTTGAGGTTGTGGCCGTGTTGTTGGAGTCGGTTGAGCATTTGGTGGTGGTCGTCGCGGTGGCTGGTTTGGTGGAAGACACGGCCCCGGTAGCGGATGGCGTACACGGTCATTTGGGTTCCTGTTCCTCGGGCGCCGCTGTTCGGATTTGGGCGTCTGCCAGTGCAATGCGGAGTGTGGTCGGGGTGCTGCCACCTTCGCCGGTTCCCGTGCCGAACTTCATGACCAGTTGCATGAGCCGGGCGTAGTCCAGTTCGTTTACGTCGATGGTGTAGCGGTAGTGCAGCGGCTTCATTTGGGTTCCCTCACGAGTCTGTCGGCGTAGGTGATGGCTTCGGCGTGGGTTGGGAAGTCGTGGTGTCCGCCGCTGAACTCGACACGCCATCGCGTGCCGATTCCTACGGGGAAGCGCCTGTTGCCGCCTGCTGTGACGCCGTATGAGGGGGTGAACACTTGTGGCCGGTGCGGGTTGGTGCGTGGGCTCCCGACGAACGGTTTGGTACTCATTCGGCCTCCTGGTCTATGTGGGTACGGTCGCCGGTTAGTAGAGCGGCGAAGTCGGCGAGCGTGAGTGTTACCCACTGTTTACCGGGGTCTGCTGTGCCGTGGCGTTTGTGGACGATTACGCCGGCGAGTGCGTCGTCGTTGCCGCGTTCAATCTCGGCTTCGTTAGCCCATGTTCCGAGGCTGGTTTTGGCGGTGTTTTTGCATTCGAGGACTACGCGTTGCCCGTGTATGCGTACGCCTCCGATGTCGCCGCGGTCTTTGGCGCCGTTTTTCACGCGCCGGTCTATGCGGTCGTCAACGACTGCGGCTAGGTAGTCGGCGGTGGTTCGCTCGAATGTGGATCCGGCTTTCTTAGCGGATGCTCGGGTGCGGGTCATGAACTCTCCTATGGTGCGTAGGTGAAGGTGTTGGGTTGGGGGTTCATGAGGGTGCTGATGGTGACACCACGGAAGGTGCCGCCGCTGATGACTCGGATGTCGTAGGTGGTGCCGCCGTCGGTGGTGGTGGTTTTGGTGACTGTGCCGGCTTCGATGTAGTTGGCGTGGAAGAACGTCACTGGCCGGCCGATTGCGTGCAGCTCGGTGGGTAGCGGCTGGCCGGGCGTGTACGGGTTACGGGGGTTGTTCACTTGCGTCCTTGTCTTGCGTTTTAAGGGGTTTGTTTGTTGGGTGTGGGTGCGGGTGCCACTTCAGCCCCACGAGGCGTTCCTGTCCCACCTGTAACGTCTGTGCGGGGTTGTTCACGGTCTAGTCGTTGCTGGGCTCGGCGGGTGTCGTCCGCTAACCGGCGTGCTGCCCGGCGCTCACGGTCAGCCTCACGGGTCACTTCCACAAACCCCGGGCTCGCAGGTCGTCCTCGCGTGCCTGCCTGCCCTGCTCGACAAGCCGGTCCCATTCCTCGGGGTTCCGTTTACGCCACGAGTTCGGGTTCGGCCACGACGAGGCGGGAAGCTTCTTCATCGCTGACTCACGGCCCTCGGTGACGGCGCGGTGATCGTCGGCACGTTTGCGGATAGCGCCGGGCGTTACCGGGGTGGAGTCGTTCAGCCGGTAATGGTCAAGGATTGCCTGCTTAGCCTCTGCCGCGGTGAACGGTTCGAGGCTGTAGGCCCAGATGTCGCGGGAGGCTGCGTTGAGCTGCACCCGCGGGTCGTGCTGGTTCACCCAGGTCAGGAGTAGGACTGTTTCTTCGGCGTTCATCATGCCCCCAGTTCGAGTTGGCCGTTGCGGGTCTGTTGGAGTAGTTCAAATCCGGCCTGTAGTCGGCGTTCGGATGTGGACGGGCGCGCTGGTGCGTTCTTTTCCGGCAGGGGACCGTCTTCCCAGCATTTGGCGTTGAGCCAGGTCGCGGGGAGTTTCGTGTATTGCTGTTCGCGGTTGGGGTCGTCCCGGTACCGGATCGCGCCTTCGATGAGTTCCTCAGCCGTGGCGATCTTCCGGGCTTTGGCGTAGGCCTTCTCGGCGGCGCCCTTGGATTCTTTGCGAGGGTACTCGAGATACCAGTCGATGAACTCGTCCGGGCTTGCCGGACAAGTGTTCCCTAGTTCCCTTTCCCCTGTTCCCCTGTTCCCCTGTTCCCCTGTTCCAGCGCCGGAACTTCCGACACTTGCCGCGGATTTTCCGCCACCGTCGATTTGGCCGCTAGAATCCAGGGTTTTTGGGCTGTCGGGGTAGGGTACGCGCTGCTTGGCGCGCTTCTCTGTCCGCTGGTGCGTTTCCCACGAGGGGATCCAGTAATAGGGGCGTCCTTCGTAGTCGAAAAACATTACCGAGAAGGTGCGCGAAACTTCCGCGATAAGTCGCGGAATTTCCGACACTGTTAGATCGTCGTTCGGAAACGCGAATCCGATGATGCGTTTGAAGTTGCCGTCACCGATGCCGTAGTCGTCCGCGAGGTTCCACATTGAGATGTAGAGCAGTCGTGCCCGCAGTGACGCCTTCGCGGTGTCGGGTGAGTCCCAGAATTCCGGTTTAATCGTGCGTATGCGGGCCACTGTGGGTCACCTCTTCCTGTGTTGGTTCATGCGTTTTGGCCGGTGAGTATGCGGCGGCGTTTGTCGTATCGGGCTGATTCGCGGGCGGCGGCTTCTAGTCCTTCGCGTCCGCCGAAGATGATGGGTGGTTGTGCGAGTTTGCGGGCGGCGAGTTCGACCCGGTTGCGGGCTTCGATGAGTTGGCGTTCGGTTTCGGTGCGGCGGCGTTGTAGGCGCACGATTTCCCGCTCAGCATCTACCACCTCGGCGAGTTCCTTTTCGGCCTTCTCAACGGCTGCTGCGGCGATCTGCTGTTGGATGCGGAGGGCTTCGAGGTTCTGCTTCTTGGCGTTGCGGATGTAAACCACGGGTGTCTCCTAGTTCTTTGTTTGTTTGGCGGCTCGGCGTTGTTGTTGGTAGGCGCGGGCTGCGGCCATGCAGGGTTCGCATGGTGGGGTGTTGTAGTAGTCGTGACGGCGTCGTCCTGGCCAGGTGCCGCACTTCTCGGTGGTGAACTGCTTCGGCGGGCTTGGTGTGCGTTGGGAGCGTGAGTAAGCGGCCATCGCGGCGGCGCAGTCCTTGCAGACTGGTTCGTTGTGGTACTTGTGGCGCCTGTAGCCGGGGTAGGTTCCGCATGGTGCTGGTGTGCGGCGGCTGGCGGGTTTGTCGCCGCGGTACTGGTATCCCATTGGTTTGCCTCCTTATCGGCGTGGGCGTTTCGGGTTGCGGGTTCGGCGTGTCAGGTTGCGGATCGCTTCATCCGCAGTCGGATCCCTATGTCGGCGGGCTTCTGATGTCCGCGGCTCAATCCGTGGCGTGTCCAGCCAGTGACAGCCACACTCACGCTGCTGGGCGCAAACACCGAAGCTCGTCCAGCAGCAACCACGGGCACAGGGGCTCATGCGGCGGACTCCAGCACTGGCCGGTGGTTGGCGGCGAAGACTGCCCGCGCAAAGCCCATCGGGGTCACTGATCGGATATTGGCGCGTTCGGGTCCAGGTGATGCGAAGTGGATGCGGTTGTCAGGTTCGGGGGCGTCTGGGTCGATGGCGGGCTCGGGCATAATGAATCCGCCGCCAGTCCACAGGCACGTCTTCTTGGTGTAGCTGTCAGCCGGTTCATATGCGGTGTACTGCCACGGGTGGAAGTAGTGGGTCGGTTTACCGAATGCCGAGGCGAGGACGCTCACGGGGTTCTCGACGGTCCACGGCGCACCGGATAGCCTGCCGATGGTGCGGCACTGCTCAGCGACCATCACGGCTTTGGCTTGGAATAGGGGGTCTGCGTCGTACTTGTCTTTAAACCAGCGAGCACCACTGACGGCCATGTCGGTGCATGGTGGCCATCCGAAGACCATTGCGACGTCGCCGGTTCGGATGAGGTGGCCGGCGAAGTCCATTACGTCCTCGACGGTGCCGGCGAACTTGGTTACCGGCCCTTCAACGCGGGTTGTTCCGTGTTGCGGGTCAACGAGTAGGGCCCGGTATCCGGCTTCGATCCAGGGTTGGACCATGTTGCCGGTCAGGTCGCAAAGACTGATTACCGTTTTCATGCGGTCCTTTCGGGGTACGGCAGCGGCGCCCAACGTGTGGTGCTGGGCGCCGCTGTGGTGGTGGTTATCGGCAGTCGCGGCAGTCTGTGTGACGGTCGCGTTGGGGGTGGATGGTGAATTGGATGCCGCAGCGTACGCAGATCCGTTCGTGTGCTTTGAGTTCGGGCCGGTACGGTATCGACCGGGCCCGGAGAGTGACCTGCATGTGGTCTAGAAGGCGGGCTCGTTGGTTGGCCCGTTTCCCCAGGTGCCCGCGTTGGCGGGCTGGTTACCCCAACCACCCTGCGCCTGTGCTGCGGGTCGCTGCTGCGTGGGTGCGCCCTTCTTAGGGATCACGAACACATGCTTGGGGCGGACCTCAGCGGAGAAACCCTTAGAGCCGTCCTTCTTCTCGAACGTGCGGACGCCCGCGTTGCCGACTACGTAAACCTTGGTGCCCTTTACAAGCTGCTCGGCTTTCGCTTCGGCTTCCTCTTCCCAAAGGGTGACGCGCCACCAGGTTGTTTCTCCCGCGTCTTCCCACTGCTGCGTCTGCGGGTTGAGCCGGCGCGGGGTGTCGCCTACCGAGAACTCAAGCTTGGCCTTGCCGTTCGGGGTGAAGGTGAGTTCGGCGTCAGATCCGAGGTTGCCTGTCAAGGTCAGTTCTGCCATGTTTACTTTTCTCCTGTGATGGTGGTTAGTGTTTCGATCCACTGCTTAGCCGTGGTTGGGGTGATGTAGAGCAGGACGGGTGAGCCGTCCATTTGGAACTGTTGGCCGAGTAGTTGGCTGGGTGGTGTGGGTGTTGGTGTGAGGTGGCCTGCCTCGATCGACACATAAACCCGCGTGGTGCTCATGCGGGCCTCTGTTCGTTGACGTACTGCAAGATATGGGCGGGTGCGCCTTGTTCCGTGAGCCAGGCGAGGTAGTCGTCGAGCGCCCCGTCAGCGAGCGCTTTTGCCGTGTTGGACACGACATCAGCCGGGATACTCAGATCGGGTTTGGGCGCGTCGGGGAGCGGGTCAACACTGAACGGTTTCCGCTTACCCCTCGTGACCATGAGCGAGACGGTCAGGCGCTTGGGCAGGTCGCTCATGTGGCTGATTTCGATGCCGCCGACCTTGTCCCGGCCAAAGGTAATCTCGGGGTTACGGAACAGTGTGAGGCGCCGTCCGGTGTATGTGCTTGCCTCAGCACCCCATGCCTGGACCAACACCCTTCTCATGCTCTTGGAGGGCTTGTATGGGCGTCCGGGGAACTCCTGCAGGTGAACCTCGACGGGCTGTTCCGGGTTGCCGGCCTTGACCTCTGTGATGGTCACGGTGACGGGACCAGTAATCAGATCGTCGCTATTCAGTTGGTCACTGCGCGGGGCAATGGATTCGGTTAGGTCCACGGTCTAAAACTCCATTTCGATGTCGCCGGAGATGCCTAGTAGTTCTTCGGCTTGGTAGATGGCCCACATGGGGAGGCTGACGAGTTCGCCGGACGGGTAGCCGGGCCAGTTGCCGGACTCGACGCATTCGCGGTAGATCCGTTTTGCGCGGTCATTGAGCTGCCGGCCAAGGTTGACCGCCTCGACGTCCAGCTCCACGACGGACACGAGGTAAGGCTCGGTCTTCTCAACAAGCACAAAGTGGAACGGTAGATCTTCACCCGTCGCCGCTTTCACGCCGTCGATGTAGTGCGCGGCTGACTGGTGGTAGCCGTACTCATGCGCGGTCTTCCCGAAGGTGTTCGGGTTCGCGTCACGGGCGGTTTTAAGGTCGATGAGGGTGCCGGGCTTCCACGCATCCGGCCGGCACTTCAACATGAGCCCGTCCTCTTCCCAGAACACGGACTGCTCAGCCTTGTGCCCGGTGAACATGGAACGTGCGATTGGGTGGGCCGTGACCGCGTCACGCATGGCCTTGACCTGCTCCCAGTCCTTCGTAAGCAGCGGGATCTTTCCGGCTGCGCGAGACTCCTCGCGGGATTCCTTGGCGACCTTCGTTGTCCATGCCGGGAAGTCCCAGACCTCAACGCCGGATTCATCGCCCTCAAGAATGAGGCTGTGAACCACTGTCCCAAGGTCGAAAGCGTCGGAGGTTTTCGGGTGTTCCTGGTCGTACTTGTAATGCGCGGGCGTCTTGGTGGCGAGCGTCTTGAGCGACGTCGACCCCAGCGCCGGATCCGCATGATAGTCGGCGTTGCTGATGCCGCCGTAAATCCCTGGTGTGTACCCCATGAGTTAGCCCCTTTCGGGCAATAAAAAAGACCCTGTGCGGGTCAGTCGTTTCGGGTTGTTTATCGGTAATCAGCCGTAATGGCTCGGGCGAAAGCAGCGGCGACTTCGCGGGCCAATTGGACCTGCGATTCAGTGACCGGGTTGGGTGGCTGATATTCGACGCCGTACTCTGCGGCGAGTTTGGTGTAGACGGGCTCTAACCGCTGGGCTTCGTGGATGCGGTGGTCACGGTCCATATGAGTCTGCAGGTTGCACATTTTGGTCCCCATGTTCTTTGCAGTTCGGGTCTGTTGGTCGGGTGGTTCGAGGGTCATAGCGGCTGGGCGGGCAGGTGCAATCGGCGTACCTGTTGGTGCGCCGTGACCACCAGTCACCGCCGCAGCCGGGGAGTGTCTTGGGCATCATCGCCCTCCTTCTATGCGCGGATCCCGATTCGCCAGCGGTAGTCGGCGCGTTGGGCTTCGGTGAGTGCGTACCATTCGCGGAGGGTGAGCCCGGCGGCGTGGAGTACCTCGGCATCCGACCGGGACAGCGTCGGCGTTTCTGGAAGTTCAATCGGCGTGTGCTGCCTTCCGAAAAGCCACATGACTAGCGCACTTCCAGGATGGTGCCGGCGGGGATTCGCATGTCACCGAAGTCCCCGGCGACGGCGACACTGCCCGCGTCGATGGTGTAGAGGACGTCGTACCAGCCGTAACGGGTGCGGACCTCCTTGGCAGCGGCGAACTGCTCCGGCGTGTACGGTACGGCGGGCTTCGGGGTTTTGCGTTCGGCTGCGAACTGTTCGGGTGTCATGCGGTTTGTTCCTTGTCTTTTGCGAGGGTGCGGAGGGCGATCAACAACGGCCGGAGAACATGCCAATTACCCGCGTCCTCCGGGATACCCTCAGCAAGCTCAAGGGCCTCCGTGATAGTTGGGTGATGGGTCATGGCTTGGGCTCATAAAGGACTGTCACGGGGAGCGCCTGAGCAACGGCCCAGCTTGTGTATCCGCCGCCGCTGCCGGGAAGCACCCACCCGTTGTCGTGAAGGACGTTTGTGTTGCCGTCCGAATCGAGGATGGCAGTTCCCGAAGGCAGCGCATCCAACTCTTCGCGGGTGGTGATGGTGCGGGGCTTCCTGTATCCGGCGGTGAGGATCGCGTCGGCGTATCCTCCGAGTACTTCGGTGCAGTCGGAGCACTGTCCGTCCTCGTAGCCGCACGTTCCGCAGTATGCGCCTTTGCCGTGCAGGATGGTTGCGAGTTCGTCACGGGTACTCATGCCGTTGCCTCCGGGGTTTTGTGGGTGATTTGGGCTAGGACGGCGGGGTCAACTAGCCGTAGCTTGGCGATAAGGTGCGGAACAGTCTCGGGTAACCCGTAGGTTTCCGTGGACGGGACAACCGTGTCCGCTGCCGTCGCGTTCATGCCGCGATCCGGGCTTCAGAAACCCCGCGCTGGTAGCCTTCGAGGTCGGCGAGCATCTGGACTGCCACGGCCAACTGTTCGGCCTCGTCCTTCAGGCAGCGTGCGTGCCAGGACTCGGGCCGGTTCTTACGTGTGTTCATGATTCCCCCAGTAGTGGTTTAGTTAGTCGTTGTACTTGGATTCGAGCCAGGCTTCGTGGAGCTCGTCGGCGCGGTCGTCCTCGTCATGCCGGTCGCACAAGTCGCCCTCCTGCTCGACCTCGTTCTCGCAGAACTCCGCGGGTGAATCGAGGGTGGCCCGGTACGTTTGCGCCGGGCAGTAGATGGGTTCCTGGTCACTCAAAGGAATCGCACTCCCTGCAGGATCCGGGCTTGTGTGCGAGGTGCAGGTCTGCGCGGTCGTTGCGGATAGCCCACGGGATCGCCACAGCAAACCCGACCATCAACGCGAGGCAAAAGACGATCATGATTCCTTCTTTCGGGTCCAGATTTTTAGTGAGCCGTGGTTGCGTGACTTAGCTTTGGATGTCGCCGTGTTGGTGGACTCGATCAGTCCGCGTCGTCTTGCCTGCCCGAACGCGATGCCGGGCCAGTTCGGGTGAGCCGGCGGACGCATCTCCCGGCGCAAGTCATCAGCGGTGAACTCGGGGTGAGTCATGGACAGGCCGATAATGGCTTCGACCGCACCCTCAATCCAGTCGTTATCTTCAAGTGCCGCTGCTTTCATGGCTGGACCTTCTTCCTTGCGGTGATGGGTTTCAGTTCACTGCCGCGCTTCTGCTGCCAGAGGTGCGCCTTACATAAGCCCTTGCCGTACTTGTCACGCCCGCAGTCCTCAAACGCGCAAAGCTGCCCGGCTGGTTTGATGCCGCGCTCCAAGGCGTAAGCGGCGATGTCATCCTTGATCCGTTCAGCCCGTGCAAGTTCCATAGCGAGGGCCAACTCGTCCGGGGCTAACGTCACATCACCGCGCAAACGGATCGGACGGCGCCGGCGATCAGTGATCGGCTGCGAACGAGTGCCCTGCTTGATAGCGCGGGGGATGGTGCGGTCGTTCATGCTGCGAGCCCCAATGCGATGTCTGCCTTGGTGGTAGCTTCTTCGCCTACCGGGTCGCTGTACTGAATGAAGCGTGCAAGGTCAGGGTCGTACTTGCCCTTTTTGAACTTGTCCGCCAGGTTGTCGGCCTTTGACTTGGAGAGTGTTTCGCCGTTGTCGTATGCGGTCCACATGAGCTGGTCGCGGATTTCGTTCTTCGTTGCGCTGCGGTCGAATGCCTTGAAAAACACAGAGTTCTCCCTAGGAAACTCAGTCCTCGAAAGGAAAGAGGGGTGACGAAAGGTGTGGTTGCCCAGACGTGGGGCGGGTGTTGCCGGCGCTTAGCGCTGCGGCGGTTCGCTTGGCAAAGCGGCAAACCATGCGGCCAGTTCTTCGGCGGCTATGACGGGCTTGCTCGTCGGGTACTTGGCTGCAAGATCGTTGCGGCGGACTGCTCGGCGGACTGTGTCGATTGAAACGCCGTAAGCTGTGGCGGCTTCCTGAAAGCTGTATGCCTTCTTGGTGTCGTCGCCGCTCATGCTGCCTGGTCCTTGATGAGTTCCGTGAGGGGGATTTCGAGGGCTTCAGCGATTTGGCCTAGTTCTGCGAAGTTGAACTTTTCGGGCCGTTCGATGTTGCGGTAGAGGGTGCTTTTGGGGATGCCTGCTTTGTCTGCGAGTGCGTTCCGGGTGAGACCCTGGGTGGCGATTGCTTTGTCGATGTTCTTGGTTAGTGCCGCTTTGAGGCTGGCTGCTTCGGTTCCCATGCTTCGACTCTAATTCCCATTTGGGAATGATGCAAGTCCACCTTGGGAAAACCTTGTCGAACCTTGGGGGGTGTGAGGGGTGCAACAGAAACGCAAGATCGGGTCAAGATTTCCCAACACGCATTGTTAAATTCCCAAAGCGGGACGTACGCTTTAGTCATGGGAACATACGGAATCGACATCCAGTCCGCGCTAGTCAAGCAGGTCAAAGCCGAAATGGCAGCCCGCGACATGCGGCAGAAGGACATGGCGGCGCAGATCGGAATGCAGACCAGCACACTCAGCCGCTACCTCTCAGGTGAGCGCGACATTCCAATGCCGGTAGTGTTCGCTTTCGCTGACGCACTGGACCTGTCTGTTATCGAGCTGGTCCAGCGCGCCGAACGACGGCTAAGCGGCGAGCAGGTCCAGTAGCGTAACGCCAGCAGCCTCAGCAATTTCGCCCAATTCGCGGACGGTTAGTGCCTGGATGTGTTCGTGCTTCAAAGTGTTTCCCCCGCGTGTGTGGCTGTTTTCAATGCCTGATAGACGTTAGTGGCACCCTCTGACAAAAGTTGGGGGGTGCCGCTTCGTGTTCGATGCTATCCATATGTGTCGGCGTGTCGTAAATCGGGTGGTTGTGATTCCAATCTCAGGTCGCCAAGCTTATTGCAGGGTTTGGCGCGTATATAGGTTGCGGAAGCCTATTTAAGGCGCTGAACGCTTTGTCAACTACTACTGAGTAGGCGCTATTACAGTGGAACCTATGCCTCGTGGATCAACGCCGGAGTCCGGCCCCTTTGCCCGTGCCATCTCCGAGGAGGTGAGGGTTGCTCTTGCTAGGCGTCGGCTCACAGTGAAGCAGTTGGCGCAGAAGGCGGGCATGAGTCCCAGCTACCTAGGGAAGCGCTTACGGGACGAATCGCCGCTCAACGCCAATGATCTCGAAGCGATATGGCTTGCTCTAGGGGAGGATCCAGTATCGGTGACCAGGAAAGTTCTGGACTCGATGGAGGCCAACTACCGGGCGAACGTCGAACAAGACCGCCACTGAACACAAAAGAAGGCCCCCACCTTTTCGGGTGGGGGCCTTCGTTATGCTCAACCTTCGTTTAGTCGCCGGTCGAACTCGTCTCGTTCTTCGCGTTCCTTGCGTGCTTTGTACTCCGCGACTATGCGTTCAGCCTGTTTGAACTCAGCTTGGGCGCGTTCTTCGGCTGTCATGTGGCGGATGACTGTGTCACGCATCCATCGCGCACCTTCGTAGTAGGGCCAGAATAGCCCGAGCCCGATAGCGTGCCATGCTGCGGCGCGTTGGGATTCTTCAATTGTGTGGATCGTGTGCCACTCCTTGCGGTCGTGGTCGTACCAGCGCCGGTAGTAGGTGGGCATACGCCGCGCACCAATGGCGAGGTACGCGGCGACAATACCCCATAAGATCAGCCAGCCCATTTTTCCCCCATGTGTTTGTTCATGCTTCGAGTAGTTTGGACATTTTGTCCATCGCAGCGGTCAACTGCTTCGAGTTGCCGCGTGATCGGTAGCCGCGGGTGACGGCGCGGGATGAGTGTCCGACGATTTCCGATATGACAGCTTCGGGTACGCCGGCTTCATAGAGCAGGTCAACCGTGGTATGTCTGGCGCCGTGCAAGACGACGTCGGGCGGTAGGCCTGCCTCAGTGAGTACGGCGTTCCATTCTTTCGTGGCACGGTCTGGATCCCAGGGTCTGCCGTCGCGGGTGAACACGAGGCCTTCTTTTTGGTCGCCTACCTGCAGCGCGAGGATGGACTTTAGCGGCTCGACAAGGGGGACGACGCGCCACCCTGCCCGGGACTTGGGGCGGGTGAGGTAGAGGGTCGAGTTGAGGTGCCTGTATTCCCAGTCAGCCGGTGCTTTTGATATGTCGGTGATCCTCTGTAGCTGCCAGGACAGGTCAAGCTGGTCGGTGACGCGGTCGGCTTCTAAGCCGAGGATTTCCCCACGCCGCGCACCAGTGAGCAGGTACGTCGCCCACAGCGGCCCGTCAGCCCTCGTCGCAAGGTGCTGCAACAGTTGGATAGCCTCATCGACGTCTAGGGCTTTCTGTCCGGCGTTGCGGGCGCGTGGACGGTCAACGAGGTCACACGGGTTCGCGTGGATCTTCCCTTCCCGTAACGCCACCTTCAAGGCGGCTGATAGGGCGTTGTGTGCCAGTAGCGCGTACGTGCTCGACAGCATTACTGTGCTATCGGGTACTTTATCCAATCCTCGTAAAGCCGGATCCTTGGGTGTGGACTGCATGACCTGGTGGAGACGCCGGACGTCCTGCGCCGTTAGCTTCTCCAGCCGTTTAGTCCCGAGTAGGGGAATGATGTAGCCGGTCACGACAGTCCTATACCCGGCGAGCGTCTTGGGCCGGATCGACAGCGGCGCTATGTCGTCCATCCAATGCGTCATCCACTTATCCAACGTAGTCGAGCTGGTGGCGAGGTTGCCGTGCTTAGCCAACTGCGCCTGAGTCTCACGCAACAACTTCACCACCGCCGCCTTATCCTTCCGGGCGATCACCTTCCGCCGGCGCTTACCGTCAATATTCGGCAACTCAACCGACGCGCACCACATCCCATCAGACGCCCGCTTGTATATTGCGCCTTCACCTTTTCCGCGTGGACTCATCCCCGCCCCCCTTCAACGCCCCGTTTTGTATTCATGCTGCGGACTCTGACCACTCGCCGTGCACTGAGCATGTTCCGCCCCAGTACTGGTTGTTCCCGTCCTGAGTGCCGAACCAGCCCGTGTCCCATGAGTGGCGGCTGAACCTGCCACAGTCGGGGCATTTCATCGGCTTGCAATGTTCGCCGGAGTGTAGGCAATCCTCATTCATTCCCGGCCCCCTTCAGCGGACGGTAAATGATGTGCAGGTAATCGAAGAACGGGAACAAGTCTGCATGCCCCCACCTGTCGTCATTGCCCATCTGATCCCAACCCCCATCTTCATTAACCTGCAACGTGTAATAGGATCGGCTGTTCGTGACGCCTCGGACGATGGTCCCTACAGGCAGTTCTTCCGCCCGCGCAACCGTCTTTACCCACTCATTCATCCCCGGCCCCCTTCAACGAGTTCTCTGCCCTTGTCTGTAATTTCGTAGTCGCCGCGGCAGCCGCAGTTGCATCCCGTGAGTAGTCCTCGCTTGATTAGCTGTCCCATTTTGGCCCGGAACAGGTTGTCGGGCAGTTCGGAGTACGGGGGCCCGAAATCCCATGTATTCACCCAGCACCCTTTTTCGATCTGCTTAGCCGCCACGAAACTCAGTAACGGCGCGTCTGCAATGTCCTTGCACTGGATCTTCGGCTCATTCATCCCCGGCCCCCTTCAACGCGGCGATGACGTTGCGTGCGTCTTGGATCCAGACTTCCTTAGCTTCCGGGTCTACCTCATCCCAGCTCGCGTTTTCGTAGGCGAACTTCGCTGCGGCCTGATAAATGACCTTCGCTGCACGTTCCACGGCTTCGTCGTTGAACATCACCGCATCCGCCGCAGCAAGGGCCTTCGTGGCGTCACTGTAGGATGTCCACCCATCCTCATCCGCAAGCGACTTCGCTACCGCTTCTAACCGTTCATTCATCCCCTGCCCCCTTCTGTTCGTGCTTCAATCATGGTTTTGTGTGCGCGTTGGACAGCTGCGCGTGCGGTCCTGATCTGGGCTGCGTATTCGTCGACGGTGACGGTTTTGTCTGGGTGGTCGATGAGGAACGCCAACCAGTTACGCGCCTCGTCATACGCCTCGGCTGCGTCGTTGCTGTTGGTCATTTTTTGCCCCCTATTTGGTCCGATTACTCCACTATAGCCGATACTGTAGCCATTGCTAGCCCTAGCTAGCCTACGCCAGCCAAAACGCGAGGACGCTATACCCGCTAGAATCCGCGGTTTTTGGCGGAAGTTGGGGTTTGTAAAACGAATGGATTAAATATACCTTACGACTCATAATCGTGAGGTCCCCGGTTCAAGCCCGGGCATCGCTACCCAGTTTAGCCCCGGATTTCCGGGGTTTTTCTGTTTCCCAAGTAGTTACTGAGGATGCCCACTGTAGCCAGCCCTGTAGCCGATGTGCTTTACTGAAGCCATCCAACCCCGCAACTGTAGCCATCGAGGCGGGGTTGGCCCACCAACTACAAACTTTCATGGGGGAACATTGAAGACCGCAGAGCTAGACGCCCATATCGCCGCCACCGTTGCATCCTGGCCGTCGCCCACGCCGGAGATGGTTCGCCGGGTAGTTCAGGTCCTTTACCCAGAACTGTCACGCCCAAGCTGCGCAGTAGTGGAGTCTCCCGCGGTCATCGCAGAGCGCGAAGCTAGGAACCACCTCGACAAGGTCCGTAAGCAGTTCTCAGAGGCAATGACCGGTTGTCGCGCATGTGGAGTCCCACGCGCCGGACATAAGGTGCAGGAAAGCTACGGCACCGGCTACCACACCTTCGAGGCGCTGACGCCCGAGGATTCAATCAAGGTAGCCAAGAGTTACCAGAAGAAGATAGCCGCAGCGGAACGGGCTTTAGAGTCCGCTCGTGCATGATTTAGATATGACCATTCAAAGCACAAACCTATTTGGGGGAACCATGAAGCATCTGACTATCGCCACTTTCGCCGCCGCCGCTCTGGCGTTGTCGTCTTGCGCGACACCTGCTGCAACCACCACCCCGGCACCTGTAACAGCTGAGGTGACACCAACACCGACCGCGACGACGCTCCCGGCTGGCAAGTTCAAGCTGACCACCATCTCGGGCGCTGACATCACGTTCACCCTGCCAACCCCGGCAACTCATCCGGCGGTGAAGGGTTTGGAGGCGTTGCGGGTGAAGGCTGGCGGCGCTCCGGTAGCCTACCTGGTTGCCGAGGTGGACAACCGTAAAGGCACCGAGCGGGTGAATATGTATCAGGTGGACGCGTTCGACGCTGAGGGTGCCCAGTTCCAGTTCAGTGACGCGGCCACGCTGACGAACCTGTGGAGCCCCAGTTACGGCGCGGATGGGTCTTACACCATGCCGTCCGGGAAAGTCCTTGACGCGGCCACAGGTGACGCCCTGCAACGTGAAGCGACCGACCTGCACAACGCGCACCTCAACGACGCAGACAAGGGTGAGAAGGCTACCATCGTCCTAGCCTCATCCAACGCGACACTCCCGACCGAGTTCACCCGCGTCAGTGTGCAGCCCTCGGGTGGCGGCGAAGGCGAAGACGCAACACCCGCACCGTAGTTAAACGCAAAAACCGCCCCTCCCAGCCGGTGAAGGCAGAGAGGGGCGGGTGGTGCATAATCGGCATTTATCCGCCGGGTAGGATTGGCGAATGACTACATGGGGGAATGACGCCTGCCCGAGATGCGACCACGCACCATCCAGGCACTACAGGCACTCATGGCTGGACAAGCTGCTACGGTCGGCGAAGTCGGAGCAGTACTGCACGGTATATGACGAGGGAGACAACCCTTCAGGCCACCCCGAGCTGTGCCTCTGCTCTGACTCGTACCACCGCCAGCGCTTCCTTTAGCCGATACCGACGATTTTCGTGGAGCGGCTGGCGTGCGCGGTACCCTGCCATGCTGACCCGATGGGCGAGCTGCCGTCGAAGTATGAGCCGTCGTAGCCGGTAACGGGCTTGTGGATGAGGAATGCCGTGGCATCGAGGGTGTCGCCTGCTGCGAGCCCTGGGATGCTGGCGACGGGGAAGGTCACCTGTAACTGGAAGCGGGTGGTGTTGGCTGGGACTGTGGCGGTGATGGCCGGCAGCGCCTTCCATGTGTTGGCGACGAGTGAGTCGGATGCGCCGGCAGCTCCGGACAGGAATCCGCTGGCCCCGTACCAGCCTGCGGACTGGCTGACTCCTGTTGCGGCGCGTGATGCTCGGGCGTAGACGGCGAACCGCATCTGTGAGCCGATGTCGGCGGGGTCGATGTCGGTTGTTCCTACGGCTCCGAGGATGATGGTGATGCTCCCGGAGGTGGGCGCGGTGGTGAGGGTGTTTCGGACGAACGTCGGGGCATCGGTGAGTGGTCCGCCTGTGGTCGGGTAGGTGACGCCACCGGCGCCGCCGGTCCCGAATCCAACGACGATGCCGGTGGAGTTCACGCCTCGCGGGTTCTTCGCCAGGTTGACGGCGTAGATGAGCTTCTTCATCCCGGTCGTGTCGGCGGGGGTTACGTCTACGGTACGGACTGTGGTCATGATGTGAACCATCCTCGGCTTTTGATTACGTTGGCGATCTGGGTTGCTTCTGCGATCCGTCCGGCGACGGTGAGGTGTGTGGTGTCGGCCCCGCTGTTGTAGCGGAGTGACGTGGGCACGATGTCTTGTGCGATGTCGGCTGTGTCTTGCGTGGTGGCTGTGATCCCGGCGGCGCTTAGCCCGTACCTGTAGAACCAGCGGCGGAGGTCGTAGAAGTCCGGCCCGCATTCTTTGGCGATGGCCGCGTTGATGTCCCTGTATTGGTTATAGAGGGTTGATCCGGCTGGGGCATCTGATGGGTTGTAGAGCGGCAGCGCGATGAATCGCGGCCGGGCCTGTGTGGCGTACACCCATTCGCGGACGGCTTTGTAGTCGCGGACGATGGTGTCGATGTCGGCGGCGGGGTTGTTCCGTCCGCCGCGGAAGATGATGCCTCGCTGGGCGTTCGCCGCGCCCTGGTCGGAGAGGAATTTCACCTCACGGGGTGCCGCTTTCGGTGTGGCGAGGGACGTTGGCTGGAAGGTCCATGTGTCGTCGGCTGCCTTCACGAGGGCGCCGGGGATCTTCGTGCCGTCCTCAAGGAGGGCGGTCACGGCGAACGTCCACGCGAGCGTGGCCTTCCATGTTCCGGTAGGGACGGTGACTGTCACCCCGACTGACCCGGTTGAGGGGATAGTCCCGCCGTTGATGTTACCCCACATCTCAACCCCGCCGGAGCGGAATGCGGCCTCTGTTGAGGTTTGTCCGGGGATGCCGCCGTCGAACGCCGGCAGGCCTAGAACGGTGCCGAGGTACGCGCCGACTGAGGTTCCGGTGCCGCCATGGTCGCCGGTCATCGAGTCTCCGAATGAAGCGACTGCGGCTAGGCGCGTGATCGCGGTGTCGGGGATTTCGAGAACGTCGGCGCTGAGCTTATGGAAGTACTTGGTGCCGTCGTCCTTGTCCGCTTCGAGCACGTACGTTTTCGTCTTGTCGAAGACGATGTTGCGGTAACCGGGGACTGGCATGGGGTCTGAGGTGCGTGCCGGGTTCGCTGTGTCGAAGAAGTTGTAGGACGTGCCATCGTCTAGGACCGCCGAAAGCACGTACCCGCCCGTGGTGACGACGAGTTCCTTATAACCGGCCAGTGTTCCGACGTTCTGCGCGAGGCGCGTGTCCGTGCCGCGCACCAGCCCCGCGTCCGTCTGCGCGAGAGATGCGGCGGCTGAGGTGACACTAGGGTTCGCTGCCACCACTTCTGTCACGACGGAAGGGAGGTCTGCCCTGATGAGGGCTTGGTCTACTTGCTCGTCAGTTGGGGCGACTGCGGCGGCGGCTGCGGTGGCTGCGGCTTCCTGCGCCGCGGTCCTGGCTGACACTGCTTCGTTCTTGATGCCTTCGTAGGAGGTGATGAAGTTGGAGAACCCGCCGCCTTCCCACGCGAGCCTGTCCAGGGTGGCGTGCTGCATCGCCGGGCCGAACCCGTTCTTGTTGACCGTGACCGGGTTTGGGATCGGGGAGCCGGTCGGGTCGGTGATGGTTACGGGCGCTTTGGTCGGGTCTGCCGGGTCGTAGAGCAGGATCGAGGCGTTTGCCGCGACGTTCGTGGGGTTCGACGGGTCGGCGGCGAACAGGTTGTCAAAGGTATAGGCCACTAGGGGGCGCTCCTTACTAGGACTTTTGTGCGGGAGGTATTATCGGTCTTGACAGTCGTGCTAGACCTAGATTGTTACGCCACCTATTTTTATGTGACGAAGCGCTTAGGCTCGGTGGTCCGGCCCCGGTACGTCCATCGGCGGCAGTTCAACCTCGTCGGAGACGTCCACCTCGGCAACGTCCGCGTGGACCTGGGCAGCTTCCTCGCCTTTGGAGTAGGCGTCAGGGGACTTAGCCGCACCAAGCAGCACACCCACGCCGGGGAACCGCTGCTCAGCCAGCCGGACCACCGTGTAGTAGACCGCCTGCAGGAGGCCCGTCAGGAAGATCACGAGCCCGGCCTGAGTCTCAGAGTCAATATCGAGCCCCACGGTGAGCAGCCAGGACGCGAACGCACCAACAAGGATCGGCGCGTAAGTACGGATCAGGGAGAGTGCGAGGGTGTTCACGCAGCACCGCCCAGCTTGCGGACAGCCTCAGACAGGGCGTCAATCGTGGCCTGCTGCTTCCCGATCAGGGTCTTAGCGTCCGCCAACTCCTGCAACGCGCTGATCTGCTTCCCACCACGGCGGATAGGTGTGCCCCACACCCGCTTAGGCACATCGGAAACCTTCGAGTCCACGTAACGCATCACGCGGTTATAGAGGTCGGTCTGCTGCTTATCTGACAGGGCCATGAGGAAACCTTTCACGGTTGCTTGGGTCTGAATTTTGGGCGCGTAATCCGGGTTGAGCGCGCCGTAAAGGTACGGGGTAGGGTCGATGCGGCCACGCATACGGTTGTTCAGGTTGATGCCCGTGAGTGGCAGGATCCCGAGGTGCAGGTGCGCCGCGGTTGATGCCCCGGTTGATCCGCCGTAGCCGATGACCTGCCCCTTCTTCACGCGCTGGCCCGGTTGCAGGTCAGTGCGTGACAGGTGCAGATACTCCGACTGGATCCCATAAGCAGGATGCTCAATCAGGACGGCGATGCCGCCGCCGGACAACAGCCAGTGATTTCCGGCCCAATCCGCGTAAGCGACAACCCCGTCAGCGATAGCCTCAATCGGGTCACCCTCGTGGCAGCCGTAGTCGATGCCGTTGTGACCGTTCCAGCCAATCGAGTTGTAAAACCCGCCAGGGTAGTCAACAACACCATCGCCGTCCCAGTCGTCGAACTCGGCAGCCCAAGCCTGTGTTATGGGCCTGGATGTTGGTAGCGTGAATCCGCTCATGGGTTGGCTCCTGGGATGAGGGTGGTACGGCAAGCGCCGCCGTCTGATGTGGTGCCGTCCGTGTACGTGATGACCCAGCGTGCGTCGTCACCGCAGAACGCGGACTGGATGCCGCGCCCGTCAGCACCGTTCGCACCAGCAGGGCCCACAGGCCCGGCAGGTCCGGGGACTGTCGAGTCGGCGCCGGCTGGTCCCATCGGGCCTTGGCAGGCGTTGTTAGCGCAGACCGTCTTGACGGCGGCTAGGACAGCCTCAGCGGTCGGCGGCGGGCCAACAGCACCAGCAGGGCCAACGCACGCGCCAGAGGTGCTGCAGTAGGTTGTGACAGCCGCGAGGACCATCTCACCCGTTGGCGGTAATGCTTGACCGTCAACGCCGTCCTTACCGTTAGCCCCGTCCTTACCGGCAGCGCCGGCAGCGCCAGGCTCAGCAGGTTCCCCGTCCTTACCCGCGGGCCCAGTGCAGCGCCCATCAGAGCAGAACCGCACGAACGCCGTAGCAATATCGTCAGCGGTCGGTGACGTACCATCCCGCCCCTGACAGTTACCCTCAGCGCAATACTCACGGAACGCCTTGACCAGTTCCTCCTGTGAGGGCCCAACAGCGGTGGGCGCTTCCGGCGGGGGTGGTTCCTGCGCTGCCTCGGCCAACTTCTCACAGATCGCCTTGTCGTAAATCTCAGAGTCCTTCGTGCCACACAAGGCCTTCTGTGCTTCCTTAGCGATGACCTGCTTCTCGTCAGCCTGCGCCCGCCCGTACTGCGCGTTTTCCTCCGCCAACCTGTCACGGTCCAACGCGAGGAAAGCACACACAGCAGCGAGCAGCACAGCAACAACAATCGCCGCGACCATCAACAGGTTCCGGCGCCGGGCCAAACGGTTCTGCCTGTCCAGGTCCGCTAACTCGGCGTCGATCTTCCTATCAAAATCCGCCTCATTGCTCATCGTCGTCCTCCGGCCACTCAGCAGGGTCCGGCTTGATGTCATGAGCGACGAGCTGTTCCCGCCACCTGTCCCCGGCGCGGGTCCGCTTATTCAACCGCCGGGTCAGCTTAGCGATCTGCTCCTGCAGTTCCTTCACACGATCCTTAAGGGTCTGGATCACTTCAGCCTCCCGCGAGTCACGACGCTTATCCGCCCGGTTGACGAGCCATGCGATGCCACCACCGAGAACGCCGAGGAAAGTGCCCAATGCACCAAGCCATTGAAGATCCACATTGGCGTCCTCCGTTTAGCGGGTGATTAGATGAAGTAAGTCAGGTTCAGGGTGAACAGCGCGTTCGTTGTGAACAGGTACGAACCCGACGTGCTGCGGACTGTGACTGCGCCGTTGGCGTTCACTGACGCAGCTGCGAGGATATGGTTACTTCCGCCCGTTATAAGGATCGGCGGGTACTTCACCTGCGGCACCGTCGAGCGGAGCGCCACGGGGATGAGCGGGATAATGTATTCCCACTCCTCAGAACCCAGGCTGAATGCCACGCCCGTACGCTTCACCGTGACATCAACAGTGACCTTCCGCTTAGACCCTGCAGGCTCCGAGGCGATGTCACCAGTCACAGACCAGCCCGTCGCGGTGACCGGCGTGTGAAACGTCGGCTCATGCAAAGGCTGCCACTCCGGGGTGTCATTCGCGCCGACCTTACGGACCCAATCAATACCCGTCGATGCGACGAAGATCCGGGTTCCGGTGGAGTTCAGGAACGAACGGACCAGGTCGTCGTTAGCGATGAGCCCGCCACCGTCACCAGCCCACGTGCGTAGGTCAATGATCGCGGTCGGCTGCGTCTGCCCCGCCGTGACCTGCACCAGAGCGAGGGGCTGGTCGTCGATGTTTCCCGGACCAACCTGCCTGCCGCCAGGGATAACAGCGGTCGAACCGCCGTTGATCTTCATGAACTTGGACGCACCCGCGGTCGGGGTCCAGTCACGCCGGCACACAATCAGATCCCAGCGTGAACCCGACGAGATGACATCCAACTGGATGGTCTCGTTCTCGACCGTTTTGTCTGTGATGCCATGCCCGGCGCCCTGCCCGGCGTTGATCGAAACGGTACGGTCCAGCCCAGCAACCGCTGACACCTTCCAGTGCAGCGGGGAGCGGACCTGATACCGGGCGAGGCCGATAGCCGGGTGAGCGTCAGCCCACGCCCCTTCGGTGTAAGGGTTCGTGCTGGTCGTGTCATACCCGTTAGAGATGAAGGTGACGGCCATTAGCGTTTCTCCTGGTTTCGTTGTGCCCTAGCGAGGGCCTTGAGTCGTTGCGCGATGACGCGCTCCGGTTCGTTCGTCTTATCGCCCACAACAGGGGTTACGCGGGCGTAGTCCGGCGACACCCATTCGAGGGTGCATTCCCGGATCACCTCAGTGATGGTGATTTCGTCCGTGACCTTGATCGGCACTTTGTCGCCCACATGGAACCCGCCGGGCCCGTACCGGAAAATGTCAGACTCAGCGAGGGTTATGGAGACGCCGTTCGTGATGCCGTTCTCCACTAGGGCTTCACGTCCGGCCTCGTCCATCGCTGCCTGGTACGCGGTCAGTGCCGCGGGGAGTTGGGAGTTGAGGTTGTTGTAGGCGGTTTGCTTGGCGTTCCGGTCAGCGAGCGCCGCGTTGTAGTCCGTGGTGCGCGAGGTGACTTTGCTATTCGCCGCGAACAGGTTCGTTTGCGCCTTGGACGCCGCCGACGTGTTGCCGCTGTTCTGCGCCAAATCGAACGCCATATCCGCGTTCGTCTGTGCCGACTTAGCAGCGTCGAGCGCGTTGTCAGCCTTGGACAGGTCGTGGTTAGCTACCTTCAAATCCTCGTTAGCCTTAGCGACGTCCTTGACTAGTTGCACATAATCGGATCCGGTCGAGACTGCGTTCACGAACACCTCACCGCAGAACCCGTAAAGGGCCTCCCGTGCCGTGTCGGTGACAACCCGGAAGTAACGGTCCTTCCCCTCCCCAGCGCCGCCCACTACAGCCCTAGACGCCTTCGGGCGGGACCGTGACATCTGCACAGACTTAAGTGTCCGGCCCTTCACGGACAACGACCGCGGGTAAACAGTCGGCTGATACACGTCAAATACGAGGCTCGTGCCGGTCTGCTTCACCGTCACACCGAGGCCTGCGTTCTCCACCGCGGGGAACAACTGATCCATGCCGGGGTGCATCCTAAACGGGACACCGCCCGGGATCGTTGCGCCGCGGTTCTGATTCGCCGCCACAGTCACACCAGCCAAAGCCAAACGGGTCACCGCGTTGTCCGTGACCCAGTTCTTGATGACCGTCTCAGCGTTGCCCGTGTACACCTTGTACTCAGCCGTACCCTGCGAACCGATAGCCGCGCCGGGAACCTGCCAACCAAGAACCTGCGTCAGGATCCTAAAATCATCCTCAACCGTGACCGTCAGCGTCCCAGTGCCGCCGTCCGTGTTCATCTCCGTAGCCGTCACAGGACCACTTATCAGATGCTCACCACGGAACGACACCGCAACACGGGCCTTCTCAGCCAGCAACTCAGCGGCCCGCCTATGCCCCAACGGCAACACCATAGTCAGCGTGCCCGTCAGGTTATGCCGGACTGTGACCCGCATCGAGGACGGGTCACCTATCTGGCACTTGAACACCCTGTTACCGTCGTAAACGTTGATGCGGAACATACTCATGCACTCACCATGGCCGTCTGTAAAGGGTGGGAAGCTGAACCTCAACAACACCGGTGCCCGTAAGCGTCAAAGACAGGGGCACCTGTTGGCCGGCGGGGATCGGTGCGAAGTCAGCCTCACCCAACGCGGCGGTCTTATCGACAGGGTTGATGAGGTGCTTCCCGATGATCCGCTCGGACGGCTTACTAGGCGCGTCCTCCGTGATTTCGTACAGGGTCGCGCCGATAAGGTCCGGGTCAGAATCGACCACCAGACACGAACCAGCAGGCACAGTGAACGGGACGTTCACAATCGTCTCGCCGACACCCATCGAGGCGTGCGTCGTTTCACCGTCCACGTACCAGCGCGGATAGGATGCGACGTCCCCGGGGTTGTCAATGGTCGCGTTCTCCACCGAGTACGAAGACCCGATGTTCACGATCTGCGGGCCCGTAGGGTCGAAGAACGGCAGAGGGACGGGCGGCGGAGCGAACGACTTCACAACCGCTTCGCCAGTCCAGAACGGCTGCTCAGCTACCAGTGTGATCCCGTAGGAATCCCACCCAACGAGCATCGGGTCCAGGTTGGAGGCTTTATCCCCGTCAGACCTGAACCGCAACCTCAACGAACGGCTCGCGCCGTCCGGGTGGGTGACCGTCCAAACCCCCGTATCGCTGGGGTCCATCGTCGCCCAAAACGCCCGGTCCCGGTGCATCCAATCAATCGACCCGCCATCATGAAACACAAACAACGGCCAAAACACTTCACGATCAAGGACACTAACGCCCTCATGCCGCGAACCAGCCACAGCAGGCGACGACACACTATGCCGTTCCGTAGTGACCGAGCCGAGGCCCCTGACACCAGGCAGAAGAAACAGCCCAGTGTCAGGGGAAGTGAGCGGCCATTCAGTGCCCTTACACGTCCACGTCATCGGCAGCCCGGTCCATGCCGGCGCTTCCGGTGTCGGTGGCATGTAAGGCGCACCATAAACAATGTTTGCCAAAGCGGCGCTCCTTATACGTAGACCGCGAGTGCGTCCATCTGCTTTACATGCATGACCCGTGCGAGTTCTTCTTCATCGCGGACGTGAATCGTCCCGTAGTTGTTGAACCCGCCAGGCGTGGGCTTGCCGCTGTTCTCAGCAATCCGGGACATGGTTGACCACTGCTCATGCGACAGGACCGCGTCAGGCTTCCGCTTGTTGTGCTGCACAAGCTGAGCCCCACCCGTGTTCCGCAACCAGCCGCCACCGTCGTAAACGGTCGGGCCAGTCGCGTTGCCGTCCTTACCGGACTGCCCCGTAACGAACTTCACCGCACCGTCAAGGATCTTCTTACCGGCGCCGATAGCGAGGTCCGCGATGAACCCAGCCGCCGGAAACTGCTTTTTGAACGAGTCCACGAGCCCGCCGACAATGTCCCCGATAGGGTTCCACGGCTTACCGGACGGGATACCAGCCCCGCCCAAGTAAGAGAGCGGGTTGATGTCGTTAGGCCAGCCGCCCGCGAACGTACCGAAGTGCAAGTGAGGACCAGACGAAATACCCGTATTACCCGACAAACCGATCTGCTGCCCCGCCCGCACGTTCTGCCCGAGCTTCACACCAAGCTGAGACAAGTGCGCGAACCACGTCTCAATACCGTTCCCAAGAACGTGAATCTCCTGACCACCCCACACGCCCGGAGCCGAAGCGCCAGGGCCAGAGTGAGTGACGACACCGTTCTGAGTCGCGTAAACCGGCGTACCAACAGCCGCGGCAAGGTCAATACCCTTGTGGACGCGGTTGTAACCCTGCGTCAAAGCCATCTGCTTCAACGGGTTCACGATCCCGCCCTTGGCGTACCCGGTCAGCGAACCAGCCAGCGCGGCAAGGTTCCCCACACCGGCACGCCGGGTCTGTTCCTTCGTGAACACGTACTCGCCCGCGTGAACAATACCCGCCGGCTGATACTTCCCACCATCACCCGTATAGCCACCGTTAGCGAACCCGGCAGGCATCCCGACGTGCGGCAGTTTGTCCAAACCGAGGAACCCACCGATGTTGTTCAGCCCGTCAATCAGGCCCTTGTTGATGACCGTGTCAATGACGAACCTGACAGGTGCCTTAGCTATCTCCTGCAGTTTGTCCCAGGCCGTCTTGATGAACTTGACGCCGTCCTCGAACGCCTTCGGGATCGTCTTCGTGATGAAGTTTGAGAGCGTGTCAAAGACAGGCTTGATGACGTGATCCCAAACCCATTTAATCGCGGACCCGATACCGTCAAACGCCGGCTTGATGATCGTCTTCCAAAGCCAGTTGAACACGGGCCCGAGGGTGTTATTGATGAACCCCCACACCGCGCTAAACACAGGCCTGATGATGTTGTTCCACGCCCACGAGATAGCCGCGCTGATGCCATCGAACACAGGCTTGATGACCGTGTTGTAAAGCCACTGGAAAGCCGGGGCAATAACCTTCTGCACCACAGCAACGAGGGCTTGGAAGATCCACCGGATAATCAGCCACGCCGCATTTACTGCCGTGCTGATCCCATTCCAGACCGGCTTGATGACGTTCTCGTACAACCAGGAGAACACCCCGCCGATACCGTCAATGACACCCTTAATGATCGGCAACATAGTGCCCTGGAACCACGAGATGACGCCCTGGATGACGCCGACAATACCGTCCCACGCCGGGACAATAATGTCCTGCCACAGCCAGGTAAAGAACCCGCCGATACCCTTGATGGCGCCGTCAACAGCGTCCTTGAACCAGCCAATGTTGTTGTACGCGAGGATGAACCCCGCCACAAGCGCCGCGATACCTGCGATAACGAGCCCAATAGGGTTAGCCGACATCGCCGCGTTCAAACCCCACTGCGCCCCAGCAGCCGCAGCCAACCAGCCACGCACCGTCGAGATAATCGACAGAGCACCCATAGCCGCCGCATAACCAGCCACAGCCACAGTCAAAGGAATCAGCCACGCCGAGTTATCCCTGATCCACTGACCAACATCCCGAAGCCGGTCACCGAACTTCCCCAACTCCGGGAGGACAGTGTCTGTGATGTATCCGAAAGCCTTAGACAATACGGGCAGAAACTGCCCGCCGATCTGCGTCTTCAAGTCCTCCCACCGGGCAGACATGACCTGCTGCTTATGAGCGAACGTGTCAGACTCTTTAGCGAAGTTCCCGTGAGCGTCCGCTGTCTGCTTCGTAATCAGCGACAAGGTAGCGGCCTGGGTAGCCTCAGCCGACAGTGCCCCGCCAACCTTCTCATAACCAAGCGCCGCAGCCTCAGCATCAATCTTCGACTGATTCAGGCTGACGCCATACTTCTCAATCGGGTCACGCTCGCCCTTCAAAGCGCTAGACAGCGCCTCCACAGCCTCTTTCGTAGACCCACCAAACATCGAAGACAGGTCAGCGCCCATCGTGACCAGCTCGTTAGTCTTCGGCGCAAGCTTATCCATCGCCGTGCCGCCGTTTTTCAACTGCGAACCGATCAACGTACCCAAGGTGTTGAACTCATCCTGAGTCAACCCAAGATTCTTAGCCGCATCCTTAGACCAGTCCTTCATCTGACCCGACGAGCCCTTGAACACAGACTCGATAGCGCCGACACTCTGTTCGAGGTTGCCGGCACCTTGAACAGCATCAGACATGAACGAGCCGATACCAGCAGCGGCAAACACACCGCCAATACCAGCCATGCCGGCCTTGAACGAGTTAGTGAACCGCTTACCCGAGGACTGTCCAGCCTTATCGGCCTCAGTGTCGATCCCCGAGAACTCCTTGGCGATCTTGCCAGTAAGACCTTTAGCGGACGGGACAATCGAGACGTAATATGCGGCCAACTCAGAAGCCATGCGGCACCCCTTCAAATGGAAAAGGGGCCGCATGGCCCCGTGTTTTACTTCTGCAAATGCTTGCGCCGGAACGCCTCAGCCCGTGACTCCGTGAAGGTTTCCTTAGCCGCCAACTCAGCAACGCCGAGCGGGTAGTCGCGCATCTCAGGGGCCTTACCCTTGCCGCCTGCTTTGGCGTGAGCGATCTTGTACAGCGCCGTCTCAACCAGCCAGGACGCTTCGGTCTCTTCACTGATCGCAGCGGCTCCACCCAAACGGATCCCGACAGCGGAAGCGCGGGGCAGGTTGGTGGCCAGCACGGACACCTTACGGACGCTAACAACACCCCGATACATGTCCGCCAGGTCGATGTTGTAATAGCGCTGCAGATCGGCTTCCAGCGCCTCGCCGTGATTCTCAAGCAACCACAGCAGAGCCGTTATTTTCCCCGCTTGGCTTCCTTCATGTAGGCCTCAAGGAACTCCTGCGCGCTGCTCATGCTAACGCGCCCCTCAGCGGCCTTGATCTGCGCCTTCAACTTGGCGTACTGCTCATCGCCGAGCATCATCCGTGTCGCGGTGGCGTACTGGCCTGTCTCAAGCGCCTCGAAGAACTCAAGGTCATCCATCAGGTCAGTGTCAATCGTGTAATCCTCGCCCCGCCACTCAAAGGACGACTTGATAGCGACGACATCAGCCTTAGCCGTCTGACGGTCCTGCGGCTTCTTAGCAGTAGCGGGTGCCTTGCGTGCGGTCATGGTGGTTTCTCCTAAAGAATGTCGTGGTGGTTTAGTAGCTGGTGAGGTGGGCGGGGGAAACCACCACAGAAAACACCCCGCCCACCGGCCTTGCTACGCGGCGGTGTAAGCCGGCGCGTTGGTCAGGAGGTAGCTGTCACCGATAATGTCGAGGGTCAGGCCGTAGACCGTCATGTCAGCGTTAGCGTGCGACACCTCAGCCCGGTCCGTAACCTCAACACGTTCGCAGCACAGGAACTTCGTCACGCCACCGTCAACGAACTTGACCACGGCGGCGCGGGCAACAGTCCCGATACCTTCCGGCAGGTCAACCCGTGCGACAGCGTCAGCGCCGACACCCGTAACAACCGGGTCGCCGTGACCGAAGTACAGCTCAGTGACGCCGGGGGTTTCTTCGAGGCACTGGATCTGGAAGGACTTCTCAGTCCCGGTGACCTTCGTGCGGAGGGTCGAACCGCCCTGCCAGCCCTTGAACTTCTCAACATCAGTCGAGACGGACAGGGGAACGCCGTCCTCACCGAGCCAACCAACAGCCGCGAACGGCGCCGCCGGGTCGGTCGTGACGACGGTCGGAAGGGTGGATCCGAGCGGGGCGAAGAAAACCTCAGATTCGAGGTCACCGTAAACCCTCACATTGTCGTAATTCTTAGCCATTGTCGGCGTCTCCGTTCACTTTGTTTGGTTCGGCGGACGCCGACTTAGTTACTTCAGCGGGGCGTGCTTTGCCCCGGACAATCAGCGAACGAGCATCAGCGTCGTTCACCTCAGCAGTAGAGCCGCCCTTGTAAGTGCGGCCCCCTGGTGTCGTGTAGTTGTTGGCGAAAGTGATTCTCACTGGAACTCCTAGTTAGTCACGTAGCCGCGGAAGCTGAGCGTCACGGTCTCCCGGTAGCGCGGCACTTTCGCGTCAGGGTCAGGGATGTAGACGGGGCGGTTACTTACGTCGGCGGCTTTGCAGTATTCGCCCTGGACGGTAACGCCGGCAGCGGCACGGATCAGGGCCCGCACCTTGGACGACAACCGCTCAGCCTTCGGGTTAGTGGTATCCCACGAACCAACCAGCAGTTGAGCGCCGTCAGTCACCGGAGTATCAGCCGTGCCGCCAGCGTTCTCAACCACCACAAACGAAGCCGGGCGCGTGCTAGGCACCTCACCAACCACAGGGACGTCAAGGTTCGCGTCAAGATAGCGGATCAACCACACCGCAGCATTAGGGAACTCCAACAACTCAGCCACCACCAGCCGCCTTACTCAACGTCCCGTACTTAGCCTCATCGTGCATGGCCTTGAACGAGTCAGTGATAACCGAAGCGCGGGCACGGTTCTTACCGATACGCGAAGACGCAACATAACCGGCACCAGCGCGGGAAGCGATACGCTGAGCCTCAGACAGTAGATGCCGTTCGAGCGCGGGATCCTTGAGTAGTTCACGGATCGCCTTACGGTTCACCTTTAGCTCACCCATCAAATCTGCCCACCTGAACCACAACACCCGACGAGGAACCACTGAACGGGTTACGCCCCCAATCCTGCGGGGCGCCCTTCACCTCGAACGGTTCGTCATGGCCCGGCAACCGGACCCGGTCACGCGGCCCAACAGTCACGCCCGGCGGGAAATAGACCGTGAAGTCCACCCCCACGCCGTCACGGTTCGGCTCAAAAACCTCCGACACCGCACCAGGCGCAACCACACAACCCCGAGCGAAGAACCCCGTAGCCCATGTATCCGGTTCCTCATACCCATCCACCACAGCACCCGCCGAATGCTTGAGGACTTCCACCTCAACACCAAACGGATGCCGGGCGAACAAATGAACCGGGAACCCAAACGCAACAGCCATCACCAACCACCAATCGGCGGCACATAGTAAGGGCTGAACGGTGAAGTGCTAGGGACCGTGTCGATAGTGAAAGCACGCTGACCAGTCTTAGTGCCGGCCAACTCAGCCCGGTCCTCATCCGTCAAATACATCGCACCAGGCTCGGCACCGCCATAAGTCCGTGAACCCGTAAACGGGCCCGTCCCCTCACTGATCTGCCGGATACCCTCAGGGTTGCGGATATGCCGGATAACCATCCGAGACACAACCTTCTGCACCCTCACAAGCGGCAAAGTCAGCGCATCAATCCGCGCCTGAATATCCGCGAACTCAGAACCGACCGTATCCTCAGCATCACCAATCAACACGGCAATCTGAGGATCCGACACCGGCACCTCACCCAACAACCAACGATCCCTAACGTCCTGCGGGGAAGTCCAAGCCATCAGTCAACCCCTTCCAGGAGCTACTTCTTACGGGCGGTACGCTTACGCGGCGCGGGAGCCTCAACAGCTTCCACGGCTTCCGGTTCCTGCTCCTTGAAACCGGCCTCCCTGAAGCGGTCAACGAGCCCAGCAGGCACGTCAACCGCTTTCAGGGAATACGGGGAGAGCATCAGCATTACGCGGTGGTAGCGCCGGTCAGCTTGACGAAGTGAGCGCCGTCGCGGACGATGAAGCCCACCTC
>Ga0307416_100000167_pt1 | contig 37146 bp, 35 predicted proteins | sample DK1Cmetagenome_2_FD_203821 | JGI IMG/M metagenome (GOLD analysis project Ga0307416, IMG submission 203821) | Maize rhizosphere microbial communities from greenhouse at UC Davis, California, United States - DK15-C-3 | ecosystem: Host-associated > Plants > Roots > Rhizosphere > Soil | place...
TACCCCTGCCGGAACCACAAAGGCCAAGGTCACCATCACAACTCCGATGGCCCCTGCTGACGGTAGCTGGTTCGAGGTTGACGGAATCAAGGCTGAACTCGGTGACGTTCTCTCCGCGTGGAGTCCGCTGACTTCTGAGCTTCTTCCGGGAACCATTGTTGGTAACCTGATCGAAGCCAACGCTCTGAACGGTAAGACTATCACTGGTTCCACCATTCAGACGGAGACCACAGCAAACCGTGGAATCAAGCTGACCACATCGGAACTGGCTGGCTGGGACACTAGCGGTGTAAAGAACTTCTCCCTCACATCTACGGGATCTCTGACCATCAAGGGTGCCCTAACTTCTGGGTCCACTGTTACAGGTGCAACAGTAACTGGTTCTACTGTACAGACAGAGGCTACCACATCACGAGGCATCAAGCTAACTTCCACGGAGCTAGTCGGTTATGATAGCATCGGAGTGAAGAACTTCTCCCTCGGAACGGACGGAAGCCTTGCCCTAAAGGGCGCAATTACCTCTGGTTCCACTATTACCGGTGCCACGGTGACAGGTTCGACCGTACAGACTGAAGCAACCGCCTCTCGCGGTATCAAGCTGACAAGCACGGAGCTTGCCGGATATGACGCTGCTGGAGTGAAGAACTTCGCTCTGGGAACCGATGGTTCGCTGACGATGAAGGGTGCCATCACCTCAGGATCGACAGTCACGGGTGCTACTGTAACGGGTTCCACAATCCAGACGGAAGCCACAGCTTCACGCGGAATCAAGCTTACTACGGCTGAGCTTGCAGGCTTCGACGCATCAGGTAACAAGAACTTCTCCCTGTCAACAGGCGGAACTCTTGCCCTCAAGGGTGCCATCCAGACAGGCTCCACGATCACCGGAGCCACCCTGACAGGTGCCGGTATTGAGACGACAGCTACTGCTGCTCGCGGTGTGAAGATTGCTTCCACAGGTATTACAACCTACGACGGTTCGGGGAACATGACCTTCAAGGTCGATGCCTCTACTGGTCTAGTTGAAGCTCCCGGACTCAAGGCCAACTCTATCACAGGTACGATGATTGCGGCTGACACTGTATCTGCCCGTAACATAGCAATCGGTGACTTCACCAACCTCTACACTTCCCCTCATCACCTTGTGGAGACAGGCGGCGTTACTCTTGGCGGCGGCGCTACTCTGTATTCCGGTGTGGAAGTTCCCCCTGTCGGCCTCGCCGCCAACATTGGTACACGTGACCATGTCGGCTCTGAGAAGGTGTCAATCCGTCCGGGAGACCAGTTCTACATCGAGTTCACAGCTAAGAAGATTAACGGAACTGCTGCCCTAAACGCCGGTATCTGGATCACTACAATTACTAACGGTGCCGGTTCAGGTTGGAGCCAGTGGCAGGGACTCAACGGAGGCATGGCCCAGATTGCCGACCTTGGTAATGGATGGGCACGCTACAAATCTACTCCGTATGTTCCGGACAACTTCACTGGTGCAGCATGGGCGCAACTGTATCTACAGCTTAGCCAGTTCTCCCCTTACGACACCAACTGGCTCGTCGCCGACATCCTCTGGAGGCGTCGTGGCGGTGGAGAACTTATCGTTGACGGAGCTATTGACGGCAAGACTATCACAGGTGCCACGGTACAGACAATTGCGACTGCTTCTCGCGGAATCAAGCTGACCTCAGCAGAGTTTGCAGGATACGACTCTACCGGTGTTAAGAACTTCTCCCTGCTTGCTGACGGAACCTTGTCCCTGAAGGGAGCCATCACATCAGGATCTACGATCACTGGTGCAACTGTTACTGGTTCTACAGTCCAGACTGAGGCTACGGCTTCTCGCGGTATCAAGCTGACAAGTACAGAACTTGCAGGATACGACGGAGCAGGCGTCAAGAACCTGTCCCTGACCTCTGCTGGTGCCCTGACGCTCCGTGGTGAGATCAAGTCTGGCTCCACCATCGAAGGTGCCAAGATCACTGGTACTCAAGGTATCGAGACTTCTACAGTAGCAAACACTGGTGTGAAGATCAACAATGCCGGTATCAAGGCGTACGACGGTTCGAACAACCTCACCTTCAGTGTTGACGCTGCTACCGGACTCATCGAGGCTCCGGGACTCAAGGCCAACTCTATCACGTCCACCATGATCTCCGCTACAGCGATTGACGGTAAGGTTATCACAGGCGCAACCGTTCAGACTGAGACTACAGCAAACCGTGGTATCAAGCTTACAAACTCAGAACTGGCTGGCTGGGACGGATCAGGTAACAAGAACTTCTCCCTCACATCCGCTGGTGCTCTTACCCTCAAGGGTGAACTGAAGTCCGGATCAAGCATCTCCGGTGCGTCACTGACAGCCGGTGGTGGAGGTATCTACACCTCAGCTTCGGCCAATACCGGCGTCAAGATTACCGACGCTGGTATCAAGGCGTATGGAGGCGGAAGCCTTACCTTCCACTTGGATGCCACAACTGGTATGCTGGAAGTTCCGGGACTCAAGGCCAACTCCATCACGGGTGACAAGATCGCTGCACAGACTCTGTCTGCCAAGCACCTTGCCGTTGGAGACTTCACCAACCTCGCTACCATTGACGAACTGAATGGTGTTACGATCACCTCGTACGGCCAGACCGAGATTGTCAACGGTTACAATAAGCTGGTAACGGACTCCGGACAATTCCTTATGTTTACGGAAAAGCGTGGACCTGTTCCGTTCAAGGCTGGTGAGAAGGTTCACTTCGAGTTCACAGCCAAGGCAACTTCTGCCACAACTGTAAACTTTGGACTCTGGACATACGACGCAGTTGACGCGGTAAGCAATGTCAACTCTGCCAACCTGAACGTCGGTACAACAGATACTCCGATCACCGGAGAGATTACTGTCAACAACGCCAACCTTGATACTGCCAAGAAATTCGTTGTAGGTCTTCTGAATGTAACAAATAAGGGCATTCAGGTCAAGAACGTCAGGGTTTACCGTAAGCTTGGAGCAACCTCCATTGCTGACGGATCGATCAAGACTGATCACATGCTTTCCGGGACCATCGACGCGGGAATCCTGACTGCCGGATCTATCAAGTCTCCGATGATTGCGGCCAAGTCCCTACAGGCTGACCGCCTTGCAGTTACGTCCACGGATAACCTCATCACTGAGGCCGACTTCGGTAACAGCGGATCGTCTTGGGATCTGACCCCTGCCTACAAGTTCATCATTGCCGACAGAGGCCGTGGCGGTCTACCTGCACTCAGGGTCGTCGGAACAACCTCTGAAGTCTTCGCCAAGAACCTTTCAAACAGGTTCAAGGTGGACGAGAAGAACCGCTACCGTGCACAGATTACTGTACGTTCGACGGAAGCTCTCGCTGCTGGTAAGGTGAAGATGATTCTTCGCTGCTACACCACAGCAACAGCTTACACAGATGTTGTAGCGGTGTCCAGTCCTCTGCTTGTGGTGAATACATGGACAGAGGTTCAGGGAATGGCTCCGGAGCTTCCTGCCGGTACCCTCTCCGTTGAGGTGCTGCTTTCCGTCCAGAACGGAGCAGATGCTACGTGGACTGAAATTGACTACGTCTCACTGACTCGTGCGCTGGACTCAAAGCTCGTTGTGGATGGATCAATCACAGCCGTAGCACTAGCCGCTGAGTCTGTACAGGCCAAGCACCTAACTGCACAGTCCATCAGGGCAAGTGCCCTTGACGTGGATGAACTGTGGTCTAACCAGTCATGGCTTGGAGAGGCTGGAGCCAGCAGCCTGAAGCTCTCCACACAATCTACAGCAGTTTCATCTGTGGTTGTGGATAGCAATGGAGCATCTGCTGTATATTGGGATCAGGTTTCCTCTGAGGTAAACGCCAATGGTATCAGGGTGTACAACACCAAGACTGACGCCAACGGTGCCTTCGTTGATGAAGACCCTATCATCCAGCTTGGTACCTTCTCTGACGACTACTTCCAGATCAACAGCGGAGACACCTCCACACTTATCAACATGGACAGCGCTGGAACAATCACAGCTAAGACCGTGGAAGCAGAAGAGATCATGTATCGCGGATCTACTCTGGAGAGATACATCGACACCCGTCCTCGCGGTATGGCCGCTTGGGGTCAGGTTCCGATCACCTCCTCCATGGCTGTCTCTTCGGGATCTGAGATCGGACTGTTCGAAATCGCATGGGACGCTCAGGACGCTAATGATGCAACGCTTGATGATGAGTTGAACCTTGCCCGCATGTATCAGTTCAACGTAAACGAGTTCCTTATTAACACTGGTGGAGCAGGTATCTTCGGTCTTAGACTACGATACACAACTAACGGAACAGCGCCTACGATTACAAACTCCTCCGTCCTCGGATACAACTACTTCCGAACTGATCAAGCTGGTCTCACGGGTACGGGAAGCTTTACCCGCATCATCGGCTCCAACAACGGACAGCACCTACGTGTTCTCCTTACCATGTACGCCACAGGCTCCAACGCCAACGTCTACACAGGTGTAGGACAGACCCACCTTTACTCTACAGTAATGGACCTCGGTGCGACAAGACCCGGTTCGGCAATAGCCTCAACCGGTGGCGGAACTCCTTACGCGGGCGCTCCGGTTGTTCCACCTCCCACCGAGCCTAAGGTTACTAGGACCGTGGAATACGGCTACTACGGTGTCAGGTCGTTCCTTCCGTCAGGCGCTGCATACAACTACAATACCTCCAAGGCGTATCAGGGTCTGTCTCCTGCCGGATACGGAAACCTGTCCTCACAGTACACGTTCAACCAGAACTTCCAGACATTGCTCTCCGGAGCGACTGTCAACGATATCTGGGTCTACCTGTACTTCGAGCACTGGTACAACAACGCCGGAGGTACCGCGAGAATCCGTCTCCACAACAACCTCACCACTCCAGCAACGAACGTTGGTATGACCGCAAACGGTATCAACTCCACTGCATGGCCTAAGGGTGCTGGACGTTGGGTTCGTCTCCCATCCTCACTATACGCCGGATTCCAGTCCGGAGCCTACAGGGGCTTCGGCCTTACCGGTGACGGAACATATAACACCTACGGTATCGCAAACAACGCACGAATCAGAATCAAATACACTAAGTAAGGAACCCTCATGTCAGACCTATACAAGATCGGACGACTCATCAACAATGAGAAGTTCGTCCTGATCGTAGAAGCAGGTATGCTTAAATATGCTCAGAGCCTCGCACTCGGAGGAACGCTGACCAACGAGAAGAACTTCGCCATCTGGGTTCTCAAGAACCCAATGCAGCCGGAGATATCGATGATAGCACTTGCTGCATCCGATCCCACTGTACTATCAGCAGCGACTATGACAGATGAAGACTTCGCTGATGTCTCCACCATTCCGGATTCGGCCATATCAAACGCAATCTCGGCTAAATGGTCTCTTGTGGCAACAAAGTATCCAGCAACTCAGCCAGTCTAACCTGTAGGCAGGGCGTAGCACAAAATCTGCGCCCTGTCTACTTCTGAATGATATAATTAGTAGTACACGAAGTGACGAAAGAAGTAAGTTATGGAATTTTTCTCCGTTAGAGACGGAGTCCGGAAACTAGAGTTCAACGGTATCAAACTGGCCGAAAGCTCCAGCCGACTCCCCCGAAAGCCCCGCTGGGTTGAGTTCAGCGTTTACCGCACACCCAAAGGACAGTACGTCGTATCCCGCATCGGATTCAGCTTGTTTTACCACTCCGCAGAGTGCTACACTGTTACACGTAACGGACTTGCCGCTGCTGACGGTCAGGATCTTTCCTCAGACTATATTGCATGTGACAACTGCCGTCCAGACCGCGCTCCTGCTGACGGACTCGTTCCAGTTGACGGTGCCAAGGATGAAGTCTACCCTGAAACTCCGCGCTTCGCCGCATGGGTTTGCACGGACGCCCTTGGGGTGGTAAGCTCACTCATGAAGGAAGACGACAACGGTACAGAGTATCTGACCAACGTCGCACGACGCCTTCTCATCGAAGCTTCCAAGCTGGACCGCGACATTGCGGACGCCTTCTACGTGGATCGCATCGAATAGACACTGATGTCCCTTTCGTGGTAAACTGTTAGCTCAGTCCCTACCACGAAAGGTTTTTCAGTGTTTATTCTACTAGACTCAGATCCTCAGCATCTAGTACGCGTCTATGACGTGCTCAACGAGGTTGACGACAAGCCGATCCTTGGCATAGAAGATCTGGAAAGCTACTCCTCTGACGGAGACTTCCACATCGTTGATCTGGTCACAGAGTACGAAGACACCGCCACGCAGCGCTGGTCTGAGATGGTCCTCGCCTCCAAGGGCGCACGACTGTTCTCCAATACCGAGAACAAGAATTCTCCTCTGTACGCAGGAAAGCTGCCGACCACCAAGATCGACTTCGACAAGCTTATTGCCGGTGCCAAGTTCGCTGACGGGCGGGCCGCATACTTCCGAGAGTTCAACGTCAACTACATCGGGCGGACCAACCTGTCTCCGCGCAACATTATCCTCTTGGATAACAAGAAGGGCAACCCTCAGCACAGCCCTCTCATCGATGAATCACTGACCCCGCTCTACCAGCACATGGAAGACGACTGGTGGGGTTCCTGTGGCATCGTCTCCTCCGGGAACGTGGACCGTCTGGAGAAGTTCTTCGATGAGTTCATTGATGAGGTTGTTCCGCTGGGGTACACCACAGGCGCATTCGCCAAGCTCAAGTTTTTCGGACTGGACTATGCACAGTTGCCGGTTCCGAAGGATGACCCCACGTGGGGCATCCAAGTGCGAGAAATCGCAAACCGTCTGAGCTACAAGCTCAGTCTGGAGTAATAAATCAAGATAACAGAAAGTAAATAATGCCTCAACTCCCCTCTGATACAAGTCTGCGTCTAGTCTCCTGCATAGACGACCTGTTCGATTTGAAGAGTTGGTTGGGGGAACGAAGGGAAGTGCTGGGCCTCGATACTGAAACGTCGGGGCTTGACCCTTGGGCACCGGGAGCGTCACTCCGGACGATCCAGATTGGAGACCACCGCACAGGGTGGGTTATTCCGTGGATCGGTTGGGGTGGCGCGGCCATCGAGTGTCTGAACGAGTGGGACGGTGAAATCACCCTCCACAACGCATCGTTCGACGCTAAGTGGCTCAAGGTACACGCCGACTGGGATATGCCGTGGCACAAGACTCATGATACTATGATCATGGCTCAGATTGAGCGTCCGGGTGGCAAGAATGATTTGAAGTTCCTGTCAACCCAGTTTGTTGATCCGCGCTCTGATGAAGGTCAGAAGGATCTCAAGGCTGCTTTCAAGGCCAACGGATGGGGATGGCACAATGTGCCCGTCACATATGGACCTTACTGGCAGTATTCGGCTCTCGATCCGATTCTGGCGGCTCACCTATGGTCACACTTCAAAACCCACGAAAAGTTCCCCGAAACCTACGACCTCGAAATGGCCGTACGCCGCATCTGCACCAACATGGAAATGACCGGCATGCGGGTCGATCTGGGGTACTCGCAGAACAAGTTTGACGAACTCAAGCAACAGGTGCTAGAATCCAAGAAGTGGGCCAAGGATAACTGGGGCATCTCCATTGCATCCAACCCTCAGCTTGTGGACTTCTTCCAGAACAAGCTTGGCGCTGAGTTTGAAATCTTCGCTGCGTCTGGTAACCCGTCCATCGACAAGAACCAGCTTGCCCTCTTCACTGCACACGAAGATCCGGCAATCTCCGGAGTCGCCAAGTTCATCACGGACGTTCGCGCTGCTGACAAGATGTCCAACAGCTACTTCAAGAACTTTCTTGAGATGCATACCGATAGTATCGTACACCCGTCCATCAAGACAATGGGTGCCCGTACAGGTCGAATGTCGGTAACCGATCCGGCCCTCCAGACCATCCCTAAGGATGATAAGTTCGGAGTCCGTGGAGCTTTCCTCTCACGTCGTGAAGGGGAAGTTCTGATCTCCTGTGACTACTCTCAGGTAGAGATGCGTCTTCTGGCGCACTTCTCTGAAGATCCGGTGCTTCAGGAAACATTCAGGGAAGCAGACCGCACTGGTGGTGACTTCTTCGTGATGATCGGGCAGAAGGTTTACAACGACCCGAACTTCTCAAAAAAAGACCCACGACGCGGCCTGATGAAGGGCGTCATGTACGGCGCAGCCTACGGCTCTGGAATCCAGACCATGGCTGACGCTGCCGGTGTTGAATACGCCGTCATGAAGGCCGTAGCTGATGACCTGTTCAAGCAGTTCCCCGGAATCAAGGACTTCATGAAGCGCACCGAGCAAATGGGTGAAAAGCGCGAACGTGAAGAGGGCGTAGGATACATCGTAACGGGCACAGGACGCCGTCTGCCAGCCGATAAGGGCAAGCTGTACACTCTGACCAACTACATGCTTCAGGGGACCGCAGCGGAGCTTATGAAGAAGGCTATCGTGCGTCTCGACGCAGCGGGATACGGAGAATTTATGCTCATGGCGATACATGACGAAATGATCTTCTCCATTCCAGAAGAACTAGTTGAGCAGTCTCTCCCGGAGATTCAGGAACTTATGTCCTACTGTGACGGAGAGTTCGGTGTGGATCTTCCGGCTGAACCTGAAGTTATTGGATACAACTGGGGACTGAAGTACGCAGCATGACAGACAAACGATACCTACTCTCAATTGATCCGGGTCTCATGACCGGTATGTGTCTCATAGACATAACCGACATGGAGAACCCTGTCAAGTTCTGGTCTGCTGAATGGACGATGGATGACTTCTACGGAGGCATCGAACACATCATCAACACAGCAAGCCTTGTTGAGGTAGTTATCGAGGACTTCAGGATCACGGACGCCACAGGGGATCTCTCTGAGGCTCCGTGGTCCCTGAAGCTCATCGGAGCTACCGAAATGATGTGTTTCAAGTACCAGAAGTCAATGGTAAAGCAGCAACCATCGGAAAAAGCATTCCCGACAAATGATCGTCTTAGACTAGTGGACTTCTGGCATGTCGGTGGTGCAGGACATGCCAACGACGCTCTCAGACATGCAATGGTCTGGATCGTCAAGAAGAATCGCAAGTGGACAAAGAAGCTCATTCTATGATAAGATAGAGGCTTATGACGAAAGAGAAATATGACGCTACACGCAGAGATCGATGACCAAGATCCAACAAAAATCCTCATCTCTAAGTATGAATGGAAATGGAAGGAACTTCTTGACTCCATCCCATCTTCATCCTACAAGCCGAAGCGCGGAGAAGGACCATACGGCGGGTGGCAGCTAAGCCTTACGTGGCAGACCTGCCTTGCGCTGAAGAATACCTTCAAAGAAAACATTAGCATCGGCCCGCAGTTGAAGCAATGGGTAGAGGATTATTACACTAACATTGCACTACCCGCATACACCATGCGGGACAGTATCTCTGCTGAGGGATACGACGGACTCTACCCGCACCAGAAGGGCGACGTTGCGTTCCTGTCGCTGATCAAGCGCGGATTCCTCTTCAACGGCATGGGTTCCGGGAAGTCCATCTCCTCGTTCTCGGCCATCAAAAGGCTCCACGAACTGGGAGAGAATGCTTTCCCTGTCCTGATTGCATGCCCTAACTCAACCAAGTACTCTTGGGAAGAGGAAATCGAAAAGGTCATGCCCGGATTGACGATTGCTGTCATAGATGGTACGTCAGCGCAGCGTAAGAAACTCTTCGAGAAGCCAGCGCACGTCTACATCATCAACTGGGAGTCTCTCAGGATGCACTCCAAGCTGAAGGGCTATGGCTCCATTGCCTTGAAGAAGTGTACAGCCTGTGGAGGACTAGATCCTAAGGTGAAGCCCACGTCCTGTGAGTCCCACAACAAGGAACTCAACGAGATCGAGTTCAACTCGGTTATTGGGGATGAGATCCACCGCATCAAAGATGCAACGTCCAAGACGGCGAGGGCATTCAAGGCAGCAACAGGTAAGGCAGATATTCGTATCGGCCTGTCCGGAACTCCTCTGGCTTCAAGCCCTGATGATTTCTTCTCTCCGCTGAACTGGATGTTCCCTGAAGCGTTCCCGTCGAAGAAAAAGTGGATCAAGCGCATGTGCCTAACAGCCGAATCAGGCTGGGGTCCGGAGATCGTTGTAGGTATCCGTCCTGAGATGCAGGCTGAATTCTTCCAGAGCATTGATCCGTTCACGCGGCGCATGCCCAAGGAAGTCATCTTGCCGTTCCTTCCGCCTATCGTCAACATCCGTCGTGACGTTGAAATGGGCGCGAAGCAGGCCAAGGCCTACAAGCAGATGAAAGAGCAGATGCTTGCAGAGGTTGCTGACGGTGATATCATCTACACTACCTCTCCGCTTGTCAAGGCTACACGTCTGCTCCAGTTCTCTTCGGCCTACGCTGAAGTGGAGTACAAGGATGTCTACGATCCAAAGCTTGACATGGTTGTCAATAAGCAGTATGTCAAGCTCTCGGACCCGTCCTGTAAGCTCGATGCTTTCGTGGACGACATGCCTGACTTTGGGGATGATTCAGTTGTGGTATTTGCGGTATCCAGTCAGCTAATCAACATGCTTTCGGCACGTCTGACGAAGATGAATATCCCTCACGGACTCATCACCGGAGATCAGGATGCCAAGGAACGCAAGATCCACATGAACAACTTCCAAGCGGGAGCTACCAAGTACATCCTCTGCACCATTGCAGCAGGTGGTACCGGCATCACACTGACGCGTGGAAACACGGCTGTCTTCCTTCAGCGTTCTTGGTCCATGATTGAGAACCTTCAGGCGGAAGCACGAGTCCATCGTATCGGATCTGAGCAGCACCAGAAAATCAAGATCGTTGATTACGTCACAAAGAACTCCAGCGAGGAGGCGGTCTTCAAGGCTATCGAAGCCAAGGAAGAGAACCTCCAGTTCCTGCTTCGTGACGAGAACATGATCCTAAAGTTCATCAACGGTGAGCTAGATTAACAACAAATAAGAAAGAAAAAATGACAGAGACAACACCAGAAGAAGCAACAACCGTACGCCCCGTCAACCTTGACGAGATCGTACTTGAACCGGCAGAATTCCGTAGCGACGTGAAGGCCGTACTCGTGGACTCCATGGGCGGCGAGCACTCCATCACCCGCAGGGCACGTGTCAGTGTTCAGGGCGAGGGTAGCCTTGAATGGGATGAGGAACAGCAGATCGTCATCCCCAAGGAGATCCTTGACGGCTCCGACATCGGCCTCATCAAGTGGCTCTACCGCAACCAGCACGGCACCCCGTTTGAGGGTCCGGAGTTTGAGTGGTACTTTGAGGTACCTGTGTTCATCTCTCGGCAGATCGTCAAGCACAGACTGTCGTCAATCAACGAGGAATCCGGCAGGTATCGTACCATGCGCGGACAGTTCTACGTCGTTCCGGAATCAGGTGAGCGTCCGCTCGTTCAGGTCGGAAAGACAGGCGACTACAAGTTCGAGTTGGGCCGTCCGGACCACCTTGAGGCTACCCGCTGGGTACAGAAGAATCAGGCGGAATCCGCATGGCAGAACTACCAGAAGCTGAGCGCCTACGGCATTGCCAATGAGGTTGCTCGAATGCACCTCCCGGTCAGCCTGTACTCGTCCATGTACTTCAAGGTGAACCTCCGCAGCCTGCTCAACTTCCTTGCGCTCCGTAAGGACTGGGGAGAAGACGCGGTACACCCTTCAAAGGCCCAGTACGAGATCTCTCTCCTCACAGATCAGATCGCGGAAGTGGTCAAGAAGAAGTTCCCCACCGTGTGGGAGTGCTTCGTGGAGAGCGGCTATCAGGCCGTTTGACATTCACTAAAAGATAGGCTAGAATGGAATACAATACAGAGCCTTTCTTGGGGAGGAATCCGGAGTCGGTGTCAATCACCAACTCCGAGATTCAGACCTTCAAGGGATGTAGAAGACGATGGTGGCTTAGCTATTATCGTGCGTTGAGGGCCAAGAAGTCCTCGATTGTTGGACCCCTTGCGTTGGGTTCAAGAATCCACAATGCGCTGGAAGCCTACTATGTAGACGGAACCCATCCGGTTGACGAATACGAACGTCTCCAGCGCATCGACAACGAGATCTTTCAGAACTCGGAAGATGCAAAGTTCGAAAATCAGGTCAAGAAATTCAACTCTGAAGCTGAACTTGGGCGCATTATGCTTGAGGGATACGTGGAGTGGCTGGCTGAAACCAACGCCGACGCAGACATTGAAGTGATCAGCGCGGAAGAGAAGCTTTCAGTCAGGTTGACAGGATTCGATGATCGTGTAGAATTGATGGGTAAGACCGACTTGAAGGTTCGAAGAGCCTTCAGCGGTGACCACGCACTGCTAGACCACAAGAGTGCGCTCTCATTCAACCTTTACTACGAAACAGCCCACATGTCGGAGCAGCTTATGCTCTACGTCATGCTGGAGAGGCTGGACCCGAAGAGTGGGGATCCAAAGGTTGACGGCGGAATCTACAACCTTCTGAAGAAGGTCAAGAGGTCCGCAAAGGCAACTCCTCCGTTCTATGAGCGAGTGGATGTCCGGTTCAATGACACAACTTTGAACTCGTTCTGGATTAGGACTTTGGGCACTGTTCGTGATATAATGGAGGTTCGGGACAAGCTTGACGCTGGCGAGGATCACAGATTCGTTGCTTATCCAAGCCCTTCCAAAGACTGTACATGGATCTGCCCTTTCTACAAGATGTGCACCATGTTCGATGATGGATCATCCGTTGAATCCATGATCGAGGATCACTTCGAACAGTCTAACCCCAATGCACGCTACGGCGAAGAAACAGAATAAAATGAGAGTGGTAATACGTGGCCGATAGAGCAGTAAGTATCCTTGTACACGCACCGAGTAAGACCGGTAAAACAACCTTCTCCACAACAGGACCAAAGCCTATGCTTTTCTTGGACGTGGAGAAAGCGGCACGATTCATCCGTGCTAAGAAGATTAAGTGGAATCCCCTCACTGAAGCGCCGCCTGTAGCGGATGGTTCGTGGGAGATCTGCGTAGTTAACGTAGATGACTGGAAGAAGGCTGAGAAGGCCTACGAATGGCTCAAGAGCCGTCAGCACCCGTTCCGATCTGTAGTCCTTGACTCCATCTCGGAGCTTCAGGATAAGGCACGACAGGACATCAAGGGCCGTCAGCAGTTCCAGACTCAGGACTGGGGAAAGCTTCTGTCCCGTATGGCTGATTTCTGTCGAGACCTTCGTGACCTGACCGGCGACGATGACAACACCATCGAAGCAGTCATCATCACGGCAATGACCCGTGAGTCTGACGGAGTTTACAAGCCGCACCTTCAGGGTCAGGTTTCCGCCCAGATTCCGTACTGGTTCGACATCACGGCTTACATGTACGTCGTACCTGTAGACACGGGAACTGGTGAAGTAGTCGATGTTCGTAACCTCCTCGTAGGTAAGCACCCGAACTATGAATCCGGTAACCGAGTTCCGGGACTGCCTCAGGTAATCGAAAACCCGAACGTCGAGCAGATGTTGAATGACATCTTCGGTCCATCGGAACTTGACGCTCCAGTTGCCGTACCTGTGGAACCCGCAGCAACTCAGGTTGCACAAGAACCTGTAGAAGATCCAGAGCCGGTAGCTGCCGGAATGCCAGCACCGCCTGCCTTCTAATGCAAGACCCATAACTGAATATAGCAATAAGTAGCAAGAAACAAAACACAAAACACGAAAAAACTAGAAAGAGGCTCTAATGCCAGCAACGTCTTGGAAAGATCTGATGACTCAGGCCAACGAGGGTGCAAAGGAATTCGCACCGCTCGAACCCAACATGTATAACTTCGTCATCAAAGATCCCGCTAAGATCGGTCAGACCGGTAAGGGTCTGCCTAAGTTCTCCATCAACCCGTCCGTTGAGTCCGGCCCGCGTGCCAACGCCCGCATCTGGCACGACTTCAACGTCACTGAGTCTGCATTCGCACTGAAGAAGTTCTTCTTCGATGACCTTGCAGCACTCGGCCTTGGTCCTTCGTTCTTCGAGACCAACCCGTCCCCCGAGGCAATTGCTGCCGCTCTTCAGGGCCGTCGCTTCGTCGCTGAGGCCTTCGAGGAGACCGGAAACGACAATGTCAAGCGTATCAAGCTTCGCGGCTTCGCTCCGGCAACCGGTGCTGCTCCTGCCGCAGGCGTTCCGGGCGGTCTTCCGTCCGCTGGCGTTCCCGCTGGACTGCCCACTGCTGCCCCTGTAGCGGCTTCTGTCGCTGCTCCGGCACCTGTGGCCGCTGCTCCTGCTCCGGTCGCTGTACAAGCCGCTCCAGCCGCTGCTGCAAGCCCTTGGGACACCGCAGACGCCGCTCCTGCTCCAGCCGCTGCTCCTGCACAGGCATTCAGCAACTCGGTTCCGCTGCCGCCTCCGTTCGGCTAAATCATCACGTAGTACCCTAGGGTGTGCCCCTGTAATGAAAGTTGCAGGGGCACACCTTTCCCCATACACTTTTAGGAAAAGGTTTATTTTGTCATTCGCACAGGTTCAGGAATTCAACGACACGTTTGGTGTAAAGACCCGCGTCACCCGCAACGCCCCTGAAGATACAACACCGGCTGTCCGTGTCCGTGAAGCCAAGCTCCGTTACGAACTGATCCGTGAAGAGTTCGAGGAACTGAACAAAGCTTACAAGGAAGCGGACATTGTCGAACTGGCTGACGCCCTTGGCGACATCCACTACGTTGTGGTAGGCGCTGCTCAGGTCTTCGGAATCACCTACCAGACCAATGCAGACCTCGCCAACAACACGGAAGCATACGAGGGCAACCTCTTGAGTGAGAAGGTTCAGGAAGAAATCCTCGGATACCTCCGTCTCGCCATCCTCCGTAACGACACAGAAGGTGCTGCTCAGGTTCTGGCAACCATGCTCAAGCTGGTCGATGAGGCCGCAGCATTCTTCCACATCGACATTGCGCCCATCGTCACCGCGATCCACGAGTCCAACATGTCCAAGCTTCAGGCTGACGGCACTGTGAAGCGCCGTGAATCGGACGGTAAGGTTCTGAAGGGTGAGAACTACAAGACCCCGACAGCCGACATCGAGCGTATCCTTGGATTCGATGATGTTGACGCTGAATGAGGATCACAATGATCTAAGAGCGCTGCTGGCTAACGTCGGATACGACGGATCACACGCTGAAGATGAAAATATCATCAACGCAATTGTGGCCGTCTCTCTAACCCTAGAGAGCATTCCGCTCTCAAAAGAGGCCCGAGAGATCGTAATCGCTCTCTCAGGGTGGGATGTTATGGATGAACTCTCTAACCTCCCGCTCTTCGGGGAAGACGCTTGGATGAAAGACTTCGACTACGGAAACGACAAAGTCGGATCGATTGTCCGCGTCAAGCCCGACGCCTACGATTCTCCCTCCGGAGCACGGCACAACGGACTCGTTGGAGTCCTCAATTCCCTGAGTGGGCACAGGGCTGAAGTCCGATACATCGGCCTTGGCGCAGGGAACAGCATGAAACATTCTAAGGAAAACCTTCAAAGCCTTAGACATGGTGTAAAATAGAAGACCAATTATTTTTAGGAGTACCCTTGAACACTACCGTATACTCAAAGCCGTCTTGCGTACAATGCACAGCAACATACCGCGCATTGAAGAAGGGCGAGATTGACCACAGCACCGTTGACATCATGGAAGACGAAGCAGCTTACGCCTTCGTGACTGGTGAACTTGGTCACAGCGCAGCCCCTGTTGTCGTCGTCCGTGACACTGCCGGTGAGATTGTCGCCCACTGGTCCGGATTCAAGCCTGACCACGTTGCCGGTATCAAGACTGGCGAGTTTCCCGAAAACTAGATATGCTGGTAGTGTTCTTTAGCTCCGTCTCTGAGAACACCAGCCGATTCGTTGAGAAGCTGGATATACCTGCTGTCCGAATCCCGCTCAAGCCCACCGAAGAGCTTCCGGAGATCGATGAACCATTCGTTCTGATCACTCCGACCTACGGTGCTGGCGGTAAAGGATTCGTTCCCAAGCAGGTTGTCCGGCTTCTCAACGTTGAAGCGATTCGCAATAACTGCGTAGGTGTGGTAGGATCGGGTAACATAAACTTCATGGAGGACTATTGCAAGGCCGCATATATCGTGTCGGCTAAGCTCAACGTGCCGGTCCTCTACACATTTGAACTTGCAGGCACAGAAGACGATGTACACAAAGTAACCGAAGGAATGAAACTAATTGGCGAAAGTCACCACTGAAAGTCCCGTAGAACTCAACGCACAACTAAACCTCTGGAGCAAGGACGGAAAGGTCCAGTTCGAGAGCGACAAGGAAGCTGCCAAACAGCTATTCCTCCAGAACATTAACCCGACAACTCAGCACTTCTACGATCTTGAGGAGAAGCTGAACTTCCTCTACGACAACAAGTACTACGAGCGCGAAGTCTTCGAGCAGTACTCTTTCGAGGATCTGAAGAACCTCTACAAGCTGGTTTACAGCTACAAGCCACGCTTTGAATCCTACTTCTCCGCGTTCAAGTACGACAAGCAGTACGGCATGAAATCGTTCGACGGTAAGACCCGACTGGAGCGCTTTGAGGATCGCGTTGTAGCCAACGCTGCCCTGCTTGGCCGTGGAAACATCCAGCACGCCCGTGAGATCGCTGTAGAGATCGTTCAGGGCCGTCTCCAGCCTGCTACGCCTACCTTCTCCAACGCTGGCAAGGCGCAGCGCGGCGAGTTCGTCTCCTGCTTCCTGCTCCGCATCGAAGACAACATGGAATCCATCGGACGCTCCATTAACTCTGCCCTCCAGCTTTCCAAGCGTGGCGGTGGTGTGGCCTTCAACCTGACCAACATCCGTGAGATGGACGCCCCGATCAAGCACATTCTCGGTGCCTCATCCGGAATTATCCCTGTCATGAAGCTTCTGGAAGACGCTTTCAGCTACGCAAACCAGCTTGGAACCCGTCAGGGTGCCGGTGCTGTCTACCTGAACGCCCACCACCCGGACATTTCCAAGTTCCTCGACACCAAGCGCGAGAACGCGGACGAGAAAATCCGCATCAAGACGCTCTCTCTGGGTGTTGTTGTGCCGGATATCACATACGAACTGGCTAAGAACAACGAAGAGATGTACCTCTTCTCACCTTACGACGTAGAGCGCGTCTACGGCAAGCCTTTCGGGGACATTTCTGTGACGGAAAAGTACCGTGAGATGGTGGAGAACTCCGAGATCCGCAAGTACAAGTTCGAAGGCGGCGCACGAGGATTCCTCCAGACCACGGCTGAACTGCTCTTCGAGTCCGGCTACCCGTACATCCTGTTCGAAGACAACGCAAACCGCGCCCACGCGAACGGCAACCTTGGCCGAATCAACATGTCGAACCTCTGCACTGAGATTCTTCAGGCTAACACGCCTTCCGTGTTCAATGAGGATCTGTCTTACGACACCATTGGCCGAGACATCTCGTGTAACCTTGCATCCCTGAACATTGCAAAGACGATGGAGGGCGGTGACCTTGAGGCTACAGTTACCACTGCCATCCGTGCGCTCTCTGCCGTCTCTGACCTGTCGGAAATCAACTCCGTCCCGTCTGTCCGTGAGGGCAACAACAGGAGCCGTGCCATCGGCCTCGGCCAGATGAACCTCCACGGATTCTTCATCAAGCACGGCTGGAAGTACGGAAGCCCTGAGTCGCTTGACTTCACCAACGCCTACTTCATGACTGTCGCTTACTACGCCTACAAGGCATCCATGCAGCTTGCCAAAGAAACCGGAAGCCCGTTTGACGGATTCAAGGAATCCAAGTATGCTGATGCCAAGTACCTGTCAGACAAGTACAGTGACTACAAGATGATTGAGTTCACAGAGGATACGTTTGCTCTGTTTGATTCCTACGGGATCGAGCTTCCGAACTCTGCCGACTGGAAGAACCTTGCCCGCGACATTGCAGAGCACGGCCTCTACAACGCGTACCTTCAGGCCATCCCGCCGACAGGCTCCATCTCGTACATCAACTACTCCACGTCCTCAATCCACCCTGTGGCACAGGCCGTAGAGACGCGTAAAGAGGGTCTGACGGGCCGCGTTTACTTCCCGCAGCCCTACGTGACCAACGAGAACTTTGCGGACGTTGAGGACGCATATCAGGTCGGCCCGGAACGAACCATCGACGTTTACGCTGAGGCAACAAAGCACGTTGATCAGGGTCTGTCGCTGACACTATTCTTCCCGGACACGGCCACGACGCGAGACATCAACAAGGCTCAGATCTACGCGTGGAAGAAGGGCATCAAGACTTTGTACTATTCGAGGGTCCGTCAAGGCGATCTTGAGGGTACTTCCATGGAAGGGTGCGTTTCTTGCGCCCTGTAGCCTAACAGACTCTGGGTCATCTACGATTTGACATCGTGGGTGGCCCAGAGTACTCTTATCTCAGAACAATTACTAGTAACAAGGAGACGAATGTCTAAAGAAGCCATTAACTGGAATCGCATCGAGGATGAAAAGGATGTCGAGGTCTGGAACAGGCTTACCACGAACTTTTGGCTGCCTGAAAAGGTGCCGCTGTCCAATGACGTGAAGACGTGGAACACCCTATCACCTGAAGAGCAGAAGACGACCATGCGCGTCTTCACCGGTCTGACCATGCTGGATACCATCCAGAGCAGCATCGGAGCGCCAGCCCTGATGGAGGACGCTGTCACTTCCCACGAAGAGGCAGTCTACGCCAACATCATCTTCATGGAAGCTGTCCACGCGAAGTCGTACTCCTCGATCTTCTCCACGCTGTGCTCTACCAAGGAAATCGATGAGGCCTTTGCGTGGTCCAAGTCCAACAAGCACCTTCAGGCCAAGGCTGACCTCGTTGTGGACGAGTACACAAACACGGACCCGCACAAGAAGAAGATCGCCTCAACTCTGCTTGAGTCGTTCCTGTTCTACTCAGGCTTCTACATGCCGCTTCACTGGAGCGCCAAGGCGAAGCTGACAAACACGGCTGACCTGATCCGTCTCATCATCCGTGATGAGGCAGTCCACGGCTACTACATCGGATACAAGTTCCAGCAGGCACAGGCCAAGCTGACCGGAAAGGAACGAGCCTACTACAAGGATTTCGCCTTTGAACTGATTCTGGACCTCTACGAGATCGAGTGTGAGTACGCTCAGGAACTCTACGACGGCATGGGACTCACCGAAGATGTCAAGAAGTTCCTCCGTTTCAACGCGAACAAGGCGCTCCAGAACCTCGGATACGAGAATGTATTCGCGGCTGCTACCACGGATGTCTCTGCATCCATCCTGTCTGCACTGGCTCCGAACGCCAATGAGAACCACGACTTCTTCTCAGGCTCCGGCTCCAGCTACGTCATCGGCAAGCACGAAGATATGGACGACGAGGATTTTGACTTCTAGTCTTTATCTGATAAGCTGAAGCTATGAAAATCGGAATTGACATTGGAAACGTCATCATTGGTGGCGGTGGAGAGGATACCTTCTTCACGGAGAAATTTCTTGAGACCCCGGAAGTAGTGGGAGCAAAGTCGTCTATCGGATCACTCTGGGCTGGCGGTCACGAGGTCCACCTTATCTCCAAGTGCGGTGAGAAGGTAGAGACTAAGAGTCTGGACTGGCTGGAGTTCCATGCGTTCACGCCCTCCTACGTTCTGCTCTACCACCGCATCCACTTCGTCCGGAAACGGCACCTGAAGGCTCCAATGGCTCAGGCTCTTGAGCTTGACATTTTCATCGATGACCGGCAAGACATTATTGACTCCATGGAGGGCGTCGTCCCTCACCGGATTCTGTTCACTTCGTGGGAGCAGACCAACAAGGAACTCGAAGAGATTTTCAAGAGTTGACATGATCTAAACGATCATGGTACAATAGATATACACGATGCGCTGAGAAACGTTACTTCATTTGGCGAAACTAACACGTTCCTCGTTTTTTCTCGTGTATTATAGGGGTGTAGCTCAATTGGAAGAGTGGCGGTCTCCAAAACCGTAGGTTGCAGGTTCGAGTCCTGTCACCCCTGCAAGTTGACAAACTATAAATGTATGGTATACTAGATATACCGCACCTTCGGGGTGTAGCTCAGCTTGGTAGAGCGCCTGCTTTGGGAGCAGGAAGTCGCAGGTTCAAATCCTGTCTCCCCGACGAATGACCGATGCGATTGAAAAAGATACTTCCATGTATGATAATGTCAGTATCGAGTAAGGGGAAACTCTTGCTCCTAGTGTGGGAACCTTCCCATTTATGTTTTTCAGTTTCACCTTGTTTTACCCGCAGTACAACCTCTTTTTCAGGTTTTTCTCGGTCATACAAACTTTGAGAGAAGTGCAGAGATCTGTTACTTCTTGGTTGAAATCACAGCAAGCCTTCGGCGTGTGATAGGGGTTCAAACCCCCTAACCAGATTTCGCCTGTTCTCTCTCAATAATGGGGCATTAGCATAGTGGTAATGTATCTGGCTTCCACCCAGAGTAGAGGAGTTCGATTCTCCTATGCCCCTCTTAGCAGTACCGTAATCAGGGTTTCCTGAAGTGAAAATGACGAAAGGTAAATATAATCATGTCCAAGTTCAATACAACATCTGCTCGCGCCCGCACCGGAAACGGTCCGATCCAGTCTTCACAGCCCGCGACGATGTCCACATTCAATGGCGCTCCGGGTTTCGCCCGTGACGCAAAGTCCGAACTCTTCCTCGCGGCTGTCTCCGACTTCGGTGGAGAAGCTACGTTCTACGAGTCTGCCGGAAACCGCTCTGACCGTATCGCACGCCTGACTCAGGAAGTTGCTGTACAGGATGCAGAGTGGCTTGGCAACTTCACCTCGTGGCTCCGCAACGAAGCTAACCTCCGTACCATCTCCCTGACCATTGCTCTTGAGGGTGCCAAGGCGCTCAACAAGGCTGGTATTCCGGGTGGGCGTAAGCTTGTCTCCGGTGCGATTCGTCGTGCTGATGAGGCCGGTGAAGCTCTCGCTTGGTGGATGGCTCAGGTTGGCCGAAAGATCCCTTCCGCTGTCAAGCGTGGTATCGCTGACGGTGCCGTGAAGTCCTTCAACGAGTACTCGCTCGCCAAGTACGACACAGCATCTCACGGTTTCCGCTTCGGTGACGTGATCGAGCTTGTTCACCCGTCCCCAAAGGATTCCAAGCAGTCCGACCTGTTCAAGTTCGCGCTTGACCGTCGTCGTGATGCTTCGGCAGAACCTGCTGAGTCCCTGACCATGCTCCAGAAGCGTGCTCAGTTCCTCGCGCTGTCCGGTGCCGAGAAGCGTAAGCTTGTCGAATCCGGGGCCGCTCCTGAGGCTCTGAACGCTGCTGGTCTGACGTGGGAAGTTCTCGGTTCCACGATTGAGGGCGGCATGGACGCTAAGGCGTGGGAAGCTGTGATCCCTACCATGGGATACATGGCTCTGCTTCGCAACCTCCGCAACTTCGAACAGAAGGGTGTCTCTGAGACCGTTCTGGCTAACGTCGCTGCACGAATCGCTGATCCTGAAGAGGTCGCCAAGTCCCGTCAGCTTCCGTTCCGGTTCCTGTCTGCCTACCGTGCGAACTCCGGTTCTCTGCGTTGGGCATTCCCGCTGGAGCAGGCTCTCAAGGCTTCTCTGGCTAACGTTCCGGAACTCGATGGTCACACGCTGATCCTCGTTGACCGCTCTGGCTCCATGTTCGGTACTCCTTCACGGAACACTGACCTGACCTTTGCGGACTCCGCTGCTGTATTCGGTTCTGCCCTTGCACTCCGTGCTAAGAAGGCTACACTGGTACAGTTCGGTTCCACCTCTTCCAAGATCTCGTTCAGCAAGACGGACTCCGTCTTGAAGACCGTTGAGAAGTTTGGTAGTCTTGGTGGTACGGCAACGTACGACGCCCTGATGAAGCACTTCGATCCGAAGGTACACACCCGCGTTGTCATCGTCACTGACGAGCAGGCAAACGGGTACTACCACCGTCTGAACGGGCGCAACCCGAACTACTGGAGCGGGTACGAGAGCGTACGGGGTGATGTCCTCGACAGCATCCCTGCAACGGTTCCTGCCTACACGTGGAACCTTGTGGGCTACTCTGCTGGTCAGGGTGCCACGAAGACCAACCGTACCTACCTCGGTGGTCTCTCCGATCAGGCCTTCAAGCTGATCCCGCTTCTCGAAGCAGGACGTGACGCTGGCTGGCCTTGGGAAACCAAGTAATGTTGGTTACCTACGGACTTTTGTTTGCTTTCGCTCTCGCTTACCTTGGTTACAAGGGAAACGGGAGCCGATAACGTCACACTCTGGGAGTTGACATCAATTCCCAGAGTGTGATACAATAGATTTATTGATTGAAGCGCAGAGCAAGGTTACTTCTTAACTCTTAATTAACAAAGCCCTTTCTCGTCTTTTTCTCAATCAATGATGCTTCCTTAGCTCAGAGGCCAGAGCGTCGCTCTTGTAAAGCGAGGGTCATCGGTTCGACTCCGATAGGAAGCTCTTAGTCCAGATGTGACAGATCACCTGTTACTTCCTCTGATAATGGACTAGTGTCGGTTCGAGTCCGGCTGTCTCCCGCATGGGAGGTATAGTGTAATTGGCAGCACAGTATAAAACACAGGAGATCGCCTTTTTCTCTGGACAATAAATTTCATACCGAAGCGCAGTGTCAAGATACTTCTCAGGAAACACTAGGTTGGAGGTTCGATTCCTCCTCCCCCGACTTCATCGGGGGGTAGCTCAATGGTAGAGCGGGCGTATAATAGCACTTGATGCGACTTTTTCTCGGTATGACTAAATTTGTGTGATGTGATGAGTAAGAGTTACTTCTTATTGAATTGCAGGTTCGAATCCCGTCATCGTTCCCTCTGGGGATGGTGTAAGCTCAAAATTGGCATGAGCAAACCTCTTCTCGCCCGTTCTCACACAGCATGGCAGCTTAGCTCAGATGGACAGAGCGTCGGCTTGAAACCCCGAAGGTCGCTGGTTCGAATCCAGTAGCTGCCACTCTTTGCCCACTAGGGGAATTGGCAGACCCGCTGGACTTTGGATCCGGACTTTCTACGTTCGAGTCGTAGGTGGGCAGCAATGTGGTATAATAGATTTGTTACGTAACACTACAAGGAGTCATCATGGCACTAGAAACCAACAAGGTCTCGAAAGACCCGCTGTTCATGGATCAGGGCGCTCGCCCAACCGAACGCGACGAGAACGACCGCATTGAGACTGTCGATCAGGTAACTGGCGAAGCTCAGGTCACACAGAACACGGAAAACGCACGCATTGCTACCGTAGTCTATCCTGCATAATCTTTTTGATTAGGAGGAGGGCTACTTTATAGTAGCCCTCCTTTTTCATACCCAGATCGTATAACGGCAATACAATGGCTTCTGGCGTCATTAATCGAGGTTCGAATCCTTGTCTGGGTGCTTCAACAACTTAATAAGGTCTCATAGCTCAGCAGGTAGAGCACCATCCTGATAAGATGGGGGTCGTTGGTTCAAGTCCAACTGAGGCCACTTTGCTCCGTTAGGGTAGCGGTCTATCCCCCCTGTTTTTCAGGCAGGAAATCGTCGGTTCGAATCCGTCACGGAGTACAGAGTGTAGCTCAAGGTAGAGCGCTTGATACGTTACGGATGCATACGGAACGTATCCAGACCGGAATTGATCATCTGGTGTGTAGGTTTGTAGCCTAAGTAGATGAGGGTATCGCAGTCCGTCCACTCCACCAAGCTCCATTAGGATAGTGGTCCAATCCGCCTGCCTCTCACGCAGGAGATCACCGGTTCAAATCCGGTATGGAGTACAAGGCTGGCCCCTTAAGGCCTCTGTCCAGTGCCTAAAGCTGGGCACTCCGGGAGAGTAGCCGACTGGAAGGAAGCGGTCTTGAAAACCGTCATGGGTGTGAAAGCCCTAGTGAGTTCGAATCTCATGCTCTCCGCGTGAAATTGGTAGACGAAATAACTAGACTTCGATCAGAAGGTCTTAGCTACCGCCAGATAGAAAAGGAACTTGGTTGCTCTAAAAGTACCATAAGTTACCACCTGTCTGAAGGACAGAAGCAGAAGACCAATAATCGGAGAGTCAAATTTAGGATTGACAATCCGTTGAGTAAGAAGCTTGATCAATTTAAGGACAAATCCAGAAATACTTATGTGTTTGCTGGGTCTTCCTCTTCTTTCGAGAAAGCTTTCAGAGATAAGGTAGGAGATTTTCAGAAGATGGGAAAGGAGTACAATACTCAGTTCGGGACATCTGATGTTCTGGAGAAAATCGGAGATAGTCCGGCCTGCTATCTTACTGGACGTAAGATTGACCTACAGGATACAAGATCGTATCATCTTGACCACATAGTTCCTCGGTCAAAAGGTGGTGACAACTCTCTGGAAAATTTGGGATTAGCTGATCGACACGCCAACATAGCTAAGAGTAACTTGTCCATCGAAGAGCTTCTACAGCTTTGTGAAGACATCTTGACTCATAATGGATATGAAGTTTCAAAAATGGATGGTAACTCTGTCAGGTGACAGACCACGCTTGGAAAGCGTGTGGTGGTTTCAAGGCCATGGGATTCGAGTTCTCTGCTATCCGCTCTAGACTAGAATGGTATAATTGTCAAGTACCAACTACCAAAGGCATTACATGGAACTTGACAGAACATTCAACTGGGCACCGAACTTCGATGATCAATCTAGAAGCTTCCCGATCCGAGCAGCAGTTCCTCAGGAAGTCAGGCGAAATAAGCTTTGGCGTACGGGACAGATTCTAGACCAAGGTCGAGAAGGGGCTTGCGTAGGCTTTGGCTGGACCGCTGAAGCCCTCAGCACGCCTGTTGCAGTGGATCTAACCAGAGTCGCCGCAAACGTCCCTACGGACCCTACAGCGTTCGCGTTCCACACCTACAATCTCGCCAAGAGGCTTGACCAGTGGGAGGGAACCGACTATAGCGGAACATCCGTCCTTGCCGGAGCAAAGGCCATGAGGTCTTTCGGACTGATCAAGGAATATCGTTGGGCGTTCAACATTGCCGATGTCATTGATGGCATCATTCACAAGGGTCCGGTTGTTCTCGGAATCCAGTGGCACAAGGGAATGTACAACGCACCTGACGGCGTTCTGACAGTCTCCGGAGAGATTGTCGGTGGTCACTGCATCACGGCAGTAGGCTACAAAGTTTCCTCTGATAAGATCAACGGAGAAGAAGGAATTATCCTACAGAACTCTTGGGGATCTGACTGGGGAAACAACGGTCTGGCGATCATCCGTACTTCGGAACTAGCCGCACTGCTTGACAACTACGGTGAAGCTTGCGTACCATCTAGAAGAAGCTACGGAAGATAGACTTAGCAGTTGGGAGATCTGTAAAACTCCACATGGACGGGGCGCTGGGACGCACAATTGCTTTACACGCAGTTTTCGCAGGGATCGATACCCTGACCGTCTACGCAAGCTCTCGTGGTGGAACGGTATACACAGCGCCTTCAAAACGCGCCGCCTTCGGGTATGTGGGTTCGAATCCCACCGGGAGTACGGGTACATAGCTCAGCAGGTAGAGCAGCTAACTCATAATTAGTCCGTCGCGGGTTCAAGTCCCGCTGTACCTACAAGGGCCTGTCCATGTGAACGGTGTCAGAAAGTCCGGACCTTTCTGACAGACTTGTACGTCAGTCGCCAGACGTAGGTCTGAGGATTATAACCTCTGCATTCTCTCTGTTGGTCATCACGCCTTCAGGGACCAGAGAACTTCCAACAAATGACCATTGCCCTCATAGCTCAGTGGATAGAGCGCTTCGCTACGAACGAAGAGGCCGCAGGTTCGAATCCTGCTGAGGGCGCTTTGGAGAGTAACGCCGGAGGGTTCCGGTCTCTGTTTGCTAAACAGAAGGTGGCATTTGTCCATGGGTTTCGAATATTCTACTCTCCGCATGGAAAATAACGAACAAATAAATCAGTTTGCCGGAGAATGCTCGAAGCAATGGGAGGAAGACACCAAGTCTATTGAGTCCCAGCTAGCAGAGACCAAACAGAGGCAATCAGTCACCTCTATTGACAATCCGTTCCGGAAATGCATCGATCAGGATGTAGCTGATCTAGAAGCGGCTCTTTATTTCAGGAGTATGGTACAATAGATAGATATGCGGACGTGGCGGAACGGTATACGCGCAACGTTGAGGTCGTTGTGGGCTTAGGCTCATGGAGGTTCAAATCCTCTCGTCCGCACTCCTGAAGAAAGGGAATCATGGATTTCAACGTAGTTACCCCTAAATACACAATCCATCAAGCAGTCCAGCTAACTAACGATAACATCGAACAGGCAGCACAGGAGTTGAACGGTACCCTCAATGATGGTATCCTTGAATTCCAGATCTCGAACCACACTCTCCACGCAATTCCCGGAGACTGGCTGGTGATCTTCGGAACAGACGTTCACGTCTATACCGACAAGTACTTCCAGAGGAACTACGAGTCGATTGAGATTGAAGAGTTCGAAGAAGCAGTTGACAGCGAACCTGAAGACTGATACAATAGAAACATCGGCAGGGAAACCTGCTTTGGGAGTGTGGCGCAATTGGTTGACGCGTTAGATTTAGGATCTAATTTCTTTATGATGTGTGGGTTCGAGTCCCATCACTCCTACAATGCCTTTGTAGCTCAGCGGATAGAGCGGGAGCCTTCTAATCTCTAGGTCACAGGTTCGATCCCTGTCAGGGGCACTTACAACTGAATAACACACGCGTCCGTATGCAAATGGAGAAGCAAGCTGGCTGTAAACCAGTGACAGAGAAACGTTGGGGGTTCAAATCCCTCCGGGCGCACGCAAGTCCCGACCAAGCCTCTCAACGATGCTCAAATGAGTTGAAGGTCTCCGGATTCTAGAGCCGGATCAAGGTCTTCACGCACGCTGACATACCGTGCGCGGCTGTTTAGAACGGTATGTCTCTAGCCTCCTTAGCTGAATCGGGATAGCACTACTCTCTTAAAGTAGGGAACCGGGATCGAAACCCGGAGGGGGCACCAAGCCTTTGTAGCTCAGATGTGTAGAGCAGCGAGCTTTTACCTCGCGGGTCGTGAGTTCGAGTCTCACCGAGGGCACTCTAGACTAGAGTATAATTGATACTACCAACAAGTAGGAGTATCAATGCTCACACCCATCAAATCAAAAATCGCTCACTTCTGGCATCTCTTCAGCACGGACATGGCCTTCAACAAGAAGATGCATGGCTGGTTCACCGTCTTCTGGTTCTTTGCAGCCTTTCCAATTGCTGCCTTCCTCTCAAACTCACTCCCTTTCGTGGTTTTCATCTCAGTCTATGCTGTGGTAGGATTCCACTGGAGCATTTGGTTCCAGACCAAGATCGAGAAGAAGCACGAAGACCAGCCTGTAGCTGAAGAAATCCTCGATGAACTCGATGACAAGACTGATGTTGTAGTCGAGCGAAAATGATGATACAATAGTATCCTAACGTACCGGCACCGCCTACAATTGAGTGGGCCGTGTCGGTACTGTCAATTAAGGGGAGAGGGAACCCATGTCCAGAGAAGACAAGATTTATCTCGCATACAAAGCGAACAAGGCCGCTCTGGTCAAGCAGGGTATCGAAGACCGAGTGCATGCGCGAGTGCTGCTGTACTTGTCGGAACTCTTCAACCTCTCTCCTCTAACAGTACATAAGATTGTGGCAGACCGCCAAACAGACTAGCAAGCACAGCGGACAAGGCTTTGGCACGTGATCCGGGGAACGGTAGCAGGAGACTTCGGTCGTTTTGACTACGCCGCAACCGGAAACAAAGTGGTGGGATGCGCGTGGCTGACCAGCTTGCTCCTTTTAGGAAACAATGATACAAAACCCAGTTTACGTAAGACCAAATCCCGACTGGATATTCGTCGGTGAAATCGCAGACTGGACAGACGGGGACACTGTCGATGTCGATATCTGGATATTTCTGGATCTCGGATTTCATGACTACGAGCACAAGCTCAGGAAGCACCGCTTCAGGCTCTCAGGGATCGACACCCCTGAACGAGGAAAACCGGGGTACAAAGAGGCAACAGCCTTCAACGAGGCCAACTTCCCTCCCGGAACAGAAGTCAGGGTGCAGACCCACAAGATGCCGACCAGCTACAACTCCACAGAGAAGTACGGTCGCTACATTGCAGACATCTACTCAGTTGACATGGAGTTCAACCTGAACGAAGCTCTCGTGGCATCCGGCCTCGCCGTGCATTATGATGGCGGAACCAAAGCTTGACAACCCACTAAGACAGTGGTAGCCGTTTCCGATGGTAAAATAGAAGTACCAAACTTCTAGTCTATCATCGGAGACGGCTAATGTCACTTACATGGCCCGTAATCGCTACCATCACTCAACAATTTGGAACAAATCCAAGCTCCATCCAGCCTAACGGACACACTGGTATGGACTTCGCCGTTGCTGTAGGCACGTCTATCAAGGCTGCTGGAGCCGGAACGGTACTCTACGCTGACTGGGCTTCAAAGCTCTCCGCGTCGAACCAATGGTGGATCGCCCCAGCCTACGCTGGAATCGTCGTCCTCATCGACCACGGAAACGGTCTCATCACCGTTTACGCGCACCTGAACAGCACACCGCTGAACCCCGGACAGAGAGTTTCACAGGGACAGGAAATCGGCAAGTCAGGCAACACAGGACTCTCCACTGGACCTCACCTTCACTTCGAGATCATCGGATGGCCTCTACAGCCTTACAACGGCTTCTACGGTCGTGTGAACCCTAACAAGTACGTCACAACACTCTCTCCAGCGTCAGTCAAGCCTCTTGCAGCCAATCAGCGCAAGGTTGGACCTACCAAAGTCAATATGAGGGCAGAGCCTAAGACTTCGGCCAAGATCGTCAGGATCATTCAGCCGAACACCGTAGAGACCTTCACAGGATACTACAACGGAGAACGTGTCAACGGACTTAACCTGTGGTACAAGGATGCACAGGGTTACGCATGGTGCGGTGGATTCACCACCCAGACCGCAACCGGCCTGAAGAACATGACACCTGTTGCACCTCCCACCGTACTTGATCCTAAGGTACGTACAGCCGGAGCCGACAACACGAACCGTCGAGCCAAGCCGAACACATCCTCAGCAGTTGTGAGCGTCATTCCAGCTAAGTCTAGCGTTACCTTCACGAACTTTGTCAAGGGTGAATCCGTCAAGGGAATCGACATCTGGTTCAAGGACGCTAAGGGCTACGCGTGGGCCGGTGGATTCACCTCTCAGGCTACCACAGGTCTAACGGAAGAGAAGCCAGCAGCACCGTCTCCTGCTCCTGCTCCTGCTCCTAAACCAGTCCCAGCGCCCGCTCCAGCACCTATCGTGCCGAAGACCACCGGAGATTCTCCTGTGAACTTCCGCAGTACACCACGAACTGATGGAGCAATCGAGAAGACGCTTCCGGCTAAGACGCAGTTCCCAGAGTTCACTGTCTACACTAAGGGTGATCCTGTTGAGGGAAACGATGTGTGGTTCACGGATGCAAAGCAGACAGGCTACGCATGGAGTGGTGCCTTTACAGATCCGAAGCCTTCAGCTAACATGGTACTCATCACGGCTCCGAAAGAGCCTAAAGGATATGTGTTTGACAAGGACTTTGACTTTGTCGAGTACAAGCCAGCCCACATCACCAACGTACAGCGTGCAGTGGACTATCCGAATGATGTAGTCTTCCCGAAGTACCCTGAGAAGGCAGTCATCCACCAGTTTGACGCGAAGGCGAAGAATCCTTCCATTGAAGGTGTTATTTCTCACTTTGCAACAGAGCGTCCGGGAATGGAGTCCAGTGCCCACTTCTCCGTCTCGGGGAAGAGGATCGTACAGCATGTCTCCCTGAAGGACCGTGCATACCACGCTGGTAAGATCGGAAACGATTACGTTGGCATCGAGACCGATCCGCAGCAGGACGCAGACACCATCGAGTCCACCAAGAAGCTCCTCAGGGCGCTCAAGGGCAAGTACGGGTACGAACTGATCACAACACTTCACAAGGATGTGTCAGGGAACTCCACGAACTGCGGTGCGGAGATCAACCTCTCCAATTATGTGCTAAACTCGGTAACACCTCCGGTCATCATCGTGCCGGAGCCGACCCCAGAACCGACACCGGAGCCTACTCCGGCTGTTGATGAGGAAGCCGTCATTGACGACTTCCTCGCCTACCTCAAGGAAGAGTTCTTCAAGACGAGGTAACCTAAGTTATAACTGAAACGGCAGGGATTTGCGTCCCTGCCGTTTTTGTTATAAGATTGATATGTAATTGTCCGTGCCACTCCCTACCAGAAAGAAAATGGCCGCCTAGCAACTGACTAACCCTATTGGACTTATGAAAAATCACACGAAACTCACTGCAATTGTAACTTCTACCCTGCTTCTCGGTGCCGGTATCGCTCCGTCTTCCGCAGCAGAGCCGACAGACAAAAACCCAACAACGCTCTCCATTCCGGAGATCGCCCCTGTCGCGGCTTCCCCATCCGTAGATCTAGACTTTGAAAGGACCGCAGTCTCTACAACTCCTGCCCCTGCACCAGCCGCACCAACGGTTGTACAGGAAGAGCAAGTGTTTGTTGAGCCTGCACCGGAGATCGAACCTCAGTCTTCCACTCCCGCTGCTTCAGTTGTAGAGGCTACCCCAACAGCTTCCGCTCCTGCTCCAGCACCCGCACCAGCACCGGCTCCTGTCGTGGCTGCTAAGGCGGCTCCCGCCCCTGCACCGGCAAAGCCTGCTGTTCCTGCCTCCGGTAAGGGTGCAGCTATCGCGGCTGCTGCTCTCGGCCAGATCGGTGTCGGACAGGACTGCACACGACTCGCAACCAACTCTCTCGCTGCCGTTGGAATCAACTTCCACGGCTGGCCTGCCGGATATCTCTCCCTTGGACAGACCGTCAGCGCTGCTGAGGCACGTCCGGGAGATCTCGCCTACTACCAGAACGGCGGAATGGGCCTTGCCCACATTGCCGTCTACGTCGGAAACGGTCAGGCCGTCCACGGTGGCTGGAACGGTGGCACAACTGCCCTGTTCTCTGTCAACGTCGGATCTGGTCCGGTCTTCATCCGAGTTGCGTAATTTCTACATTTAGTGTAGAATGGTATAGCCAGCCCAGCACGGTGCTGACGCCCTGCTCATAACGGGGACGGACGAGTTCGAGTCTCGTGGTTGGTACTCTAAGCTAACAACTAGAATAGAAGGAAAATGACAGTACCCTATTATGAACAACCTCTCCTCAGTCTCGACACTGAGACTACCGGAGTTGAAGTGTTCACTGATCGCATGGTAACGTGCAACATGACGTACGACTACAACAACGGTACGCCACACTACGTAGCCAACTGGATCGTCAATCCGGGAGTTGAAATCCCTACCGGCGCATCCGACGTTCACGGAATAACCACGGAAATCGCCCAGAGGGACGGTGGTGATCCGCGAGAAGCTCTACTCAATATCGCAAACCACCTAAGGAACTGGGACAACCTTGGATTTCCTGTCGTTATTTACAACGCTTCTTTCGATACTAGTCTGCTCAATTCTGAGTTTGATCGGTATGGCATCCCTCGCCCTACTGGTTGGACTCGTGTTATTGACCCTTTGGTGCTTGACAAGGGAGTAGACCCGTACCGACGTGGAAGCCGAAAGCTGATTGACACAGCACGGCACTACGGTATACAGTTGTCGGAAGAGAACGCCCACAGCGCCGACTTTGACGCTATGGCTTCACTCGGGATCTCACGAGCCATCGGACGCAAGTACGAAATCGACTCCCCGATTGAAGAAGTACACGCCCAGCAGATCATCTGGAAGAAAATGCAAGCCGAATCCTTCCAGAAGTACCTCAGGGAAAAGAAAGATGAACCTGACGCCGTGATCAACGGTGAATGGCCCTACCAAACGAAAGTAGCCGCATGACTAAAATTGGCATTGCCGAAATCTTCATCAACGAGGTCGTCAACAAGCTTGATGAGATCTTCCCCGAACCTGCTAAGCAGGAACCGGCACAGAAGGAGGCTTCCAACACCACCGGAGGTTCCTTTGCAGAAGACGCAGAAATCCTGAACCCCATCGTTGAGGCGCAGCGAGTACTCGGAAAGGTTGAAGAAGTCGCAAACGACCTTGATCCGGAGCAGAAGGCAGCAGCACTCCTTGAAGTCTCTAGGGTCCACACCGAGATCGGAAGGCAGCTTCTCGATTCGTTCGACTTCTAAGTTGACGGGCATCACATGATGTGGTATAATTAATCTATACCTTGCGGGGTAGAGAAGCTCGGTATCTCGCTGGACTCATAATCCAGAGAACGCATTGAAGTGGTTCAAATCCCGCCCCCGCAACTACGGGCAGACATAGATGAGTGCGCATACTCTTTGTCAGTCTCCGGTAACCAATCCGGCCAAGTGTAGATGGAGTATCTACACACCGATGGCCTATAGCTCAGTTGGCAGAGCGCTTGACTGTTAATCAGGATGTCACAGGTTCGAGCCCTGTTAGGCCAGCGCAATCCCAGTGTGACGACACATGATCAACACGTACAACAGGAGTGGCGAACCCATATCGCTATTGGGGAGTTAGCTCATCTGGTAGAGCGACGCTTTTGCAAGGCGTAGGTGAAGGGTTCAAGTCCCTTACTTTCCACGCAAAACGACAATGTTGTCTAGGAAGAAGGGTGTACCTATGGTACTTATCATGCATCAATGCTCCGAGTGTGCTACACTTACTGTTGATCCTCCCAATCAGTGGGGGAATTCATACTGTAAGAAGCACATGCCTGCTGATGTTCTTCCTGTCCAATCAAGTCTTGAGCATCTAGTCGGATAGACTAGCTTTCAACACGCTACTGGGGCGTGGCTCAAATCCAGTAATGGTCCTGTAGAACAGTCTGGAGTGTTCGCATCCCTGTCACGGATGAGGTCGAGGGTTCAAATCCCTTCAGGATCGCTTAGCAATGCAAAGATAAAGTACAATCAACTACAGGATAAGGAAAGAAAATCAACACTATCGTTGGCTCTGTAGCCATGTCCATCCACTTCAAGGACTTCAAGCGAGATCCAAAGGACATCGACCTCTTCACCAATAAGCCTGTCCCTGAGGGACTCTACAACCTTCCGGTGGAGACGTTCTGGCATGATAAGTTGTCCGAATGGGAATTCGGTTCTGTCGCAACTCCAGACGAACTCCTGACCATCAAGGTCTCCCATGCTTTCTGGGAACTCAAGAACAAGTCGTGGAACAAGCACATGATGGACATCATGTTCCTCCAGTCAAAGGGTGCCGAGTTCATTCCTGAACTGTACGACATCCTATACCCGATCTGGGAAGAAGTCCATGGCAAGAAGAAAGTCAATCTCGAAGCAGACCCTGACGACTTCTTCAACGACCGAATCGTCAAGCGCGTCTACGACCACGATTCCCTTCACGAGTCCGTAGCCTATTACGACCGTCCCCTCTTTGAGCGCATCCTCCGGGACAACTCTGAGGTTGCAGTTGACAAGGCCAAGTGGGAAGCTCTCCCGCACGAAGACAAGCTCAAGATGGTCCGTGAGGAAGTCTACGCTACCGCTCTGGAACGCAAGCTGGTACCCACCGACTACACGGCAAACCCACGCGCAGCCTACGGATGGACACTCCAGAAAACCATCACATCACTGACCAAGGGTTGGTTCGCCCTGTTCGTTGTACTGAACTTCAAAGACCTCACAAAGCCAGACGTAGATTACGTCCAGCGACACAAAGATAATGCACACATGCTCCGTCCATACGTGAGCGGATCGAAAGGTTAGAAATGACAGTAACAGTTAAGGAACTCAAGTCGGAACTCGATGAGTGGTATGCTACCCTCGACAAGGCGTACGACAACGTCTTCGGAGAGCTTGAAGACTCTCTCACGTATTCAAGGGACACCAACGTAACCCTACCGTCCGGAAGGGAATTGAAGTTCATCGTTCAGGAAGGCGGCGAAGGCGAGGGAGATAGCTACTTCTACGTCTTCTCCATCGGTGAAGACGACGACGAGCAGCTTTTCCGAGTTGACGGCTACTACGCCTCATGGGACGGCGTAACCTACGACGACTACAGCGACACCCTAACCGAAGTCGAAGCCGTCATCGTCCCCACCGTCCAGTACAAGCGAAAGAAGTAAGAACATGGCAACAGCAGCACAGATCCAGAAGGAAATCCTCGACCACTACAACGAGGGTATCCGCAAGATCAACACCGAGAATGCCGGGAAGATGAGCTACGGCTACTCCTACACACTGGAAGAGTCTGAGTCGTTCTCCGAAGCGTTCGGTGGTTGCGATGCAGACGGCGTCTGGGAGGAAATCAACTGGAAGGGTGCTCAACTGCCCTCAGGTCTTGCCAAGAAGGTCAAGGAGCACACAGACGGTGACGGCGCTACCACAGTAGTCTTCTCTGTTGGTGAGCAGTACTTCCAGATCTCCGGCTCCTACTCCTCATGGGACGGCAACGAATGGGATGACGAACTGATCGAGGTCGTTCCCAAGGAAGTCAAGGTCATCCGATTCTTCCCCAAGGAGGGCTGATGGAGTTCACAGGAATTGCTCAGGAGGTCCGCGTATGGGCCGCTATGAAGGAAACCTACGTTCCAAACGCCTACGAAGATCTCGCCAAGACACTTCCCTATTCTGACGTTGTTCTTCCCAATGGAACCGTAACCCTTATCGCAAACGAGACGGATGAAGATGGGGATAAAGGCTTTATCATCTTCAACCGAGTCAACACCGACAAGCTCTACCGCATCGACGCCAACTATGACTCTTGGTCCGACCACAGCTACGAAGCCCCCTACGAGGTAGAGGCAAAGCAGGTCACGGAAACTAAGTACCTCCGCAAGAAGTAGACAGCACATCAAAAGTGTGATAAAATAACTAATGGTGGCTGTAGCTCAGTAGGTAGAGCGTCTGCTTGTGGCGCAGAAGGTCGCAGGGTTCGATCCCCTCCAGTCACCCTTAGTTGCAGGAATACCCCAAACGTGATACAATCATGTTTGGGGTTTTCTGCTTTACGACGAAAGATAGATATGACAAAAAGAATACTGCTAACAGGTGCATCCGGATTCGTTGGAAGCCACGTTCTGAGACACATCCTGACAACCACTGACTGGGAAGTTGTTTGTCCCGTCACATTCCGGCACAAGGGTCTGTCTGACCGCCTTGTAACTGCCATGGAAGATCAGGACCAGTCACGAGTAACCATCGTACAGACTGATCTTACCGCACCGATCTCCAAAGTAACAGCCCATAAGTTCGGAGAGATCAACTACATTCTGAATGTAGCTTCCGAGTCCCACGTTGACAGGTCAATCGAAGAGCCAGCGGCCTTCATCCAGTCTAACGTTGCACTCATTACCAACATCCTAGACTATGCAAGGACTCTTGAGAACCTTGAAGTCTTCCTTCAGGTCTCGACCGATGAGGTTTATGGCCCTGCAAAGCCGGGAGAGGCCCACAGGGAGTGGATTGACAACATCAAGCCTTCCAACCCGTATTCGGCTTCCAAGGCCGCACAGGAGGCTGTGGTGTTCTCTTACTGGAGGACATATGATCTTCCAGTTGTGATCTCCAACACCATGAACATAGTGGGTGAAACACAATCAGCAGAGAAGTTCTTCCCGAAGACACTCCAAAACGTCCTCAACGGTACAGAAATGACGATTCACGCGTCCGCTGAAGGTGAGATCGGCTCACGATTCTACCTACACGCACGTAATCAGGCTGACGGATTGATTTATCTCCTCAAAACGTTCAGCAAGGACTACGTAATAAAGTTCTTTGTTGAGGGCACTGAGGAAGTTGAGACGCTTCGCTACTCAGAAGGTGGCACTGTTCCTCCTCGCTACCACATCGTGGGAGAGCGTGAGGTGGATAACCTTGAGATGGCTCAGCTTATCGCTGCCGCTGCGGGGAAGGAACTCAAGTATAAGCTTGAAGACTTCCACTCTTCGCGTCCGGGACACGATTTGCGTTACGCACTCGATGGAAGTAAGATTGCTTCTATCGGGTGGAAAGCACCGGTTCCCTTGGAGGAATCAATCAAGTCCACCGTAGACTGGACTCTTGCCCATCCTGAATGGTTGGAAGTGTAATTTGAAAGTTCGGCTCCAGTCTGTTAGGCTGGGGCCGAACCAATTTAAAGACAAAGAAAAGGATAGACTAGAACTTGATTATCGAACCGAAGCACGCTGACGTAACCACCAACATCACGCAGGGCGAAACCCGTGAGATGAAAGTCAGCGAAAAGGGCATGGCCCATATCGTGGGAATGCTTACCAACGCATACAAAGACCCCAACATGGCGGTCATCCGAGAGAACTTCACCAATGGAGTCGATGCACACGCACGTGCAGGAGTCAAGGGTGTCCCTGTCAAGATCACCCTTCCGACGTGGCACAATCCGAACTGCATTTTTCAGGACTTCGGAATCGGCATGACCAAGAAGGAGATGTTCGACAACTACTCCCAGTACGGCGAGTCCACGAAGCTCGAAACCAACGAAGAGGCCGGTGGATTCGGGATCGGTGCTAAGTCCGGCCTTGCCATTGCGTCCCAGTTCACTGTAATCTCCGTGAAGGACGGATTCAAGTCAACCGCCATCATCACCAAGCAGCGTGGTCTTCCGCAGATCAACGTCGTCTCCAGCGTTCCCACGGAAGAATCTCCCGGAACCATCGTCACTGTCCCTGTCAAGAACGTCCACGAGTTCAACACCAAGGCTGCGGAGTTCTTCAGCTACGTCGATCCGTCAACTGTTCTGGTGGACGGCAAGACTCCGAAATACGCACTGGACAAGGCAACGGTTATCACCAACCCGAACCACCCAGAATTCAAGGCCTACGCCATCTTCGACACGTACGGCTGGGGCAGCGGAGCATCCTACCTTATCATGGGTAACGTTCCGTACCAGATCTCCGAAGATGACCTCAAGAGTGCACTCGGATCAGACTTCACCTCCGATGTCAACAAGCACATCATGCGGATGACCAAGTATTTCATGGCTCCCATCGGCTCCGTGGAGTTGACTCTTAACCGAGAAGGCCTGCTATACTCGGACCAGACGGTTGATTTTATCAAGGACTACATGGAGAAGTTCGCTGAATCAGTCAAGATCAGCGCTCAGGCAGAGGCCGACGCAGCTACGGACTTCACCGAGTACTTCAAGATCAAGCGCAAGTGGCAGAACCAGTGC
>Ga0307416_100000169_pt1 | contig 36583 bp, 37 predicted proteins | sample DK1Cmetagenome_2_FD_203821 | JGI IMG/M metagenome (GOLD analysis project Ga0307416, IMG submission 203821) | Maize rhizosphere microbial communities from greenhouse at UC Davis, California, United States - DK15-C-3 | ecosystem: Host-associated > Plants > Roots > Rhizosphere > Soil | place...
GAATGAGATCCTCCAGTCGCTGGACGAAACGCTGGCGCAGATCAACCAGATGACGGAAATGGTGGAGAACCTGCTGACCTTGGCCCGGGCGGACGAGGGCCGGGCGCCGCTCGCGGTGGAGGAGAGCGATCTCCGGGAGATCGTGGCCGATGTGGCCGAGACCGCGGGGATGCTGGGCGAGAACGCCAGGGTCAGCACCTCGCACGCGATGCCGGATTTGCCGGTTCGCCTCCCGGTTGACCGGCACCGGATCCGCGAGATGCTGCTCAACATGGTGACCAATGGCATCAAATACACGCCGCAGGGAGGGACGATCGGGTTGAGTCTGGAGGAAGACCAGGATGGGGTCACGTTTACCGTCCGCGATACCGGGATTGGCATCGCCGCCGGCGACCTCCCCCATATCTTCGATCGATTCTGGCGGGCGGATCAGGCCCGCTCCCGCACCGGCGAGCGCCCGGGCACCGGGCTGGGCCTGGCGATTACCAAGTGGATTGCGGAGGCGCACGGTGGTTCCATTACCGTGCAAAGCCGGCCGGGGAGAGGCTCAGTCTTTACGGTGCGCCTGCCCAAACCGCCGGCGAACAACCTTTGAGATCCACAGTGTCGTTCCTCAAATCATTCACCACAAAGGCACAAAGGACACGAAGGATTGTCACCCGTTGATGATTCGGTAGAGGCCGCAGCGAAGTATCTCGACATTGAAGTTGAATAAAAGGCCGAGACGGAGATGGGTGAGCTTGAGATACGTGAGGACTTGAGCCCGGTGGATTGGCAGGATTTTTCGCGTGGCCTTCACTTCCACGATTATAGATCGTTCAACCACCAGATCGAGCCGATACCCGCAGTCTAACTGTAGACCTCGATACTCCAGAGCCAGCGGAACCTGCCGCTGAAACGCCAGGCCCCTAAGTAACAACTCCCTGCATAAACAGCTTTCGTAAGCCGACTCCAGTAGGCCCGGTCCGAGCTTTCGGTGCACCTCGATGGCTGCGCCGACGATTTCGTACGAGCCGTCATGCCGGAGATCCTTTGTGTCCTTTGTGCCTTTGTGCTGAATTTTCACTTGTTAACATGCAGCATTGCACGATGCATCCTTGATTGTTTGGACGCGGATGGGTTCGAGCTCACGCAGGCTCAGTAGGGCAGAAGTTCTCACCCTGGTTTTACACTCCTGTCATTTTCCGCACACGCCCGGTTCAGGAGGAGACGGTATGTAGAGGAGGACTCTACGAGGAGCCTCCATGTTCGAAATGCTGTTGGCCTCTGACGTAGGCTCGCTGTCGTGGAAGCGATCGGCTGTTCTGGCAATTGCGCTGCACGGAGCCGCTGTCGCAGTGGTCACTGGAGGAACGGATGCGCCGTACGAACGTCCCCTGCCACGGGACACGATTCGGGTCGACCTGCGGCTGGCGCAAGCATTTCGCCCTCGGCCTTGGCTGCAGGAGCCACACCAATCGCCGGAGTTGCCCACGCCCCCGGCGGTTGTCATTCCGGCGATGCGTTTCGACCGGCCCGTCCTGGATTTGCGGGTGGCGACTGTGGCTCCCCCCGGCCCGTCCAGCGCCCATCGGTTCACCTCTCCAGGCTCTTTGGGCCTCCCTCCCGGTCGAGAGCTACGCCTGGTGGACTCCATCCTTTCCGTCACGGATGTCGACCGCTCTCCGGAGCTTGCTGGCGAGGTTCGACCCCGGTATCCGGAGGTGCTTCAGGGGAGCGGGTTGAATGGACTGGTGGAGTTGGAGTATGTGATCTCGAGCAATGGCCGAGTCGATCGGGCAACGATGCAGGTGCGAACCAGCCCACACCGCGCGTTTTCCAGGGCAGCCATAGACGCGCTGGCGGACGCTCGTTTCAGGCCGGCACTTCGACATGGTGTTCCGGTCCCGGTGCGCGTGCGTCAGTCGATCCGGTTTCTGAGCCGATGACACCTTTGCTTGCCAAAAGGCCGGGCAAGGGTAACATAGGGCCGTAGTCCTGTGAGTCAGATCACGCCGGAGTCTTGCGCGGCTCAGTAGGGTTGTTCCGGCCAGCGGATGTGCGTCTGCTATGCACTGGGTCAGTTGCTAATGCAGCTGTAATGGAAATGACATCTGCAGGCAAAGATGATGTTTTCAGCGGGCCTTACTTTCCGGGCACGATTACTCTCCCCCTGGAGGTAGTTGCGTGTTCGAGAACCTGATCGAATCCAAGCAGAAGAACCAGCGTACCATTGGACAGACGGCGCTGTCCCTGCTGCTCCACGGGCTGGTGATCGTGGGTGCGGTGAAAGCCACCCAAGGCGTCGCCGAGACGATAAAGAACCGGCCCGTCGACACCACCATGGTGTTTCTGAAGCCGCCGGAGCCCCCGAAGCCGCCGCCGGAGCAGCCCCCGCCCGACGTCGTCGTGGCCGCCAATCCGCCGCCGAAAGGCTTCCAGACGGTGGTGGCGCCGACCGACATCCCCAAGGACATTCCGCCGGTCGATCTGAACGAGAAGCCGTTCGACCCTCGGGATTTCACCGGTAAGGGAGTCGAAGGCGGCATCGGCACCGGCATCGAAGGCGGAACCGGACCAGTTACCGGTGAGGTCTTCCTCGAGGCTCAGCTGGACGATCCGGTGCAGGTCATCTCGCAGCCGCAGCCGCGCTATCCGCCGGTGCTGGCCAGCGCCGGCATTACCGGCCGGGTCGAGATGCAATTCATTGTAGATACCACCGGCCACGTCGAGGGTCCGTCCTTCAAGGTCATGAAGACGACTCACCCGGCGTTCGCGGAGCCCGCTCGCGAAGCTATCCTCAAGAGTGTGTTCAAGCCGGCCAAGTTCAAGGGCCGACCGGTGCGGCAGTTGGTGCAGCAGGCGGTCTCATTCAAGCAGCAATAGCTCTCGCAGCAGTCGCTTTCGTTCCCCCTGGAGGCATGACAACATGAGTGTAGATCTACTTCACCTGTGGGGCCAGATGGGCGCCTTTGCCAAAGGCATCGTGGTCGTCATGGCGATCATGTCCATCTACTCCCTCACCATCGTGATCACCAAGCTCGTGCAGCTGAAGCGGAGCGAGCGCGAAACCCGGAAGTTCGCGCCCCAGTTCTCCCGCGCCATTCAGGAAGAGAACCTGGACCAGGCCATCGCCCTGGCCGAGAAGAACAAGAAGAGCCATCTCTCGCGGGTGGTCGGTGAGGCGCTGTTCGAGGTGAAGCCGCTGCTGCGGGATCGGGCGACCATCACCGCTGCCGATATCAACTCGGCAGAGCGTGCGGTCGAGCGGCAGATGCTGATCGTATTGTCGGAGTTCAAGCGCGGCCTGGGCGTGCTCGGTACCGTCGGTTCCACCGCCCCGTTCGTCGGTCTGCTCGGCACGACCATGGGTATCGTGAACGCGTTTGTGGGCATGGCGCAGCAGGGTGCGTCGGGCGGTCTGGCCGGCATCTCGGCCGGTATCGCCGAAGCCCTCATCACCACGGCCTTCGGTCTGATGGTGGCGATCCCGGCGGTGTGGGCCTACAACTACTTCACCACCAAGATCGAGAATCTCACGGTCGAGATGACGTACGGCTCCAAAGAGCTGATCGACTATCTGATCAAGAGTGTGGGGAGCGAGTTCGGGCGTTCGATCTTCACCAAGGAATTCCAGGCCCAGAAGGCGGTGACCGGCAGTGGCCATATCCACGGGTAACGCCGGGGGGACCTCGGTCAAGTCGGACATCAACGTCACGCCGATGATCGACGTCATGCTGGTGCTCCTGATCATCTTTATGATCGTCACCCCGCTGATCGCGGCGGGGTTCAAGGCCACACTGCCCAAAGGGAAGAACCTGGACCCTCGCCCGGAGGGTGAGAACGAAGTGGTGCTGGGCATCGACCAGAGTGGCCGCTATTTCCTGAACGGGCGAGCACTCTCGGGTGGCGCCAACGCACTGGAAGATCAGCTCCGCTCGATCTTCGCCGCCCGGACCGAGGACAAGATTCTCTACTTCAAGGCGGATAATCAGCTGAAGTACTCCAAGGTTCAGGAGGCGGTCGAGACCGCGCGCCGGGCCGGCGTCCGGGTCATGGCCGCGATCACCGAGCCGAACAAGTCCGTCGTGTTCGCAGGCGACGAGAAGGAGAAGAAGTGACATGGCGATGACCGCAGGGGCATCGAGCGGTGGAGTGCAGTCGGACATCAATGTCACCCCGATGATCGACGTGCTCCTGGTACTGCTGATCATCTTCATGATCACGCAGCCGCTCTCGCGGATGGCGCTGGATGTGCAGGTGCCTCCGCCGGATACTCCGCAAACGAACAAGGCCCCACCGAGCCAGATCGTGCTGGAGCTGGCGGATAACGGCGGGTACTCCATCAACGGCCAGCCGGTACCTAAGGACCAGCTGGATACTCAGATTCATGCCATCTACGATGCGCGTCCGGCCAAGCTCCTGTTCATCAAGGCCGGACCCAATCGGCTGTATCAGGACGTAATCGAGGCCATGGACGTCGCCCGCGGAGCCGGAGTCCAGATCATCGGCTTCACCCCGCGCGAAGCGGATCGTCAGCAGCCGGCCAGGAGTCAGTAGGGAAGGACGGGACAGTCGGCAGGACCGGAAAGTCGAAAGCTCTTTCTGAGACGTTGCCGGTAAGCAGAGCGCGGGGACCTCCAAGGTCCCCGCGTGCGTTTCTGCCCGGGTGCAGCGTCACTGGTTTTATGTTCATACCTGACCCGACTTGGCCCTCCCTTCGCCACGAGGTAACTACGCGCCCGCCGGCCCCCCTCACCCTGAAACCTCCTTCGGCTCCCCGGCGGTCGGGCGGCCTCGTGGTTTCCCTGGCACTGCACGCACTGTTGCTGGCGGCGCTAGTTGCTCACGGAGAACATGTGTGGAGCCGGGCACCGGGGCCGGAGAACTCGCCGTTCTCGGGTGGGGCGAGTGGTGGCGGCGGTGGCGGCGGACCCCGGGTGGCATATATTACGCTGCCTTCGCCCCCAGAGGCGGAGAAGCCGGCACCACAGCGGGGAACGCCGCCGGTTCCAACCCCGCCTCCAGTGCTTCCGAGGCCCGTCCGCCAGCCGGAACCGCCGAAGGTGGCACCGCCGGAGGTGGCACCGTCGGAGGTGGCACCGTCGGAGGTGGCACCGTCGGAGGTGGATACTACCAAGGGCCGACAGCCAAGTGTCGCTGTACGTGACAGCGGTGTTGGTCAGGGTGGTGGCCCCGTTGGAGGGACCTCAGGAAAGCCGGGATCGGGTGAGGGGCAGGGCAACCAAGGAGCGGGAGCCGGGTCGGGGGCTGGTGGTGAGGGGGGCAGGGCGCGGCCACCAGAACCACGGGATATGGCGTTCCCCTTCGATAACCCGCCGAAAGAGCTGCGGGGTCTCTCGCTCAACGTCACCTTCTGGGTTCAGAACGACGGGAGAGTCGAGCGCTATCGGGTAGAGCCCGAAATCAAAGATCGCGACTACGCCAAGAAGTTCGACGAGGTCATGCGCGCGTTCCGCTTCACACCCGCCCGGGCTCCGGATGGTACGTCCATTCCAGGTACCACCACAATCTCCTTCACACTCCCCGGTAAGAGCAGCTCGTAGTCCGCTGCGCAGCTCCAGGTCCGGGCGTCACCCGTTCGGGTGGGCTCGAGACCCCGGTTTGTCTTCCTCCACGAGGATCGCATGAGTCGGCTCTTCATCCGCAAATCCATCCAGGACTGCGAAAACGACATCCTGGAGCGCGGCGGGCTCCGGCGATCCCTCAACAAGTGGCATCTGACTGCATTGGGAGTTGGTGCCACGATCGGCGCCGGCATCTTCGCCACGACCGGGACCGCCATTGTGGGCGACCCGCTTCGCCCGGGAGCCGGGCCGGCGATCGTCCTCTCGTTCCTGCTGACGGCGCTGACCTGCGGCTTTGCCGCACTGTGTTATGCCGAGTTCGCGGCGATGGTGCCCATCTCCGGATCGGCTTACACCTACGCCTACGCATCGCTGGGAGAGCTGGTAGCCTGGATCATCGGCTGGGATCTGATCATCGAGTACGCGGTCGGCAACATCGGCGTGGCGATCGGGTGGGCCGGCTACTTTCGGGAGCTGATGTCGCACTTCGGCATCTCGTTCCCGGCCTGGCTTGCCACCGATTACCGCTCGGCTCACATGGCAGCGCAGGCGGTGGCCTCGGGTGCCACCGACCCCACCTCGACCTACCTGGCTTCTGCGTTGGGCACCGCGCCGAATCTCTTTGGCTTTCCCCTCATCTGCAATCTGCCGGCGTTTCTTATCGTGGCGCTCATCACGGTAGTTCTGGTGATCGGTATCCGCGAATCGGCAAATTCGAACAACGCGATGGTGCTGCTCAAGATCGGAATCATCCTCTTCTTCTGCGCAGTGGGGCTGACGCTGATCAGGCCGCACAACTGGAGCAACCCCGCACTGGGTGGCTTTGCTCCGAATGGCTGGGCCGGGATCAGCGCGGGTGCCGCCATCATCTTCTTCAGCTACATCGGATTCGACGCCACGTCCACCGCAGCGGAGGAAGCCAAAGACCCAGCCCGGGACATGCCGTTCGGCATCATCATGAGTCTCGTCATCTGCACGGTCTTGTACATCATTCTCTCGCTGGTGATGACCGGCATGGCGCCGTGGAACCGGCTGGGCACCGCTGAACCAATGATTACCGCCCTCTCGCTGGCGGATGGCTCTCCCCGGCTGCTGTCGATCTCCCGGTTCATCGTGTCGCTTGGCGCCGTCATTGCCATGAGCAGCGTGCTTCTGGTGTTCCAGCTGGGTCAGCCTCGCATCTTCATGTCCATGGCGCGGGACGGCCTACTCCCGCCTTTTCTGGCGCGGGTGCATCCGCGATTCAAGACGCCCTACATCGGCACGATCATCACGGGCACGTTTGTGGCCACGTTTGCTGCCTTCGCGAATATTGCGGAAGTGGTAGACCTGACGAACATCGGGACGCTGTTTGCCTTCGTGCTGGTGTCTGCCGGTGTCATCGTGCTGCGGAAGCTCGAGCCCAATCGACCGCGGCCCTTCCGGGCGCCGTTCGTCCCACTGACTCCTATCATCTCGATTGTCGCCTGCCTCTATCTCATGCTGCAGCTGCCGACCCTCACCTGGATCCGATTCGGCATCTGGCTCGCTCTCGGCCTTGTGATCTATATGTTGTACGGAATCCGGCACAGCCGGATTGGGCGGGCGGCCTCGCGAAAGGGGTAAGCTAGATCTCTACGGCCGCGGCGAGCATCAGAGCGCCCGCGACGGCGTCGACCGGCGCTTCGGTTGGTTGGAACGAGGGCTCCTCGCGGAGCTTAGCCAGCAGGGCCCGGCGGAGTGGCTGGTCCGGACTGAGGAGACCGCCGGTAACGGCGACCCGCACCGGTGGAGTGAGCTGCATCTTCGGCAGCAGACAGATCGCGAGCTGGGACAGCTCTCGCGCGGCATAATCAGCGATCCCTTGCGCCAGAGGGTCCCCAGCCGCACCGACCGCGACCACGTGCGGAGCCAGGGCGGCAACCTCGGCCGGTGACGCTCCCGCAGCCCATCGGATCAGAGCGTCGAAGTCCGCGCTGCGTGTTGCCTGAAGAATTCGCTCGCTCAGCGCGGTGGGCGGGCTGCGCCCGTCCCGGGCACGGCTGACCGCACCCAGGGACGCCCGGCCGATTGCGTACCCGCTTCCTTCATCGCCCATTTGCCAGCCGTACCCCCCGATCCGGTGGCGGTTGCCCTGCTGATCACGGCCTACCGCCACGCTGCCGGTTCCGGCGCTCACGACGATCCCGGGACCATCGGCAAAGGCGCCGGACAGGGCGATCTCGATGTCGGTGGTCACCAGTACATGGGAGGTGAGGTTCTCGTTCCGGAGGGCGGTACGCAGCTCGTCCCGCTCGGGCTGGCGGCCCGCGCCAGCGGCACCGACCACCAGCACGTCTCCCTGGAGGCGCCCCGCCTCCGAGAGGGCCGCGCGAACCACCTCAATAATGGTGCTTGCCGAAGCCAGGGCTCGACCGGGCCGAACTGCCGCACCAGGGCCATCCGCCCGGCCGACGATCTTGCCATCGCGGGAGACCGCGACGGCCGTCTTGGTTCCACCCACGTCGGCGCCGATCAGTGTCTTCGGCATCTGGGTTCCTGGATGAATGCCTTAGCCGCAGATGAACGCAGCATCCGCGACGCGGGTGACGCGAATAGCAGCTGTGCCACGGATCGACACGGGTGAATCCGTGAATCCATGAGCTCCGATTCAGGCGGATGGGTTTCGCAATTTTTGTTCAAAGACACACTGCCTCTGGGTTGATCTGCGGCCAATTGGGCAACCGCAGGAAGAGCGATCGTTGCGGCTTATCCCGGTTCATCCGTGGCAATTCTCTTAACCGACCCCTGCGGAAGGTAGCTGAAGGCCACCCCGGTCAACACGGCCAGCGAGGTGCCGAGGGGAACGTACCAGGGCCAGGCGAGCCGGCCCACCGGTGCGAGCCATTCCATTCCGGAGATGGTGGACAGCTGTTTGGCGAACACCACGAGCAGCATCACGATCACCGTCACTGCAACCGACACCACCACGTCGCGGCTCTGTGCCCGGGGCCATCGGCTCGCGAGCAGATAAGTCCCGAGCAGCGCACCGTACGTGATGGATGCAATAGACAGGGCGAGGACCACCACCGGAGTGTCTTTTCCACTGGTGGCGTAGTGAAAGAACAGTGCTCCTCCCACCAGCGCCGTGGCCCAGATGGCCGACAAGAGCCGGCCCACTTTCAGCAGGTGCGTTGGGTCGTGCCGACCGGTCCAGGAGGCGTAGAGATCGTGGGTGGCCGACGAGGCGAGGGAGTTGATCGCGGAGCTGTGAGTCCCCATAGCCGCTGCGAGAATCCCGGCCACCACCAGGCCCGCCAGACCGGTTGGCAGATAATGCAGGACAAAGGAAGGGAACAGCTCATCGCCCGGGACGCCGGCGGGAGCCAGGCCAGCTGCCCAGATGGCCGAGCCCACCAGGAGAAAGAGGGCAAACTGCAGAATGACCATCACCCCTGACCCGACGAGCGCAACCCTGGCATCGCGCAGCGATCGAGTAGCCAGCAATCGTTGCACGATCAGGTGATCGGTGCCGTGCGATGCGGCGGACAGCATGGCCCCGCCGACCAGCCCGCCCAAAAGCGTATAAGTGCGGGTGAAGTCCAGTGCGGGATCCACGATTCTCAGCTTGCCTGCCTCGCGGGCCAGTTGGAGTGCCGAGTCAGCGCCACCACCCAAGTTCCAGGCCACCAGAAGAGCGCCGATACCACCGGCCAAATACACCGAGAGCTGCAACACGTCGGTCCACACCACGGCTTTGAATCCACCGAACCAGGTGTAGATCATGGTGACCATTCCCATCACCACAATGGAAGTGGGCACGCTCCAGTCGGTCACCAGCGCCAGTGGAATGGCGCTGGCAAACACGCGGACCGCATCTCCCAGGAACCGCGTAACTAGAAATACCATCGAGGTGAGCCGGCGGGTGCCCACTCCGAATCGCGATTCAAGCCTGGCGTATGCGGTCTCCTGGTCGCCCCGGAAATAGCCCGGCAGGAGCCAGAGGGCTACGCCAATACGGCCCAGGAGATATCCGAAGGTCAGCTGAAGGAAAGTCAGGTCGGCGCGCGCGCCGATACCCGGGACCGAGATCACCGTCAGCGCCGAGGTCTCAGTCGCGACGATGGACAGCAGAATGGCCCAGGCGGGCAGGTCCCGGGCGCCCAGGAAGTAGTCCGTGGCGCTGCGCTGGCGCCGCGCGACCCAGAGTCCCAGGCCCAGGGTGAAAACAAAGTACAGGACTACAACAACGAGGTCGGGGCGGCTCAGATGAGGTAAGAGGTAAGAGGTGAGAGGTTAGAGGGAGTAGGCCGGTACGATCTACCCCAAGAAAAAGAGTGAGAAAGGCAATGGAACACCCCTCTCACTCCTTACCTCTCACTTCTCACTGTCCTACGCAGTAAAACTGCTGCCACATCCGCACCCGCCACTGGCGTTCGGATTGTTGAACGTGAAGCCCGAGCCCTGCATCGAGCTGACGTAATCGATGGTGATACCGGTCAGATACTGAGCGCTAAACCCATCGACAAACACCCGGACACCATTGATCTCCGAGACCATGTCGTCTTCCAGCGGACGCTCTTCGATGTTCAGGCTGTACTTGAAGCCGGAACACCCGCCCGGGAGCACGCTGACCCGGAGCCCGGCGCTATCAGCGGACACCTGTTCCTGGGCGATGAATTTTTGGACCTCTTCAGCCGCCCGGGAGGTCAACACCATGTTGAACCCGGTTACGGGAGACTGCTGCTCGACACCGCTCATGCTAACTCCTTATGTGGTCCCTGCTTAAAATGAACTGCAGCAGTGGAAGCCATCAACTTGATTGAGAGAAACCTAAGCCGACGCCTTCGGTCCTGTCAACGTGAGCAGTAAGTCGCGCATCGGCGCGCAAGTTGCGCTGGATCAAGGCAAAAGCCGCAATTGCCGCAATCCCGTAGAGCCCTCCCTTTAGACCGGAACCGGTCAGAGCAGCGCCCAGCGCCACCACCGCGCAGTACACCGCCGCCAGTCCGGCCACCCAGTTGACCCAGGAGAGCGCCCCGCCTGGTATGGGATCTCCTTCAAACCCCAACCGAGCCGCCACCGGCCTCCAGCCCGGACCCCCCGGGCGGACCCTCCGGTAAAACCGATCGAGCGTGGCCTCGCTTTCCGGCCCGGTGGCATAGGTGACTGCGAGCCACACCACCGTGGTGACGGCGACCGTGATGAGCATGGTGATCGCATAGGTGGCTTGGGAGAGATCGTCCAGATTATATCCGTAGCGCGCCAGCACCATGGAGGTCACGAACGACGCCACCATGGCACTGATCTCAGACCAGGCATTCACCCGCCACCAGTACCAGCGAAGGATGAACACCAGCCCGGTTCCGGCGCCCAGGCCGATCAGGATCTTCCATCCCTGCTCCACGCTGCTGAGAAAGCTCATGACGATGAGCGAGCAGACCATGAGCACGGCCGTGGCCGTCCGTGACGCGATGACCTGCGCTCGGGGGCTCGCGGTCGGCTTGATGAAGCGGAGGTACACATCGTTCACTAGATAGGACGCGCCCCAGTTGAGATGGGTGCTGATGGTACTCATGTAGGCCGCGGCAAAGGCAGCCAGGAGCAAGCCTTTGAAGGGTGAGGGCAGGACATCGACCATGACGCGAACGTAGCCTTCCTCCGGATTGGCCAGTCCGGGATAGCGAATGAGACCGACAAACCCGACCAGGATCCAGGGCCAGGGCCGCAGCGCGAAATGGGCGATGGTGAACCAGAGGGTGGCGAGCAACCCATGCCGCTCGTCTTTCGCCGAGAGAATCCGCTGTACGATGTACCCGCCACCACCGGGCTCCTGGCCGGGATACCAGGCAGCCCACCACTGAACGCCCAGGAAAATCATCAGCGTGGAGAGGGGCAACCAGGCTTGATCCAGCGGCGGCAGAACGCCGAAGGCGGCATCGGCCGAGCCGAAGTGCGCCGCGGACTTTTCGACCAGGACGTCGAGCCCCCCGACCGAGTTCACTGCCAGCACGGCCAGCAGGATGGTGCCGCCCATAGCCACCACGAACTGGAAGGCGTCCGTGACGATGACGCCCCAGAGACCGGAGAACACGCTGTAGAGGGCGGTGACGCCAAAGAGCAGGATGGCGGCCCGCCACGGGTTCACGTTCAGCGTGACCTGGAGGATCGTCACCATGGCGCGGGTCACCCAGCCCATGATGATCAGGTTGATGGGCAGGGCCAGGTAGAGAGCCCGAAACCCCCGGAGCACCGCTGCCGGCCGGCCACCATACCGCAGCTCCGCGAACTCCACGTCGGTCAGGACCCCTGCGCGCCGCCAGAGCCGGGCAAAGAAGAACACGGTCAGTACCACCGCGAACGCGCCATTCCACCAGAGCCAGTTGCCGGCTACACCGTACTTGGCGACAAAGCCCGCCACGGCCAGTGGCGTGTCTGCGGCGAATGTGGTGGCGACCATCGAGGTACCCGCGAGCCACCAGGGCAGGGAACGGCCGGTCACGAAATAATCAGCCAGGGACCGGCTGGCCTTCCGGGTGTACGCAAGCCCGATCGCCGCGGACAGCACGAAATACAAAGCGATGATGAACCAGTCGGAGAAGTTGAGTCTCATCGCACGTCCTCGAAGAGGGTGGTCATGACGAGATCCGCGATGGTGGCACGCACGGGGGCCCAGCGCGGATTGTCGCGGGTGGGGTGGACCCGGTTACTGAGCAGTACGATCGCGAGGCGATGATCGGGATCGATCCAGATCGAGGTGCCGGTAAAACCCGTATGGCCAATGCTGCGGGGCGAAAGCAGCGTGCCGGCGCTGCTCGGTGGAGCGGGCGTGTCCCAGCCAAGTGCTCGACTGGAGCCGGGGACGAGGTTCTGGCGGCGGGTGAATTCCTGAACGATGGCACGACGGAATGCCGGAACGTCGGAAGATCCGGACGTCGCATCCCTCGTTCCAACCTTCCGTCGTCCCGTCGTTCCGTCGTGCCAATGTTCCGTCGTTCCGCCGTTCCAACTCTCCAGCATCCATTCCGCAAAGGTCAGCAGATCCTCGGCGGACCCGAAGAGCCCGGCGTGGCCGGAGACTCCATCCATGATGGCTGCGTTTTCGTCATGGACCTCTCCTCTGAGCACTCGGCCCCGCCAGGGGTCCATCTCGGTTGGCGCAATGCGGGCCAGCCAATCAGTTGGAGGCAGGTACCGGAGGGACTCGATGCCCAGGGGCCGGAAGACTCGCTGCTCCAGCAAGGAATCGATCCGCTGCTGGTACACCGTCTCCAGCACCTGGGTCAGGAGGATGGAGCCCAGATCGGAGTACACGTCGCGCGAGCCGGGTGGGGAGTCCAGGCGTGTGGTATCCGCCAGCGCAAAGGCATCGCGCCGGTTGGAGACCTCGCGAAACAACGGCCGCCAAGCTGGGAGTCCGCCGGCATGGGCCAGCAGCAGGCGGATGGTGACCTTCTCCTTGCCGGGTCCGATGAAAGTCGGCAGATATTTCTGAACCGGGTCGTTCAGCCCAAGCCTGTCTTCGGACACAGCGAGCATGAGTCCCGTGGTAAGGCCCACCACCTTGGTCAGAGATGCCAAATCGTACATGGTGGTTGGCCCCGGACGGCTGGGGGCGAGGTCTCCCAGAATGCCCGTGCCATACACGAATCGCTCGGTTTCGTGGGTCACAGCCAGAACCGCCCCTGGAGCAGCACCTCCGGCTACGACCGAGTCGAGGTACCGCATCACTGGCTGCCAATCCGCCTTCAGCCGCAGCACGGGAGCTGGGAACTCCGGGGGGCGGGAAGGTTCGCAGGCGCCAATGAGAAGGACAAGAATGATGCTCCCCGTCCTCACTGGATGTGCCGCTGAACGCCCCAACCCCGGGCGTAGCTAGGCGGAATAGAAATAGGAAGTCGACCGGTGATGGAGGTGACACCCGCCAGGGCCCGACCCACAGCCTGCTCTGTCACCGAATTGGAGCGCCACCCGATCAGATAGGAGCCCACCTCCGGTACATCCGCAATGAGATATGGATTCCCCAACGAAACCAGAATAGTGGGCCGCACCCGAGCGGTGGCCGAGATGAGTGAGACGACCGAGTCGGGAACGCCCAGGCTCCCCCGGCGGTCTGCCGGCTTATCCGAGATGGTGAACACCGTTACCGCTCCCTGCACGATGGCGCTGGCAGCCGAATCGTAGCTGGCGGGTCCGCTGGCCGGCCAGAGCTTGAAGGTGGTGATCGAGAAGCCCCGGCTCCGGAGCTCCGCCGCGAGCGCGGTCCCCAGCGACCGGTTCTCCTCCTCACCGTAGGTCACCATCGTGAGCGACGGGCGGCTGCGCCGCAGACCGTGCACCAACCCATTGACGTCCTTCACCAGAACGATCGATCGGCCGGCCATATTGCGGGCCTCTTCCCGGAACTCCGCTCTGCCAACGACGGCAGGAATGCTGTCCAGGGGCACGGTTCTCCGGGTGAACAGGCCCAGCCGCTGCTTCAGTTCCAGAACCCGGCGGACCGAGCGGTTCAGCCTTGCCCCGGAGATCTCTCGCCGGGCAACGGCCGCCATCATGGCGTTGATTGCCGTCGCAGGATCAGCGGGCTGCAGCAGCAGGTCGGCTCCCGCGAGAAATGCTCGCACGCCGGCGTCGGCACCGTATACGTTCCCGATTCCACCCATATTGAGAGCATCGGTGATGACCAATCCCTTGAAGCCGAGCGAGTCTCGTAAGATCCCGGTAAGTATGCTCGGCACCACGGTGCCCGGCCGCATGAGCCCGCCATCCACACCGGGCAGCGCGATATGGGCTGACATGATCGCGCTGACCCCGGCCGCGATGGCACTGCGGAATGGAACCAGCTCCACCGAATCGAGCCGGGCCCAACTGCTGAACAGGACTGGCAGGGCGATGTGAGAGTCGGTTCCGGTGTCGCCATGTCCGGGAAAATGCTTGGCCGTCGCGAACATGCCGTTGTCCTGCAGTCCTCGTACTTCGGCCGCGGCAAGGCGACCAACGGCCGCGGGATCCTCACCGAAGGAGCGGACGTTGATAATCGGATTCGCTGGATTGTTATTGACGTCTGCCACCGGGGCGAACGCGAGGTGGATTCCAACGGCGCGTCCCTCCAACGCAGTGATCCGACCGACCTCGTAGGCATCTGAATCCCGGGCGGTGGCGCCGATCCCCATATTGGGCGGAAACGGTGTTCCGCCGTTCAGTCGAATTGCCGTACCCGCCTCCAGATCGGATCCAATCAGGAGGGGCAATGGCGAGCGTTCCTGCAGCCGGTTCAGCTTGGCCGCCACATCCAGCGGTGAGCCGATCGAGACCAGCAGCCCGCCCACATGCAGTGAGTCGACCCAGCCCTGCATGCGGGCAAACGCCTCGTCGTCGAAGGCGGCGTAGGTGCCGGGTATCCAGGGCATCACCAGCTGAGCGATCTTGTCGCGCACGGAGAGCGACTCGAGCAGGGCGTCGATGTCGACCTCCGGCGGGGGCGGCTGGCCGGGAAACTGGGTGGGCTGCGGTGGCGGAACGGCGCGGCGGCCGCCACAACCCCCCAACGACGTCGATATCAACATCACTGCGAGGAACTTGGATTGCACAGAGCTCTTGCCCTAATCGGAATCGGGGGATCGTGTGTCGGCTGCGCGGCTGCAGGCAGAGCCGGCGCCGCTCCAGATCGGGTACAGCCGGGCATCGAGGTGCTGCTCGACGACAGCGTGCACCTGGTCCGCAGCCGTCGGATCGGCCTGGTGACGAACCAGACCGGGGTGGATGCGGATGGGGTCAGCGACGTGACGCGGCTGCGAGCTGCAGGGATCCCGCTCGTGGCGCTGTTCAGCCCCGAGCATGGATTTCAGGGGGCGGCCGACCCGGGCGCTCTGGTTGCGTCTTCGAAAGATTCGGCCACTGGGCTCCCAATCTACAGTCTTTATGGCCGGACTTCTGCCCCCACCGAAGAAATGCTTCGGGGCATCGAGGTGATGGTAGTCGACCTGCAGGACGCCGGCGCCCGGTACTACACCTACCTGGCGACGACGGTCGAAGTGATGCGCGCTGCCGCGCGACACCGGATGCCCGTCCTGCTGCTCGACCGCCCCAACCCGATTGGCGGCCTGGTGCAGGGCAATGTGCTCGACCCGGCGTTCACTTCGACCGTGGGCCGGCTGGCTGTTCCCATGAGGCACGGCATGAGCCTGGGCGAGCTGGCCCGGCTTGCGGCCGAGGATCTGCAGATCGATGTCGAGCTGGTGATCATACCCGCCGCCGGCTGGCGACGCTCGCAGGCCCTGGATGAGACCGGTCTCCCCTTCATCCCCCCCAGCCCCAATCTTCGCTCGCTGGAGAGCCTCTTCCACTATCCAGGACTCTGTTTGTTCGAAGGCACCAACTTGTCAGTTGGGCGTGGTTCCGACGCTCCATTCGAGCAGATCGGAGCTCCCTGGCTCGATACCTCGGCCGTGCTCACGATCATGCGGCGGGCCCAGCTCCCTGGCGTGCGCCTGCAAGGAGTCACGTTTACCGCCCAACGCCCAGGTGATGGGAAGTATGCCGAGACGCTGGCTCGAGGTGTCCGCCTCCAGGTGACGGACAGGTCCTCCTACGACCCCACCCGGACCGCCGTGTACCTTCTCGCGGCGGTGCGCTCGACTCATCCAGATCAGTTTGCCTGGATCACGCGGCAGTTCGATCGACTCGCCGGGGGCAGCGAGCTACGCTCCGCGCTCGAGGCAGGCGAGGCACCCGATGCCATCGTGCGGAGTTGGGCTGCACCACTCAGGCGGTTTCTCAGCCGGCGACAATCGGTTCTCCTGTACGACCCGAGGTGAGTCACAGCGGGGATCGCTCCGATTGCCCTAAGCGGTTCTGCCAGTTATTCTTTCGCGGCAATTTGGCCCCTGTCCTTCGCGAGGTTTGAACTCACGGTGAAGCTGCTAGGCGCGTTCGAGAAGCCGTTCTACGCCACGGTCAATCCGTTGGTGCAGCGGCTCATACGCTCCGGGGTGCGGCCCAACACCATTACGACGGTGGGCACCGGGCTGGTCTTAGTGTCTGCTGTGGCGTATGCCACCGGCCACATCCGGTGGGGTGGAGCGTTGCTGCTCCTGAGTGGAGTGGCGGATACCCTGGATGGCCAGGTGGCCCGAAGCGGTGCGATGGTGACCCGGTTCGGCGCCTTCTATGACTCGACCTTGGACCGAGTCGGAGACGGGGCAACCTTCATCGGCATCGGGGCATTTCTGCTCACTGCACCAGACGTGGCCTACCGCGTCCCGGCGGCCATCCTCTGCATGGTCGCCATTCTGGGATCGTTGCTGGTATCGTACGCCAGAGCCCGGGCTGAGGGGCTTGGTCTCGACTGCAAGGTGGGAATCGCGCAGCGAGCTGAACGGGTATTGCTGGTGGGGATCGCCTCGCTGGTGGTCGGAGCCGGTCCCCACGCGTTGCTGCTGGAAGCCATCGTGACCCTGCTCGCTCTCGCCTCGTTTATCACCGTGGTGCAGCGGTTCGTGTATGTCTACCAGCACGCCGGGCAAGTGGACGAAGCCCTGCTGGCGGAGGAGAAGATGCATGCCGAAGCGGTCCAGCATGCCGAGGAGGTGCGAGTGATCAAGCGAAAGGCGCTGGACCCTCTGGCCAAAGGACATAGCAGTGGCTGACGCAACCGTGCGGCAAATCGCGCCGGCTGATGGAAAACTCGGGGTACTGTGTGTGGGGTTGGGTGCGGTGGCGACGACGTTCATGGCGGGTGTGGAGAATGTCCGCCGGGGTGCGGCGCGGCCCATCGGGTCCGTCACCCAGATGGGCACTATACGGCTGGGAAAGCGGACCGAGAAGCGAGCCCCGCTGATTCGGGAGTTCGTTCCCCTCGCGGCGCTGGACGACCTCGTGTTCGGCGCGTGGGATCCGGTCCCCGATGATGCCTATACCGCCGCCCTTCAGGCCGGTGTGCTGGATAAGCATGAGCACATCGAGCCCATTGCGGGATTCCTGAAGAACATCAAGCCGATGCCGGCGGTGTTCGACCAGGCCTACGTGAAGCGCCTCGAAGGCACGAACGTCAAACCGGCCACCAGTAAGCGGGAGCTGGCCGAGGCGCTTCGCAAGGACATCCGGGACTTCAAGGCCAAGCACAAGTGCAGTCGCCTGGTGATGATCTGGTGCGCCTCCACCGAGATTTTCATCAGCCCCGGGCCGGCCCACTGGACTCTGGAAGCCTTCGAAAAAGCCATCGACTCCAACGATCAGACGATCGCCCCCTCCATGCTTTACGCCTACGCGGCGATCATGGAACGAGTGCCGTTTGCCAACGGCGCCCCCAACCTGACCTGCGATTTCCCCGCGATGGAACAGCTGGCCAAGAGCAAGGGCGTCCCGATCGGGGGGAAGGACTTCAAGACCGGCCAGACGATGGTGAAGACCGTGCTCTCGCCCATGTTCAAGGCGCGGATGCTCGGAGTGGCGGGCTGGTACTCGACCAACATTCTGGGCAACCGGGACGGAGAAGTCCTGGACGACCCGGAGAGCTTCAAGACCAAGGAAGAGTCCAAGCTGGGCGTGCTGGAATACATCCTTCAGCCGCAGCTCTACCCCGAGTTGTACGGCAGCATGTACCACAAGGTGCGGATCAACTACTACCCGCCGCGGGGAGACAACAAGGAGGGCTGGGACAACATCGACATCTTCGGGTGGCTGGGCTATCCGATGCAGATCAAGGTCGACTTTCTGTGCCGCGATTCAATCCTGGCGGCACCCCTGGTCCTGGACCTGGCTCTCTTTTTCGACTTGTGCCAGCGAGCGGGCCTCACCGGCATTCAGGAGTGGCTCTCCTTCTACTTCAAGAGCCCGCAGGTCGCGCCCGGACTGTATCCGGAGCATGATCTCTTCATCCAGCAGATCAAGCTCAAGAACACGCTTCGCTACCTGATGGGTGAAAAGCAGATTACCCACCTGGGCATCGAGTACTATGTCGAGGATTGAGAACACAAACGTACGTCGTTGCCCATGAAGTACTTCCACAGGACCCATCTACCTCCCGACGAGGTGCTGGCAGGGGCCACGCAGTTTTTCGGCGCCACCCTGGCTCCGGTGGAGGAAGCTCCCCGCCGGCGGCACTTCGCCGGGTCGATCGGCCGCATTGGCGTGTCGGTGCAGGCGGAGGGCGGGCACTACACCCTGGTCACCGTGGAGACCAACCAGGTCGGCGAAAGTGAGGCCGACAAGCTGGCCAAACGGTTTCTGACGCTGGTGCACACCCGCGCAGAACCCAACCACCGCCCCATCGGGGCCTACTGAGTCGTTACACCCTTGATCCATTCGCCAGTGATGCCTAGGAGAACTTCGACGATGCTCGTTCCCCGTACGGTCTCGCAGTACGCCGCCCGGTTTCTACTTCTTCTACTGACGGGGGTGACGCTTCTCCCCGCCGCTCTGCCCGGACTGGTTGCCCAACAGAGCGTCCAGGGTGAGCACCGGCCCGGCGGCGAGGTGAACCTCCGCCTGCCTGACCTCAACCAGGGCGACTTCCTGGGCTTTACCGGGCACCAGATCCTGCTCACCGGTTTGGTCGTCTGTGTTCTGGGATTGCTGTTCGGGCTGATGAGCTATTCGCATGTCAAGAATCTGCCGGTGCACCGCTCGATGGCCGAGATCTCCGAGCTCATCTACGAGACCTGCAAGGCCTACATGGTGCAACAGGGGAAGCTTCTGCTGGTCCTCTTCGGGTTCATTGGCGCCGTGATCGTCGTCTACTTCCTGCTGACCGGGCTCGAGCTTCCGAAGATCCTGGTGATTCTCCTCTTCAGCATCATCGGCATGGGGGGCAGTTACGGCGTGGCCTGGTTCGGCATCCGCATCAACACGCTGGCAAACTCGCGCACGGCGTTCGCCGCGCTCCGCGGTCAGGCCTGGCCGGTCTCCGAGATCCCGCTCCGGTCCGGCATGAGCGTGGGGATGATGCTCATCTCGGTCGAGCTCCTCTTCATGCTGGCGATTCTGCTGTTCATTCCGGCCGATGTGGCCGGCGCGTGCTTCCTCGGGTTTGCCATCGGTGAATCACTCGGTGCGGCGGCACTCCGTATTGCGGGCGGCATCTTCACCAAGATTGCGGACATCGGGTCCGACCTGATGAAGGTGGTGTTCAAGATCAAGGAAGACGACGCCCGGAATCCGGGGGTGATCGCTGACTGCACCGGGGATAACGCCGGAGACTCGGTCGGGCCAACGGCGGACGGATTCGAGACCTACGGGGTGACCGGTGTCGCGCTGATCTCGTTCATCGTGCTCGCGGTTGCCGATACCTCGATTCAGGCGCAGCTGCTGGTCTGGATCTTCCTAATGCGGGTGATGATGGTGCTGGCGTCGGGCTTCTCCTACCTCATCAGCAACAGCATGTCGCGGGCCCGGTACAGCGGCGGTGCACGGTTCAATTTCGAGACTCCGCTCACCCAGCTGGTCTGGCTCACGTCGATCCTCTCGATTGCGCTGACGTACTTGCTGTCCTACGTGATCGTTCCGAATCTCGGGGGCAACCCTGACCTATGGTGGCAGCTCTCGACGGTCATCAGCTGCGGCACCCTGGCCGGTGCAATCATTCCCGAGTTGGTGAAGGTGTTCACTTCCACCGAGTCCCGCCACGTGCGGGAAGTGGTGACATCATCCCGGGAGGGCGGAGCATCGCTCAATATCCTGTCCGGGTTCGTCGCCGGGAACTTCTCGGCCTACTGGCTCGGCATCACCATCATGGGCCTGATGGCTATCGCCTATGGGGTGAGCACGCTCGGTGTGGGCGAGCTGATGAAGGCGCCGGCGATCTTTGCCTTCGGCCTGGTGGCCTTCGGCTTCCTCGGCATGGGTCCGGTCACCATTGCGGTGGACAGCTACGGCCCCGTGACCGACAACGCGCAATCCATTTACGAGCTTTCACTGATCGAGCAGGTACCCGGAGTGAAGCAGGAGATTCAGCGCGAGCACGGCTTCGATCTCAACTTCGAATCCGCCAAGGAGCTGCTGGAAGAAAACGACGGGGCGGGAAACACCTTCAAGGCCACGGCCAAGCCGGTGCTCATCGGAACCGCGGTGGTGGGTGCCACGACCATGATCTTCTCTATCATCATGGCGTTGACCCACGGACTGACCGGAGGAATGGAGAACCTCTCCATCCTGCATCCGCCGTTTCTGCTGGGGCTGATCACCGGTGGCGCCGTGATCTATTGGTTCACCGGAGCCTCGACCCAGGCCGTGACCACGGGAGCGTACCGGGCGGTGGAGTTCATCAAGGCCAACATTCGGCTCGAAGGTGTCACCAAGGCCTCGGTAGAAGACAGCCGAAAGGTGGTCGAGATCTGCACCCAATACGCGCAGAAGGGGATGTTCAACATCTTCCTCGGGGTGTTCTTCTCGACCCTGGCCTTTGCGTTCATCGAGCCGTTCTTCTTTATCGGCTATCTGATCTCGATCGCGATGTTCGGACTGTTTCAGGCCATCTTCATGGCCAACGCGGGCGGCGCCTGGGACAACGCGAAGAAGATCGTGGAAACCGAGCTCAAGATGAAAGGCACCGAGCTCCACGCAGCGTCGGTGGTCGGCGATACCGTTGGTGATCCGTTCAAGGACACGTCCTCGGTGGCGATGAACCCGGTCATCAAGTTCACCACTCTGTTCGGCCTGCTCGCCGTCGAGCTGGGTGTGTACCTGAGCTCAGGTGGCAACGGCACGCTCAGCCGGGTCCTGGCCGTAGCATTCTTCGGGGCTGCGCTGCTGTTCATCTACCGGTCGTTCTACGGGATGCGGATCGAGAACGAGCCTCAGGCTACCGGTGCGCGTCGGCCCGTGACCGTCAAGGCGTAGGCCGCGTGCATGGCCGTTAGCGGCGCCGTGGCCGCGTCACCGGCCGCGGGTTCGGGCCTGACGCGGGACCAGTTGCTCGAGCTGTACTACTACATGCGGCTCACCCGCTCCCTGGAAGAGCGGCTGGTCAATCTCTACCGCCAGACCAAGGTTGTCGGGGGACTCTTCCGCTCGCTGGGCCAGGAGGCCGACGCGGTGGGGTCCGCCTATGCCCTGGACCGCTCCAAGGGTGACGTCCTTTCTCCCCTCATTCGAAATCTCGGCTCCATGCTGGTGCAGGGCGCCACCCCGCTGGAGATCCTGCGGCAGTACATGGCCAAGGGCGACTCGCCCACCCGCGGACGCGAGCTCAACATCCACTTCGGCGACACGGTGCGCGGCTTCATCGGCCAGATCTCGCACCTGGGAGACATGGTGCCCGTGATGGCCGGGGTCACGCTCTCCTTCAAGCTCCGGAACCAGCCGCGGGTGGGGCTGGTCTACGTGGGCGACGGCGCCACGTCCACTGGCGCGTTTCATGAGGGTATCAACTTCGCTGCCGTTCAGCGCTGTCCCCTCGTGGTGATCGTCGAGAATAATGGCTATGCCTACTCCACCCCGACCACCAGGCAGACTGCGTGCTCCAGTTTCAAGGACAAGGCCATCGGGTACGGCATTCCCGGAGTGCGCGCCGATGGCAACGATGTGGTGGCCACGTATCAGATAACCAAGGAAGCGGTGGACCGGGCGCGGGCAGGGGAGGGTGTGACGCTGATCGAGCTGGTGACCTACCGCCGAAAGGGGCACGCCGAGCACGACAACCAGTCCTACGTTCCCGCCGGAGAGATCGAGCGCTGGGCCCGGGAGAACGATCCGGTCGATCGGTACGTGCGGGAGCTCACGTCCCGCCACGGAGTATCCGCTCCCGAGTTGGAGGAAATAGACGGGCGGGTCAAGACAGAGATCGACCAGGCAACCGATCAGGCGGAAGGCTCGCCGGCGCCCGAACCCCTGGATGCGCTGCGCGGCGTCTACGCCGATCCATCGGCCATGCCCGCGCTCTGGTTCCGCGAGGGCATCCGGTCCGCCGTGGAGAACCATGAGCGTCCGGCCAGCTGGGGCACCCACGATGGTTGAAACGACCTACCTCGAAGCAATTCGCCAGGCACTATTCGAGGAGATGGAACGGGATCCCGAGGTGCTCTGTCTGGGCGAGGACATCGGCGCGTACGGCGGCGCGTTCAAGGTCACCGAAGGGCTGCAGGCGCGCTTTGGGGAGCAGCGGGTCATCGACACTCCGCTGTCGGAGGCGGCGATCGTAGGGGCGGCGGCCGGGGCCGCGCACATGGGCATGCGTCCGGTCTGTGAGATGCAGTTCATCGACTTCATCTCCTGCGCGTACGACATGCTCACCAACTATGTCGCGACGGCGCGCTACCGTGCGTTCCTGCCCTGTCCCATGGTGGTTCGCGGGCCCAGTGGCGGCTACGTCCGGGGAGGGCCTTTTCACTCCCAGAACCCGGAGGCGGCGTTCCTCCACACGCCCGGCCTCAAGATCGTGTACCCCGCCACGGCCGCCGACGCCAAGGGGCTGCTCAAGGCGGCGATTCGGGACGACGACTGCGTGCTCTTCTTCGAGCACAAGTACCTGTACCGCCGAATCAAGGAGGAGCTCCCCTCCGGCGATCACGTAGTGCCGATCGGGAAGGCGCGGGTGGCGCGCGAAGGACGCGATTTGTCCATCATCACCTATGCGGCAACGGTCTGGAAGTCGCTGGAGGCGGCCGAACAACTCGAGCGGGAGGACGGACTCTCGGTCGAGGTGCTCGATCTTCGGTCGCTGCTTCCGATGGACGACGAGGCCATTGCTGAAACCGTGAAGAAGACCAGTCGGGTACTCATCGTGCATGAGGATACAGTGACTGGCGGTGTGGCCGGGGAAATCGCTGCGCGCATCAACGACCTCGCCTTCGAATGGCTGGATGCGCCGATCAAGCGGGTGGCAGCCCACGACGTTCCCCTCCCGTACGCGCCGCAGCTGGAAGACTTCGTCTTGCCCCAGACCGGTGATATCGTGAGGGCAGCAAGGTGGCTGGCGAGGTATTAGTGTTGAGTCACGAGTCAGGAGTCACGAGTCTCGGTCGGTGTCCGGGTTATCTCGCGACTCGCGGCTCGCGACTCGCGATTGGAGAACACCGATGGCCCGAATAGACGTAATCATGCCCCAGATGGGCGAGTCGATTGCCGAGGGGACGCTCTCGCGCTGGATCAAGAAGGTGGGAGACTCGGTGCAGCGAGATGAGCCCATCTTCGAGATTTCCACCGACAAGGTCGACGCCGAAATCCCAGCGCCAAATGCCGGGGTGCTCGCCGAGATCCTGGTGCAGGAAGGACAGACGGTGTCGGTGCAGACGGTGGTAGCCCGGATCGAAACCGACGCGAGCTCGGCCGCCACGGAGAAGCCGGCCCCGCCGGAGGGCACTCGTCCGTCGGCGCCCCCGCCCAACGCTCCGACTTCCAAACCTGCCGCGCCGGCCTCTCCTCCAGCTCCACTTGCCCCCGCTCCTGCCGCTCCACCCAAGGGTGGCTACGGCGGAACTCAACCGTCAGCCCCACCGCCTCGGGGAGTTCCCGCTACCCCGGCCTCCGCGGAAGCCAGACCCGCGGCCGAGGCCACGGGAGGGAATGGCGCGGAAACCGCCGAGGAGCGGCTGCGGCGCAAGTCGACACCGGTCGTACGCCGGATCGCGGCGGAACACAATGTCGACATCAGTGCGGTTCCCGGCACCGGTCTGGCCGGTCGGGTCACCAAAAACGACATGCTCAGCTTCATAGAAAGCGGAGAAGCAGGTAGGCAGGGGAGCGGGAAAGTTGCCCCTGAACGTTCCTCCCAGCCTGGGCCAGGAGCCCCGCCTGTCCGCGCACCCGCTGCCGTTCCTGTAGCGGCTACGGTCGACCCCTGGGAAGGGGATCGGATCGAGCCCTGGTCCAGGATTCGGAAGCTCACCGCCGACCACATGGTGATGTCGCGCCGGGTGTCGCCGCATGTCAATACCATCTTCGAGGTGGACTACACCCGCGTCGCCCAGATCCGCGCACGCCGCAAGCAGGAGTACGCCGAGCGGGGAGTCAGCCTGACCTATCTGGCATTCATCACCAAGGTGGTGGCGGACAATCTCCGCAAACACCCGGTGCTGAACTCAGCCGTGTCCGGCGAGACCACCCTCTTCCGCAGAGACATCAACATTGGGATTGCGGTGGCGTTGGATTGGGGGTTGATCGTTCCCGTGGTCAAGCACGCCGACGAGCTGTCGCTGTTGGGCGTGGCCCGCGCCATCAACGATCTGGGCGAGCGGGCCCGGACCAAGAAGCTGAGCCCTGACGAAGTGCAGAAGGGAACCTTTACCATCACCAATCCCGGAGTGTTCGGCTCCGCCATTGGCACCCCCATCATCAATCAGCCGCAGGCGGCAATCCTCTGCGTCGGGAGCATCGAGAAGCAACCCGCCGTCATCACGGTGGACGGCGCCGACATGATTGCCATTCGAACCAGGGGACTCCTCTCTCTGGCCTTCGATCACCGAATCGTCGATGGCGCGGATGCCGATCAGTTCATGGCCGATGTGAAGCGGGGCCTGCAGGACTTTCCCGAAAGCGCGGCCTGACATGCCGCGTCGGGTGATCGAAGTCGATGGTGAGCAGTGGGAGGTGGCCGTCAGCGGACGCCTCACCCAGTACGTCAAGGATGAGTTTGGTCTGGTTTTTACCCGGGGAACGGGGCCGCAACAGGAACAACGGATGGTGCGGTATTCTCCACTCGGCGCCAAGAGCCGGGAGCTCTCCCTCGGTCAGCTGAGCGACCAGGAATTGCGCGAGTTGCTCCGGCATTCGCAGCCGTCCTGGACCGCGCCCGAGCTGGGGTACCGCCGCTGAGCTCTGCTCCAGTCTCGAACGGCTCTGAAACGATCGACCTGCATGTGCACTCGACCGCTTCGGACGGAAGCGTCTCTCCTGAAGGCGTTGTGCGACGAGCTCGGGCTGCCGGGCTCAGCGCGGTGGCCCTGACGGATCACGATACCCTCGCAGGCGTTCCCGAGGCCGTGGCGGCCGGCCAGAGCTGTGGGGTGCGGGTGGTAGCGGGTTGTGAGTTCTCCGCCGCAGCTCCATGGGGTGAAATGCACGTGCTCGGGTACTTGCTGCCGGTCCACTCGGCCGCCCTGGAGCAGTTTCTCGAGCGCTGCCGCGACGACCGGTTGAGACGGGCACGTGAGATGGTGGAACAGCTGCGGCGACTTGGCGTCGATCTTTCGTTCCAGAGCGTACTCGAGGAAGCCAGCGGTGGCGCGGTGGGTCGACCCCATGTGGCTCGTGCCGTCGTTCGCCACGGCGGAGCCTCGAGCCTCAATGATGCCTTCGATCGTTTTCTGGGGCGTGGGCGACCGGCCTTCGTAGACAAGACCCTGCCCACGTTTGCCGCCGTGGCTGCTGTGGTGCATGAGGCTGGTGGAGTGGTCTCGGTCGCGCATCTGAAGGAACGCGGCACCCGCACCGTGGTCGAGCGGCTCAAAACCGAGGGCTTGGACGCGGTGGAAACCCGCCACCCCAGCCACGATCCCGACGTCCGCGCGCAGCTTACGGACATCGCTCTCCACTTGGGCCTCCTCCGAACCGGCGGCAGCGATTGGCATGGCGATCCCGGGCCAGGTGTCACCCACGGGGCGATGGGGTCGCAGCAGGTCCCCCGGGAGTGGCTCGATCGGCTGGACGAGTGGCAAACACACTTTCAAAGGTCTGCGGCATCGTGACCCTCTTGCACGCCGGTACGCCGGCTCCTGACTTCACCGCCGAAGCCTCCGACGGCCGGCGCTATCGGCTCAAGGATCTTCTGGAGCGGAGCCGGGTGCTCCTGGTGTTCTATCCCGGCAACAACACACCGGGCTGAAATCGCCAACTCTCCGCCGTGCGCGACGAGATCCAGACCTACACCAGCCATGAGATCAGCCCTTTCGGGGTGAATCCCGCGTCCGCTGCAAGTCATGCGACGTACGCGGCCAAGCTGGGGCTGCCGTTCCCGCTGCTCTCCGATCAGAACCTCGAGATCAGCCGTGCTTATCGAACCCTTAAGCCGGGTGAAAGAGGCATTGCGCGATCGGTGTGCCTCATCGACCGGGATGGGCGGGTGCTCTACAGTCAGGCTGGCGCGCCGGGAGCCGATCTCGTGATTGAAGGCCTGGGCTCATGAACGGCCCACGAACCGGGTTTGAGAACAAGGTGGTCTTGGTCACCGGTGTCGGACGTGCCGGTCAGATCGGGAACGCGGTTGCGCTCGCATTCGGTCATGCCGGCGCCAAAATCGTTGCCTGTGACCGGAACGCTGTCGGCGTCGCTGAACGGGTCCGTGAGTTCGCGGCACATGGGGTGGACGCGCGGCCCTGTGCTGGCGATCTCACCCAACCGGACATTGCCGCGCTCGCCGTAGAGGTAGCGCTCAAGCATTTCGGCCAACTCGATGTGGTAGTGAACGTCGCGGGAGGGCTCACGACCTACGGCCCTATTGCCGACCTGACCGTCCAGGGTATGGACCGAGAGGTGGCCATCAACCTCAAGACGGCAGTTCTGGTCTCCCAGGCCGCGATCGATGCGCTGAGCCGGACCCGCGGCTGCATCATCAACTTTTCCTCCATTGCATACTTCGCGCCTCAGGCGCCGATGGCCATCTATAGCGCGGCCAAGGCCGCGGTGGCCGGATTCACCCGCAGTCTTGCCGTGGAGTTGGAAGATCGGCACATCCGGGTGAACGCGGTGGCTCCTGCCATGGTACGAACGGTCGACAACGTGGCCGCCGTCGGTGATAGTGAGGCCCAGTATGTCGAGATGCAGTAGGTCACCCAGGGCGTGATGACCCTCGCCAGCCCGGCCTCCACCACCACCGGACAAATCCTGCCGATCGCGCCACCGGGCTCCCGGGCAGACTGATGGAGCTTCAGGGCAAAGTCGCCTTGGTGACCGGTGCCGGGCGACGGCTGGGCTGTGCTCTGGCAGGGGCACTGGCGCAGCGTGGCATGACGGTGGCCCTCCACTACAACAAATCCGAAGCAGGCGCGCGGGCGTTGGCCGAGGAGATCGAGCACGCCGGGGGACGCGCCATCTGCGTCCAGGCCGATCTCAGCGACGCGCACGCGGCGGAGAACCTGCCGAGACAGGTGGCCGCCCAGTTGGGCCATCTGCACGTGCTGGTCAATTCGGCAGCCGTTATGCACCGGCTCAACCTGGACGAGACCACCCCGGAGCAGTGGGATGCCATTCTCAACCTCAACCTTCGCTCGGTTTTTTTCTGCACCCGTGGCGCGGCGCCCGCCTTGCGGAAGACACGTGGCAAGGTGGTGAACCTGGCGGATCTCGCCGGACTGGAGCCCTGGCCCGGCTTCGTCGCCCACTCCGTCAGCAAGGCCGGTGTCGTCATGCTGACGAAGGTGCTGGCCCGCAGTCTTGCCCCTGACGTGACAGTCAACGGCATCGCCCCTGGTGCGGTTCTGGTCCCCGACGACTACACAGCAGAAGATCGCGACCGCTTGGTCCGATCCACGCCGCTCCGGCGCCTCGGCAGCCCCTCGGACGTGGTGAGCGCTCTGTTGTACCTGCTGGAGGGAGGCGACTACGTCACCGGGGAAATACTGGTCGTGGACGGTGGACGCCTCGTCCAGTAGCGCGGATTTTCGGGATGTTGTCGTCGTGGGAGGCGGCTGCTATGGCAGCTTCTACGCTGGACAACTCCTGCGCGCGGCTGCACGGGGCAAGGCCCGGTTCCGCCGTATCCTGGTCGTGGACCGGAATCCTGAGTGTCAGGTTGCTCGCGAGATCGGAGCGGACACAGCGGTAAGCCTGGTGGTCCAGGAGTGGGGCCAGTTCTTCGACGACTACCTGGATGGCCCGGAAGCCGAGGACGCCGACCTGCCCGGCGACGCCATCGTGCCGTCGCCCCTCATGCCCCACCTGATGTACGAATGGCTGGTCCGGCAGGCTCGCCGCCGGTGGCCCGGGCGGCTGGTGGAGACCACAGCGGTGCCGTCCGGGCCAGGGACGCCGTATGACGTGAGTGCGCCTGACGGCACCCGGTACGTGTCCTATGCCGACTGGATCTGCCCCACGCATTGCATCGAGCCGGCCATCTGCCCGGTGATTCGGGCGCCCAGAACCTGGGAGATGGGGGATGCTCTCCAGGCCCTTACCCATAAGCTGGCTCGGCTGCACCCCACCGCGGGCCCGGTTCTCTTCGTCTGCGAGCACCGGGTCTATGGTGTTGGGATGTTCGATGTTACAGCGGTGCTCGCCGGCAATGTGGCGGTGGCGGCGGCGGGGGCCGGGCAAGGTCCGGTGGATGTCCTGGTGGGTACAATCTCCAGCTGTCACGGAGCAGTGAATCTGCTGCATCTGGGCTAGAGGCCACGGGGGGGCGTTCGGCTCCCCCGGCCGGGAACCCTCGTACGTTCTATATTTTGGGACCAGCAGAGTTACGAATGTTCACCGGAGATAGTATGACCCGCAGGGCTGAGCTGGACGTCATCATTGTGGGTGGAGGCCCTGCGGGGCTCTGTGCCGCCATGTATGCGGGCCGGGGACTCCTGCGATCGGTGTTGGTCGAGCGGGGTGTTCCTGGAGGCGAGCTCCTGAACACCGAATGGATCGATGATTATCCCGGTTTCGAGCACATCCTGGGACGCCAGCTGGCGGACCTCATGGCGGCGCATGCGGTGAAGTTCGGAGCCGATATCCGCCAGGATACCGTGGATTCGATCACCCGCCGGGAGGACGGCATCTTCGAGGTGGCCACTGCATTGGGTCACGTCTATGAGGCACCGGCGGTGATTCTCACGGCGGGTGGTACACCGAACAAACTGGAGGTTCCTGGCGAGCTGGAATATGCCGGTCGGGGAGTGTCCTACTGCGCAGTATGCGACGGGGCGTTCTTCAAGGGCGAGACGATTGCCGTGATCGGCGGCGGCGATGCCGCGGTGGAGGAAGCTGAATACCTGACCCGGTACGGGCACAAGGTTTATGTCATTCACCGCAGAGACCAGTTCCGGGCCTCGAAGATCCTGCAGGAGCGCCTCTTTGCAAACCCCAAGATCGAGGTGATCTGGAACAAGCAGGTCCGTGAGTTCAAAGGCACCCCGGCGGGACTGCAGTCTGTGGAGCTGGTCGATACCCTGACGGGAGAGCCCTCCACGTTGGCCGCGACTGGCGCATTCGTCTTCATTGGTTTTCGACCCAACACCGGGCTGGTGAAGCAGCATGCCGTCCATGATCCGAGTGGTTATCTCATCACGGACGAGCGGATGATGACCTCCATTCCGGGGCTGTTCGCAGCCGGCGACGTGCGCGCACAGCTGACCCGTCAAATCACCACGGCGGTCGGTGACGCCACTACCGCGGCAATTGCAGTCGAGAAGTATCTGGCCGAGCGGAAAGGCCGGATCGAGCGGAAGGCGCAGGTCGGTGTCTAGTCCAGAAGTCGTGGCGATGCCCAATGGGCAGTTCTCGGAGAACTGCTATCTGGTGGCCGACCCCGAGGCAGGTGAGGCCATCATCATCGACCCGGGTGAGGAGTCCGCACGATTTCTGGCCGAGCTTGGTAGGCGCCGCTGGTCGCTTCGCGCCATCTGGCTGACCCACGGACACATTGATCACATCATGGGGGTGCGGTCAGTCCACGAGGCCACCGGGGCTCCTATCTACCTGCACCGGTTGGACCGGCCCCTGTATGACTCTCTTCCCCAGTATGGAGGCTGGGCGGGCTTGAAATTGGACCGCCCGCCCGCACCACACGCCGAGCTCACCGCGGGGCAACACTTGAACATCGGCAACCTTCGATTCGAGGTGCGGTTCACGCCGGGCCACACACCGGGTAGCGTCAGCTTCCTCGGGTACGGCCTGGTCTTCGGTGGCGATGTGCTGTTCAATGGATCGATCGGGCGGACCGATCTCCCGGGCGGAGACACCGCCACCCTGATGGCGACAATCCAGTCCGAATTCCTGTCCCTTCCTGACTCCACCGTCGTGCATAGTGGACACGGGCTCGACACCACGATCGGCGTGGAACGTCTCACCAATCCGTTCCTCACCGGAGCATATCGGGTTGGGTGAAGCGGCGGAACGGCTGAACAGCCTGCTCCGGGCCACCGAGCGAGGGGGTGGACCGGCGTACCGGCATGCCGCCACTCCACCAGCCTGTAACCGCTGCGGCTTCCCGGTACCTCCTCGCATCAGTGGCTGCAAGAATCCCTGCGCCAACTGCGGTACCATCTACCCACTCGGGGATTGCTCTGACTGATCCAGGCGTTTGGACGATCCCCGAGCTCGATGTGTTCTCCGGGATCGACGCTCGGGCGCCGCTGGATATTTCCCGGAGCGCGCTTCCACCACGGCTGCGGCCTGGGGGCCTCGGGGTGCTCGACATCTCCGAGTTCTTTGGCGAGACAACCGGTGGAGTTCGTACCTACCTGCTCCAAAAGGCTCGCTATGTCGAGCGTCGCCCGGACCTCCGGCAGATCCTGGTTGTGCCAGGCGCCCGGGACTCCATTCATGAAACCGGCGGGGTCCGCTGTTACCGGCTGCACGGTCCCTCCATTCCTACCCAGAAGCCATATCGGTTCATGCTGGCGACCCGATCCACCAGCAGGATCGTCGCCCACGAACGGCCCAGCCTGATTGAAGTAGGGAGCGCGTGGTGCGCACCCTGGCTGGTTCACCTGGCCACGCGCAGCGGCGATATACCGGCGGTCTGGTTCTACCACAGCAACTTCCCACGGATCATCGCCCCGTGGCCGGAGAAGTCGAGTGCCGTCCGCCGCAGTGCGAGCCACTTTGCCTGGCGCTACGTTCGCCGGCTCAGCCGACTGGTCCGGGCCACGCTGGCTCCATCCGACTTTGTGGCAGGCGAACTGGAACGTGAGGGTGTGGAGCGGATCCGCCGAGTCAGCCTGGGAGTGGACCTGGAGCGCTTTCATCCGCGGCGACGTGCCTATGCGTCCGACACGCGCCGGACACTTGGACTTCCGGAGGGGCCCCTGGCGCTCTTCGTGGGACGAATTGCCCGGGAAAAGGAGCTCGACCTGCTGCTGACCAGCTGGCCTGAAGTTGAGCGGCGCACCGGCACCCGGCTGCTCCTGGTTGGCGATGGGCCTTCGCGGCGGAGACTGCAGCGGCAGCCGGGGAGTGAGCGGTTCCTATGGCTGCCCTTCGAGAGTGATAGAGAGCGGGTGGCCGACATGATGGCGGCCGCCGATTTCTATGTGGCACCCTGTTCGCTCGAGACATTCGGCCTCTCTGCATTGGAGGCCCTGGCGAGCGGCACGCCAGTGCTGACCGCTGATCGTGGCGGCGTCGCCGAAACAGTGAGCCGTTCCGGCGCCGGCGCTCTGTTTGCCTCAGGCGATCGCGGTTCGCTGGTAGAAGCCGCCGTTCAGCTGATCGGTCGGGACCTGAAGGAGCTGGGCACGAGAGGGCGGGCCTACGTCGCAGCTCACCACGGATGGGACCAGGTTTTTGACCGCCTCTTTCACGTCTATCGCGGTATCCTGGACGGGTAATGCTGCTGGTCTCCATCCACGACGTCACCCCTGCTCTGGAAACAAACATTCGCAGGCTGTGGGACCTCTGCGTGCGGGCGGGCCTCACGCCGGCTCTCCTGGTGGTGCCCAACTGGCATGGGAAGTGGCCGCTGGATCGCTATCCCGAGTTTGCCGCCTGGATTCGGGGGCGCGCGGAGCAGGGGGCCGAACTGGTTTTGCACGGTGATCGACACGACGAGCAGGGTCTGACCCGAGGATTGAAGGACGTCTGGAAGGCTTGGGGACGGACGGCCGGCGAAGGGGAGTTCCTCACGCTCGACGAGCCGTCTGCCCGGGAGCGGATCAGCCGTGGGCTTCACCGGCTGCGGAAAGTCGGCCTCGAACCGGTAGGCTTCGTCGCACCGGCATGGCTGGCACGGGACGCGACTGAGCGGGCGGTTGCGGCGGCAGGACTCTCCTTTACGGAAGACTGTGCCAGCATTCGACTGCTTCCCTTCGGGCGGCGGGTGCCATCACCAGTAGTGCGGTGGAGCGCGCGCACTCCGGCCCGGGCGCTGGGGTCCGCCGCGGTCGCCGCCGCTCGCTGGCACCTGCAACGCGACAGCACCTGGCCCCGGTTGGCTCTTCATCCCCAAGATCTCGATCATCGGACGACCGCTCGATCGGTCGAGCGCGCCCTCGAGCGCTGGGCCGGCCACCACCGCCCGGGCCGGTATGCCGATCTCCGCTCGGCGCCGCTCTCGGCATGACGGTTCTGCAGGCCCATCTCGTCTGCGTTTGCCTGGTGGCGGCGGATTTTCTGGTCCGAGCCTGGCGAATTCAGTGGATCATTCAGGGACTCGGATACCGGCTTTCGGTCAAGGACGCGTTCATTCTCAACGCCTTTGGCGACGCCGCCTGCGCCCTCACTCCGCTCCGGATCGGTGGTGAGCCTGCCCGGCTTGCCGGCATGCTTCGGAGCGGGGTACCCGCCACCGCGGCCTTCGTCGGCATCAGTCTCGAAGTACTCGCGGCATGGCCCGTCATCATCGTCGCTGCCGGGTGGCTGGCCTGGCTGTACGCGCCGGCGTGGTGGGCTAGTGCAGGACCACGGCTGGGTGCTGCAGCCGAGCAGGCGTGGCCCTGGGTTGTCGCCGTGTTCCTCATCAGTGTGCTGGCCTGGCGCTATGCGCGGCGAGTGGCCCGGCCGGTGGCCCGTCACCTCCGCCGACCGGTGCGACGGGCGCTGGTCTACTGGCGGCGAATGCCCCGCTGGCCCATTCTGGCGAGCCTTCCCCTCAGCCTGGTCAACCTGGTCACGAGAGTGGCGATTCTCCCGGTGCTGGCGCTCACGCTCCCCGAGCCGCCGGCCATGGGGCCGATGCTGCTCGGCTCTTTCGCCCTGCTTTACAGTCAGCTGCTGTTGCCCACGCCGTCAGGTGCGGGAGCGGTCGAGCTCGGATTCCTGGGCGGCGCCGTAGGGGATCTGGGAGAGCACCAGGGCTGGCTTCTGCTGGCCTGGCGTTGGTACACCAACGGGTTGGGTGTGGTGCTCGGTGTCTGGCTCGCGGCGAAGATCTACGGCTGGCCGGCGTTGCGTAAACTGACGCGTCAGGGCAGCGCTGAAGTCAGAGAACAGCCGGAGGGTTGAGTCGCGCCGGCGGCGGCGCTATGGCCACGAGCATGACGGTTGGTTCCAGCGCCTCCTCAACACCGTGCGGGACATCCGCCGGGGCCCATACAATGGTCCCCCCGTGTACCTCGCGGGTCTCCGGGCCGACAATCATCCTCGCCTTTCCCGAGAGGACCAGATAAAATTTGTCGGAACCTGCATGCACGTGAACGTTTTGTGACTGCCCCGGCTGGAAACAGTTGAGGCCGACAAAGAGATTGGGGCTGGAGAAGAGATCGGCTTTGAACGCCTTCTTCTCCGAAAACCCGGCTACGGCATCGATCGTCTGGAAGTACATCGTCATCCTTACCTGAGTCCGAATTGAATCCCAACGTGGGCACATCCGCGAGCAGCACCCGTACGGAGCGGGACCCGCTGGGCGAGAAAGCGGTACCCTCGTCTGCGCTCTACGGGATCCAAACCCTCCGGGCCGCGGAGAACTTTCCCATCTCCGGCCTGCTTCCGCTGCCGGCGTTCGTGGATGCGGTAGTGTGGATCAAACGATCGGCGGCCCTGGTCCACAAACAGACAGGACGCCTGGAGCCCCGATTGGCGGACGCCATCGTTCAGGCGGCCGACGAAGTGCTCGCCGGGAGACATCGCGATCAGTTCATCGTGGACGTGTACCAGGCCGGCGCGGGCACCAGTCACAACATGAACTGTAACGAGGTACTGGCAAACCGGGCCAACGAAATTCTCGGCGGAGTACGCGGCAGCTATCAGCCGGTGCACCCGAACGACCACGTCAACATGGCGCAGAGCACCAATGACGTGATCCCCACTGCGATGCGATTGGCAACGCTTGCTACGCTCTCCGGCACGCTGGCATCGCTCGACCGCCTAGCTACCTCCCTGCTGGCGAAGGGGGACGAGTTCGACTCCATCATCAAATCAGGACGTACTCACCTGCAGGACGCAACGCCGATTCGGTTGGGGCAGGAGTTCACCGCGTACGGTCGGACCGTGCAGCGCCACCGGGATAAGCTCGAGACCGCGGCGGATTGGCTGCGAGAGCTGAACATCGGCGGGACAGCGGTGGGCACCGGACTCAACGCCGAGCCCGAGTACGCCGAGCTCATGGTGACCCAACTTCGGCAGCTCACGGGTATGGAGCTCCGACCCGGCCGCGATCTCATCCAGCTCATGCAATCGATGGGTGACATCGCCACGTTGAGCGGCGCGCTCCGGGCCTATGTGCTGGACCTCAACAAAATCGCGAATGACATCCGCCTGCTCGCCTCCGGACCCCGGACCGGTCTGGCCGAGATCGTTCTGCCGCCGGTGCAGCCGGGCTCCAGCATCATGCCCGGCAAGGTCAATCCCTCGATTGCGGAGATGGTGAATCAGGTCTGTTACCAGGCGCTGGGCCTGGACACCACGATTGCCCTGGCGGCTGAAGCGGGGCAGCTCGAGCTGAACGTCATGATGCCGGTGATCACTCACAACATCGTGTTCTCGCTCATCATCGTGGGAAACGCGAACGTGGTTCTCGCCGACCGCTGTATTGACGGAATCGAGGCCGATGCGGCGCAGTGCGAATACTGGCTGGAGCGGAGCCCGGCCTTGGTTACCGCGCTCGCCCCGCGCATCGGCTATGCCGAGGCGGCCAAGCTGGCAAAGGAGGCCGTGGCAGCCGGCCTGACCGTCAAGGAGCTGGTGATGAAGAAGGGAATTTTGAAGGGTCCAGAGCTGGAGGAAGTTCTCAACCTACGCGCCATGACCGAGCCGGGGATCCCGGGCGAGCTTGCCGCGCCTCCAGTCAGGCCACGGGACGGTCGGTAACTCGCCGCAGTGGGGTGAGTCCCGTGAGCGGGACTTCGCTGTCCGCGGAGTCGCCGACCTGAAGCTCGACCACGCGAAACGGCGGTCGGTCGGGGTAGGTTCGCTGTAACAGCATCATCGAGACGTTGTAAACCGGCACATCACCCTTGGTCCGGCCTTCGGTTGCACCATGGTGCGCGTGGCCGTGAAACACCACGTCCACCGGATACCGGGAGAGCGGCTCCTCCAAGCGGCTGGAGCCAAGGTAGGGAAAGATCTCGCGCGGTTCTCCCTCGACGGTTGCCGCGATCGGCGCGTAGTGCAGCAGCGCCACCTTGCGGGGGGTGCGTAAGCGGCTGAGCGCGGTCTCCAGCTTGAGCGCCTCGTCCAGCGCTTCCCTGACAAACTGCTTGATCAGGGGCTCGCCCCAGGGGCCCAGCGCGCCCCGGCCAAATCCACCGGCAAACCCCTTGGCTCCGGCAAAACCGACACCGAGCACCTCGTGAGCGTCGCCATCCAGCACGCGCACTCCCCCATCGCACAGAATCCGGGTTACCTCGCTGACTTTCCCGCATTCGTAGTCGTGGTTTCCCAGGACGGCAATGATCGGTATGGTGACGGTGGCCAGCCCCTTGATCAGCTGTTTCGCTTCGTCGGGATCGCCGCGATCGGTCAGATCGCCACAGAGGGCGAGAATATCCGCATGAGCCGACACCTGCGTAAACAGCATCTGCAGGGGTGGCTCCATGCCCCCGCCACCCAAGTGGATATCTCCCAGGGCGGCTATACGTACAGTTCCGGCTGTTCTGGTCATGGTCGCAAATCCGCTGAGTTACCTGGGACGCTGCAGTGATCCGCGCCACACCAGGAACCCACGGCGGAGGATTATCATAGAACCTCTCCTTGCGGAGTCCGGCATGGCGCTCGCCCCGACGCAGTCACTAGTCGAGACCCCCTCCAGACTGTTCTATCGTGACGCGATGGAGGTACTCAACCGCGCCAAGGTTCCGTTCCTGGTTGGTGGCGCGTTTGCGTTCATTCACCAGGCCGGCATCGACAAGTCTACCAAGGACCTCGACATCTTTGCACGCCCGGGCGACGTGCAGCGCCTGCTGGAAGCGTGCGCGGCTGCCGGCTATGAGACGGAGCTGGTGTTTTCCCATTGGCTCGCGAAGATCCGCTCGCCAGAAGGCTTCATCGACGTGATCTTCAGCTCAGGAAACGGCATAGCGTCGGTGGACGATGGCTGGTTCGAGCAT
>Ga0307416_100000171_pt1 | contig 36459 bp, 31 predicted proteins | sample DK1Cmetagenome_2_FD_203821 | JGI IMG/M metagenome (GOLD analysis project Ga0307416, IMG submission 203821) | Maize rhizosphere microbial communities from greenhouse at UC Davis, California, United States - DK15-C-3 | ecosystem: Host-associated > Plants > Roots > Rhizosphere > Soil | place...
TGTATAGCATTAACATCATCACAGCACATACTGTCTGCATGCATCAATTGGTTTGGCTTTAAGCCGATATGCTTTTCAATGGTGTCCAATAAACGGTTAACGGTATCGAGTGATGTTAACGCTTTCGGATACCATTTTCTAACGGATTTTAAATGTTCCATAATCTTGTCTATATTTTTTCTTTACATTAAAATATTATTTTCTGCTTTAAGTACAGGCGGTAAATCTTTTTCCCCCAGCATTTCTCTTAAATCAATTTCTATATTTCGGCTAATCTGTGTAATAGGGACATCATTGGCATTTCCCTCAAAAGGATTTTCTGTGCTTTCGCCTATTTGTTCTAAAACCAAGAAAACCCAACCTAAAATCATACTAAAAGGAATAGTAAGCCAGATAATATTTTCACCAAATTTTTCAATAGTCTTTGAAAATTCGCCAAGGAAACCAAAAGGTAATAGAATACAAAACAGATTCGTAAAATATAAATTGATGCTCGAAAACTGTCTAGGATAAGGAAAGTTTTTGATACGTTCGCATTTGCCCTGCTGATCGTACAATTCTTTTAGTTGATTTTCCAGGGTAACATAATTGTAATCTGATATCTTGCCTTCTTCATTCAGTTTTTTCAGCTGAGAAGATTGTAAAGTGACGATTTGTGCTGCACGGTTTTTTGTTGATAAAATATACTGTCCTTCACTTTCATTGAGAAAATTTTTCAATCCTTCCTCCAAATTACTTTCCCACTCCGGGACTTTGTAATATTGCAGATATTCTCGGTTATAACTTTTCGTTTTTATATTTTCCCAGCTTTTAATTTCTCTAAGTTGAAAACGCAATGCAGTAAGCCACGCAAAATGACGGTAAATAATCTGCTGATGAAGCTTTTTTTCAAGAACTTTGTCTTCTGAACGGATAAAATCTTTTATCATAATCCCAAAAGCTCTGCTATTATTGATAATAGCTCCATAAACCTGCCGCGCTTCCCAAGTGCGATTGTAAGTCTGGGTATTTTTGAATCCGGAAATAAACGCTGTTGCTGTTCCCAGCAACGCCACCGGAACCCACGGAATCGCCAGCCATGTCCAACCAAAAAAATAGAACAGAAGCGTAGGAATAATACTTAATATTAACATTTTATAAATCTTGACCCTTGTCCAGGGAATAAAATGCTTGAGTTTGTAATGTGAACTTATATTCATACAAATTTAATTTCTTGAAGAAAATTTACTGATTAAAATACCCACCAAAACCACTGTATAAAACTGCCCTGCAACGCCAATAAACGCTGTGACAAGCTTGGTAATGTGATGATTGGGAGTAATATCTCCAAAGCCGATACTCGTAAAAGTTATAGAGCAAAAATAAACCAGGTCTGTAAATATACTTGCAGGTGATGATGTATCTATACCTTTAAAAGACAAAGGGTTATGATATTCGAATGTTTGTAGTAAGAAAACCGAAATTTCTATTAATAAAAAATAACCACATGCCGATGCGGAAATAATATCACTATTAATATACCCGGGCTTCAATAAAAACCGAAGCAACTCTAAAAACAGAAATACAAAAAAAATAACATAATTAATATTAAGAAAAGTAAAATACCAAGGTACATCTTTAAAAGCCGGAATACCGATGGGCAAAAGCAGTACGACAATAAAGTGAAGGTTCCTGAACCAATGCCTCCAACTGTGTTTGCCAGTAAATATAAAAATGCTTCCCAGTCCCAATATCAACATATTGGCTGGCCAAACAACCCTTGTATAAAACTCGAGGTCGGTAAGAAAAACACCTATGAACAAATGCTGAAGCAATGCGAACAACAGTAATTCATATTTTTTACTTTGAAGAAAAGCTATTGTTTTATTCATTGAAGCAGAAATAGATTTTAGAAATTCAATTATTTAGCCTGCCCAATATCTAATCTGTTAAATTTACCTTCCGCATTAATGCTAAACTTAAAATAAGTCTTGAAATCGCCCCAGCTTTCTGTGTGGAAATTTCCGATAATATCTTTACCCTCATTTTCCACTTTTTCTATGCTGGTGAATCTTTCGTGTCCGCAGGCTTCTTTCACAAAGCTCTGGAAGTTGCGGGAATTGCCATCATCATAAAGCTTTGCATCTGCAGCAAAGTATGATAGAAAAGTTTTGCTATCGCCGTTTTGCCAGGCATCGAACGCGGCTTTTACAGTTGCGTTTGTAAGTTTATCTGTATCCATTTTTTGTGTTTCTTTAATTGTTGTTGTTTCTGATTTTGGAGTTTTTGATTGTCCACAGGCCTTAAATGAAAGACTGACAGCAAGAACAGTAATCATCGGAAGTACTTTCATCATTGGAAATTTACTGTTCATAATGAGCCGTTTTTAAGTGGATGTTGTAAGTAAATGATGATCAGATTCAGCAAAAGAAATGGCAATTCTATCACTACGCCTTTCAGATCTCTGTCATGCAAATGAAAACAGATAATCAGTAAAATGCCGGCTGCCATCAAAAAATTGCCCCAAACAAAGGTTTTTGGAAAAAGAATTAACAATGCACTTAACATTGTTACCGCTCCTATGGCCATTAATCCTGTTTTATTAATGTTCCATTTACCAAACATTTCCAACATTTCGGGTTTTCCTGAAAACATTGCATACCCTTGTTTTAAGCCCATAAAAACAGCCACAAGGATTAATGCGGAGTTAATAATTTTTAGTATCATATTGTTTTTTTTAGTCGTTCAAACTGATGGCTGCAGAATACAAATTGCCTTGTCCAAATATCGAGTGCCGTTCATCTAATTTAATTATTTTTGAATAACCCAGCTCAATAAATAATTCCTTAAGCTTTAAAAAATTAACCGGATAAGGAACCCATTGGTTGGAAGCCGTCGTATCATACTCTACTATTACAAATTTTTTATTTTCAGATAAATATTCATTTAAATTATTAATTAATAACCGTTTATCTTTTACATAATGTAATGAATTGGTCATAAGAATTCCATCAAGGTTTGAGAATTCAAAATCAAATATCTTAAAATCAGCTTTTATAAAATCAATGGAAACGTGGTCCCCTATTACTTTTGGGAAATTTTGCGCTTGAGCATCTATTGCATAAATATGACTTCCGTTTGGTAATAAATGAGCCAATGCATGGGTAAAAGTGCCATCACCACAACCTAAATCCGCCCAAATTTGAGGCTTATCAGAATATTGAATTGCTTTTTCAATTAAATTAACAGCTTCTTGTTGCTTCATATTTATCCAAAAACACTTAAATTTTTCGCAATGTCTTTTCCTTCATACGGCGGAAAAACATCCAGCTCCAAATCAGGATTTCCTATCAGCATCGCTTTTGTATTGCTCAATGCATCAAAGCCTGCTTTGCCGTAATACTTGCCCATTCCGGCATAACCAACACCTCCAAAAGGTAAACTGTCTATCCAGCAATGCAGATTGGTCTGGTTGACGCAGCCACCACCAAAAGAAACTGAATTTAAGAAATAATCTATATTCTGCTGATTTTTACTAAAGAAATACGCAGCCAAAGACTTCGGCTTACGTTTAATAATTTCTACAATTTCTTTTAAATCCTTATATACCAAAATCGGGAAAACAGGTCCGAAAATTTCCTGTTGCATAGCAGGATCTTCCCAGGTGCTGGGATATAAAATGGTTGGCTCAACATATCTGGCTTTTACGTCATACCTGCCTCCTAAAATTACTTTTTCGGGGATAATATAAGAAGCTACCCTTTCGGTATCATGTTCGCTGATCATCCTTGCGAAATCAGGGCTTTGACTTGGGTCCTCGCCATACATTTTTACCACAGATGCTTTCAATTTATCTATAAACTCATCTGCAATACTTTTGTGTACATACACGTAACCCGGAGCAATGCACCATTGACCGGAAATTGCCATATGTCCCCAAACAATACGGTCAACAGCAATGTCGAGATTGGCAGTTTCATCAACCACCGTTGGGTTTTGGCCACCCAATTCCAATACGATGGGTGTAAGATTTTCAGCTGCGGCGCGCATCACCACCTTACCTACGGCAGAACTTCCTGTAAAGAAAATAAAATCGAAGGGCAGCTCCAACAGCGCAGTAATTTCCTCTCTTCCTCCTGTAACAATACTTACAGCTTCGGGTTCGAAATATTTTGGAATAAGCTTCTGAAAAAGTGCGGCAACTGTTGGCGTTGTATTGGCTGGTTTCAGAATAACGGGATTTCCTGCTGCCAAAGCTGCAATGGCAGGGTCTAGCAATAATAGAATCGGTGCATTAAACGGCCCGATGACCAAAGTTACACCGAAGGGTTCTTTATAAACAATACCTTTGTTACCGGTTTCCTCCAAGCCTTTTGGTATGGCAACTGTTTCCGGGGTCATTAATTGTTTCAGATTTTCTTTATAATATCTTATATTTCCTAAGGGAACTGTAATTTCGAACAATTGCTCAAAAGGTGGTTTATTAAAATCGGTTTTCAGAGCCTGGCAGAATGTTTCCTGATTTTCAGTAAGCATTTTTTCCAGTCGGTTGAGCTGGTCTATCCTCCACTCATAAGTTTTGGAAACATCAGTATAGAAAAACTCTTTTTGTGTGTCGAAAAGTGATTGGTATTTATTCATAATTTATGTTTTTGTTTTTTATCTGGATATTAAATTATTGAACTTGATTTTTTAAACCTCGAAATTTCCAAAGGGAAACGTAAAAACCAGCCAGCCTAAAACTTTGTCTCCCACTGCTTTATCTCTTTGATGCATCAACATCACTTGTGGAATAAGTCATTTAAGGAGTTTTATATCGTCGCACAACATAACGCGGTTGTGAGTAAATTTTCATTTGTATTTTTCAAATAAAAACAGAACGAAAAGAAAACGAAAAACAGGATGTTCTACTTTTCGTTTCTCTTAATAAAAAGATTTACTCTGATAAAGCTTCAATAACTAATTGAGAGGCCAAAAAACTACTGTGCTGTTGTTGTGCGGTAATCAATCTTCCATCTCTGATGGCGAAGGGTTCCAGCGGACCAGCTACTTCAAAGTTGGTGTTTGGATTTTTGCGGGCTTCTGTTTCGATGGTGTAATCGTTCACCGTCATTCCAAACATTTCATTAATCATATTTTCCTCGCTGTCAGCAAATCCGGTCCAGGTTTTCCCATCTGCTAAAAGAGTTCCGTCGCTTAACTTTGTCCATAATAACAACGATGTTCCATGGCAGATTAAGCAAGTGATTTTCCCTGCCTCATAGAAATCTGCGATCAGTTTATGCAGTTCTAAATCATCTTTGAAATTAATTAATGGAGCGCCGCCACCAGATACACAAACTGCATCATAACCGGCAACGTTGATATTGGAAATAGGCAGCGTGTTTTCCATCCATTTTCCAAATGTTGCATGATGCACAAAACCGATACTTATCAAATCGTTCGGGTAAGCTCCTTTGGGGTTTTCCGGGTTGCTATGTCCATCAAAAACTACTTTTCCCCCTCTCGGAGACGCAACATCTACATCATACCCTGCATTGATGAAATCAAAGAATGGTCTTGTCATTTCCTCGGCAAAAAATCCAACTTCCATTCCGTGAAGCTGTGCCGCATTGGAAACCAGACATAATACTTTTTTCTTGGGAAAGGTATGTTTCGGTTGTTTTCGGATTACATTATTTTGTTCGTTCATTGTTTAAGGAAATTGTATGTTAAAAACAAAAAGCCAGCTGTTAGATAAATCACAGCTGGCTTTCAATTGACTATCTGGTTGTATAGCCCCCGTTTGCAAAAATAGTTTGTCCGGTAATCCACCATCCGTCGGTTACTAAAAATTCAACTAACGGAGCAATATCTTTGATGTCAGTAAGACCTCCTAAGGCCGAAGCCGATTTATGATATGCGACTGCATCAGCACTTTCCTGTCCGTAGAAGAAAGGTGTATCCATAGGACCGGGAGCAACTGCTGTTACTGAAATTCCCCTGCCGCCGAATTCTTTAGAAGCGGCTCTTGTGAAATGCTCTACAGGAGCTTTTGCACCCGCATAAGTAGAATACAAGCCGGTATAAGCTGCTAATAAAGAAGTAACGATAGTACAGATTTTACCGTTATCATTTATCTTTTTACCAGCTTCCTGTAAAAAGAAATACGCTGATTTTGAATTGGTACTGAACATTAAATCATATTCTTCTTCAGTTGTTTCAGTAAATGGCTTTTTTAACACCATTCCAACCGTATTGATGGCAATATCAATGCCTCCAAACTTGGCAATAGTTTCATCAAAAAATTGAGTGATATTTTCTACTTTGGTTAAATCACCCTGAAATAACAATGCCTCAGCACCAAGAGCTTGAACCTCAGCCAAAGTTTTTTCACTTTCAGCTTTAGAACTTTCGCTGTTGTAATGTATTGCTAATTTTGCTCCTTTTGCTGCAAAATCTTTGCTTAGTAATCCACCTAAGTTTTTACCACCTCCGGCAATTAAAACTACTTTTCCTTTAACATCATGTGTTGACATCGTAAAATTATTTAAATATTATCATACAAAAATCAACAATGAAAATCATATTTATAGGGTGAACTTTTCGGATGTTGTTAGAAATTCCGAATTCCACTTGCTTTTTTGAGATTATCCAAGAGTAATACCTCTTCATTCAATATAAGGCTTTGTACATTTAATATATTAGGGAGGTGGATATTCATTGTTTTCGTATCGGTAAAGGGTTCTAATGAACTGACTACATAAGGCAATGATTGCAATGTGCTAATCATTTCTCTGACTTAAATGGATAAAAGTTATTGATGATCGACTAGTTTGTACCAAATATTCTGCGGATCAAAAGGTTGTAAGTTTCTGCCTTTTTAATGTGAATATTGAAGGTCTTTTGTAATGTGTAAATTAATTTTTCAGGATCAGGTAATAATTTGGTGATAACAACGCCGTCTTGTCTTTTGTGTTTAAATTGATTATTCTGAAGGGTATAAATTCCGTTTCCACTTCTTCTTGTAATAATTAGATTTTTAATAAAGCCAGACTGGGGATTTGTTGACATATACCAGTTGGCAACTTCCAGATCCTGTACATTACTTTGTTCAATTTCAAAACTGTACATCTGAAACCAATCCTTATTCCAGTATTCAAGTGTAGAAAACGTTTCGTTTCTTACGATTCGATACTCGCTTTTAAAATTTATATTTTTGTCCTCGTCAATTAAGGGAACAGGAAAATCAGGTGTACTTGCTCCGAAACCGACATCCACCAAATAATCTTTACCATCCAGACTGACAATTATAAAAGCATGCGTCTTGGCTGGTAAAGAACTATCATCCTTTTTCCATAGTACTCTTGCCAAAATTACTTTTTTTTGAAACCCTACAGTTTCCAATACATAATTAAGAAGTAGATTTTGCTCATAACAATACCCCCCACGTTGTTGAAAAACCAATTTTTCAAAAATATCTTCTATTTGTAAGGATGGTGACGTACCGGTAAATGCATCCACATTTTCAAACGGAATAAACCGTGTGTGCAATTTTACCAGTTGTGACAATGTCTCATAATCTGGTTTGGCAGTATTTTGAAATTGAATTTTTTCGAAATATGATTCTATACTCAAGTCCATATATTTTATTTTGATATTAATGATATTTTACGGAAGAATAGATCTATCCAATGAATATTTCCCACCGCCTTCCACAATTAAAGCGACAGCTACTCCTATTGCTAATAAATCAAACTGGCAACCTTCTCCTTTTTGGTTTCCAAACCAGTTCATAAAAAAACCATTTTCCAAATGTGTTGTAAACATGATGCCAAGCAATAAACCTACGTAAGCAGCTGCCCAGAATCGTGTAATCAGTCCCAACAAAAGGCAAACTGCTCCACAAAATTCTATCATAATGACCACGAATGCTATAATTGCCGGAAGATGCAACTGCTCGGTAAAGACTTGTACCGTCCCAGTAAATCCTGCTCCTCCGTACATTCCTACCGTTTTCTGCAGGCCGTGCGGCAGAAAAATAAAGCCCAGTGTAAGTCGTAATATTAATCCGGTGAATGTGCCATATGTTTTGAAAATTATCTGTTTCATTATTGCAAATTTTTAATTTTGATACGAGTGAAATTTCAGTTTTTTCTTACTGATCGTTTTTAATTGAAGACGTTGGAAGCTATAAAAATTCCGTAATTCTCTTTACTTGTTTTATTGGGTCCGTATGCATCCCAATTGGCTCCTAAACCAAAACGAAAATCTTTATAACTCAATCCTGCCCGGAGCATTAGATAGCTTCTTGCATGATCTCCATTTTTAACTGTTGCACAATACAGGCCTTGTGCGCGGGTATAAATATTCCAGTGCTGATTTAATTGCGGCTTATATTCCAGCATAGCAAACCCTTCCCAATTACTATTTTTAGACAAATCAATCCTTGGCATCAGGGACACCATTATTGTTCGGGAGGAATAAGTATATGAAACCGCCGTATTTGGACGCAAACCCGAATTAGGAGTGTAATGTGTTCCTGCTAAAACCTTAAGCCCTTTGGCAAACTGATAAGTGAGATGAATCTGATTCATCATATCTTTTGAATAGGTCTCCATCCATTTCGAGGAAAAATTGGTGACACTGAAAATACCGAATTTAGAAAAGTCTCGAAATGATTTACTAGCTGTTATTTGCGCGGCATATCCGCTTGTCCCCGGTAAAATTTCGACTACTATGGGTGGATTTTTTACTTCGTGAACAGCATTTTCCTGCGCGAAAATTTTGGCTGGAAATAGTAGTACTACATTAATCAAAAATATCCTATTCATTACTTTTTTGTTCTTAACTGTTATTACAATACAAATTTCTTCCAATTCGAATCATAATTGTAGAACAAAAAAATCAAAGACTAGGACAAATCAATCATTTTTCGATATTCACTGGGTTGAAGGCCGGAATGCTTTTTGAAAAACCGTGAAAAATAGGAAACATCTTCAAATCCCAAGACAAAAGCTGCTTCAGAAACTGTATGATTGGATAATGATAAAAGCGCCCTTGCTTCCATGGTAAGTGCTTCATTTATAATAGCTGATGCCGTTTTCCCCGTGACAGATCTTGCATATTTATTGAGATGATTGGGTGTAATATTGAGCATTTCTGCATACACCTGTATTTTGTGCGTCTTTTGTATGTTGTCGGTAATTAATCTCCTGAAACGTTGTATAATTGCTTCCTTCGGAGAAAATACAGGCAATGGCAGCGTGTGGATGAAATTGGCGATTTCATTCAGCAAGGTATTTAAATAGGATTTTAATAAACCATCGCCCGTATCTTTTTCATACAGCAAAAGGAGTTGCTGTAGTAAATATTGAATTCTCCAGGTTGTTTCCTGGTCAAAACTGAAAACAGGATTATAAATGAGTTCAATATAATTAGAAATTTCTTTTAGCTTTTTCTGGGATGAAAGATCATTAATGAAATCATCTGAAAAATGACCGTAATAGCCTTCAATATTTCCAGTTTTTTTTAAGATTGTCCGGATTTTATAACCAGGCAAAAGCATTAACATTCCAGATGTCAATTCGAATATATCCGAACAAACCATTTTTGATAATTCACCTTTTGTTATGAAAACAAAATCGTTCACCGTCTTACGATGAGGAGCTGAAGGTAGAATTGCGGTCTCATTTAAAGAAGTAAGAGATTCAATCAAAAAATCACTGAAAATACTTTTGGTATCCAGTCGTTCGACATTGATTATTTTTTTAAAATTGTCCGGTTTAAACTCTGGAATTCTATCCAATTTGATTCTCTTTATTTTTGCTATACTAAGATAAAAATTTTATAATGCTTTAAATGATTATTCACAATTAAATCGGTATCATCATTTTTTTTTAAATTAGAAATGATAAATTTATTCAGCATGAAATTACTTTCTTTCATCTAGATAAAAGATCAATACAAATCACGGGTCGCATTTTCAATTCAATTCATCAGATGGCACAGCTAAATTAAATTAAAAAGCAGATTATTATGATAAAAGCTTTAATATCTAATTGAGAGGACAAAAAAGCTAATGTATTGTTGTTGTTGTTGTTGTTGTTGTATGGCAATCAGTCTTCCGTCTTTGATAGCAAACGGACCAGCTACTAATAAATGTATTAGCTTACTTAGCATAGAAATAATACCATACTTTGTATCATGGGATGGTACTAAAAAAAGACCTTCATGTAAGAAGGTCTTTTTATTTCAGGGTTTCCAAAACGTCCAAACTGTACCATTATAGACCGCTAGGTGTCTCTTTACAGTATCATACACCAGCATTCCGGCACTTGGATTGATAATATTTAAATGAGGACTTTCTACTTTGGGCAGTATCATTGCTTTATCTGTATCAGCGAGTACCAGTATTCCTTTTGTGGTGTCTGTTCCTCCTGCAGATGTACTTATACAAACCTTAGCTCCCGGCTGCTCCTCTCTATCAGCCGCCTGGATACTCAGATCTGCAGTTCCTGATGAGTCTACACTCAGATCAAACCATGTGTTGGTATCTTTTAAGTATTTTACTTTATGATCTGTTGTATCAAAAAGAATAGTTCCATTTTCGGTAATTCCGGTCTTATCTGTAACATAGGGAAGAAGAAGACCTTTATTTTCATTATCTCCAAATTCTAAAGAAACCGAGCCGTTGCTTACACTTTCTGTGCTTATTCCTATTTGTGCCTGTGTAGAAGCAGCCATTAAAAAACTGCCTAATACGATTATATTTTTAACCATTGTAATTTTAGTTTAAAGGAAAACGAGAACCTGAATATTTCATTACTTTTCTCAGGCTCTCAAAAAATTATATTTAATCAGGGCAGGTTTGTGTACTGATACAAAACCACGCAAATGAACCTCCATTCTGAGAAGTATACATTTTCAGACATTTATTGGTGGTATCATACACCAACATTCCTTCAACAAAATCAGAAGCCGGAATTCCTTCCGGGTTTCCAGAAGTGTTAAAAGGCATTCTGTTCACAACAAAACCTTTCGTTCTGGCTTCCAGAACCAGCCAAGCTCCGTTACGAACTGCCGGCCAGTTATCTGAATTCTGAATCCCTGCTCTTGTCAATGAACTGATTCCTACCTTACTGATCAATGCCGGGTTTCCTGCTGTAACAATAGCTCCAGGCTTATAACAGACTTCAGTAGTTAGTACACCGAACGTGAAGTATCTTTTTGTGTTTTCAGAATCAAAATTATGATTGAATATCCATTTGCCACCCACTTTGGTACCGGGAATCAATAGTCTATTGGTTGTAAAGGTATCATCATCGCCAATTACCATATAAATAGTAGTACCAGGAATATTGAATTGACTTTCGTAAGCAGTTAGATCTACTTGGAAATAGGTGTTTTCTATAGTGCCTGTTCTCTGAGAAAGCCATTTTCTCTGTATGATTTTACCAGTATTGCTGCCCAAGGTCACATTCACCATTGGTACGTCGGTGTCATTGTTATCACCTGCAAGGAAAAACTCCTGATCATCAGAAATAACTGTTCTGGATGCATCAAGGTTATCTGTAACAAAATCATTATTGGTGGCCATCGTAAGGATGGTTCCGCTGTTAACACTTACTGATACCTTTTGGTGCAAAGCACTAATGTCATCACGTCCAAGACCAAATATATTGCTGTTATAAGATGTATTCTGAGCGCCATTCCATATAACAGCTTCCGTTGAAGACATATAATGGTTTGTAGCAGTACGTCCCAAAGTAAGGCCATATTTAATTGCCAAATAGGAATCTACTCGTCTGCGTTCTGTTTCAGTAAGGTTACCCGATCCGTAAATAATAGTTTCGCCTATATGACCTGCAGCATTATCGTTATCAGACCCATTACTATTGAAGATTGTAGAACCAAAAACATGTCCACCTGTCAATATTCCTCTTGGACTAAATACTCCATTAGCTCCGTTGGCACCTCCATTTAAACCTCTAGACACTGTGGTATTCCCAAATCGATTATACATTATACTAGGAATAGTGGCCGCAAAATTAATACCACCCGGTACAGCAAGGTATCTATCTGTGATGTTTACAGTTACACTTTCCACCTCATCAGCTGTATTACCTGCAAATCTTTTATTGACTCCTATACCATCCCAATAAGCAATATCTCCACTTTGAAAATTGATATTTGCCAATGCGCTGAAAATTCTATTATTAGCATTATTCAGAGGTGCCCATCCTTCTTTTGTAAAAGTAAAAATATCATAATCCGTGGAGGTTACCGTAGATGCGATCTGATCATTACCTAGCGATTGCTTTACTGCCGTAAAATTGATCCCTGGGTTATAATTGAAATAATTGGCTGCACCTTTTACATATTTTGGAAATGTATTTTCATACATTTTGGATGAAACCGTTCCGGAATAAAAGTCCGTCCAAGAAGTCACATCTGTTCCAGCACCAGTGTTCACAGCATTTTTATCTGCTCTGTACCAATAAGCTAAATTATTAACCACTCCTCCAGGAGCGTGGGCAGATCCTGCGAAAGTGAAAAATTGTCCGTTAGATAAAGTAACATCAGCGTAGTTATAAGTAACACCATTAATAGTAATTGTGTTTGCACTCATATCCGTAAATGTATCTGATGCGTCAAAAGCTTCATCAGGACTCTGGATAAGTTTTAAATTTTGTATACCTGTAGGCCACGCAACACGTACTGTTGCTACAGAATTAGTATTTTGGTCTTTCCAAATTGCTCCAAAGCGATAATTAACACCTGCTACCCCATTCAATATAACCGAAAGCTTTTGATTCAAACCATTGTCTCCCCATATCAAAGATTGGTCATTTGTAAGAGATACTGCATTTGCTAGGTTGGTATTGCCCAAACCAGTTGTTCCGATGATCAATTTTTGACCAGGGTTAACACTGATGGATTGTCTTTGATCCAAAGCTGAAGGTAAATCATTGGCAATCCCCGCAATATTGTTATTATAACTGCTGTTTGTTGTCCCATTCCAAATGATATTGCTTTTTGAGGAAAGATAATGCTCCGTAGCAACACGATCTAAAGTAATTCCGTATTTAATTGCCAAATAAGAATCTACCCGTCTTCGTTCCGCTGTGGTAATGCTTCCTGCCCCGTAAATAATTGTCTCTCCTATATTTCCTATAAAACCTGGGTTATCTCCTCCTGGAGGATTGGTATATCCATTGGCTCCAAAAATGTGTCCGCCTGTTAATAGCGCATTTTCAGTAGCAATAGTAGTAGAGCCTACATTAGCATTACCATTCAAGCCATTATTAATTGACATATTGAGTGTTGTAGCATTATAGTCAAAATTATAATACATAATACTTGGAATATCAGCAGCAAATTGAACACCTCCCGGGTTAGCCCAATACAAAGGACTTCCGTCTGCCGGTCTAAATGCGACACTACCATTTGTATAAAGTCCTGGCGAATCCCAATTAGACCCATCGAATGTTGTATTATTTCTTCCTATATTAAAGAATCCATAACTACCGACTGGTGTCATCTTTTCTTTGGTAAGTGTGAAAATATCAAAATCCAAACTATTGAGTGTCTGTACAGATATATTCCCTATCTTTTGTTGATCAGATGTAAAATTAATCCCAGGATTAAAGTTAAAATAATTAGTCGCCCCAACTTTATATTTAGGTAGCGGTGCTGTAGAAATTTGAGAAGATGTAACTCCAGAAGTCTGATCTGTCCAAGAAGTTACATCTGTACCTTCCCCTGAATTAGAGACAGCTTTATCCGCTCTATACCAATGGCTTAATCCTGTTACAACTCCTCCGGGAGCCTGAGCATAGCCTGCGAAAGTGAAATACTCCCCGTCATTGAAAGTCACCGTTGCCGTATTGTAAACCACACCATTCACCGTCACTTCCGAGGTCATTGGGATAAACTGGTCTGCCGTATCAAAAGTATCATTTGTAGAACGAACTAATTGAAGGTTAGCAATTCCTTTAGGCCAAGCCACGGTTACAGTTCCTGTACTCTCTGCGTTCTGAACCTTCCAGACAGAAGCAAACCTGTTATTAGTTTCTCCACCGGGTGCAGTTGGATATGATAGAGGAATGGATAGTGATTGTTTTAATCCATTATCTCCCACAACAAGAAATTGCCCGTTTGTTAAAGTATTAGTGTTTGCAGAATTCGTATTAGATAATGAATTCCCCGCTCCAATAATTAGTTTCTGACTAGGATTTACACTTTTTGATTGCTTCTGGTACAGAGTACCCTGATCATCACGAGCAATCCCGAAAACGTTGTTGTAATAAGTTGCATTAGCAGTCGCATTCCAGACTGTAGAAGCTGTAGAAGAAACATAATTCTGTGACGGATCTAATGTAATACCATATTTGATGGCCAAATAACTGTGTATCTTTTGAAGATCAGCATCAGTCAAATCGCCTCCTGAAATGCTATGGTATAAAATTACCTCTGCAATATCTCCCTGAAAGTTATCTCCCGTAGTTCCGTCTGCACCCAAATAAGCACCGATACCGGTAGCGGGCAAAACGTACGCCCCACCCGTTATAGGATATGGTGAAGTATAAATTTTTCTTGTTCCACTATTAAAACCTCTTTGAGAACCTTGGCTCGTTGTTTTAGGCAATATCGCCGAATATATACCAAATGTATTAGTTGACGACGGACCAGCCGCTGAGTAATTGAAATTATTACCAATTGTTGGCATTGGATAGACTGTGTTACTATTTACAGTTAAGAAAAATCCATCATCATTTCCGGCTATTGCAAATAAATTCCTATATGCATTTGTCATCCTGGAAAGTCTTGCAACTGCAATATAATGTACAGAACCAGCAGGGTTCAAATAAGCTGTTGTCGTGTTTCTTAAGTAATTATTCGTTCCATCATAAGATAGCGTTGGGTTAAAGTTCCACATATTGGTATAAGTGGTCTGATCATTATATGGGATATATGCTGTACCACTTGGAGTTAAAGTTACTGACGTAGATGAGGAAGAAATCCACTGCGTAACCTGCTTGGAACCATTAGTAGTTATTCCAGCGTCGGCTTTATACCATACAGATAAATCCGTTGATACCCCACCAGGAGACTGACCGTAGAGCCAAACAGAAGAAATAACTGAGACGAAAAGAAATAATTTAAATTTTCTCATTTGTTTTATGTTTATAAAAATTGCTATTGTTGGATATTATGCTCAACATTGGGCTTATTCAATGAAGAGGCCAGACTGATTTCATTCTGACCTCTTATATATAAAGACATTTGTGTGTTAAACTTATAGAAATATAAACGTCGGCTGTATCTATCAGCCCAACTTATCTTCACCAATGCAATATTAAAAACAAACATCAGAGTTAACAAAAAAAAGGCCACTCACATACACTTATTAGCTTACTTACATTTACTTAAAATTCATATTTGTTTAAAAATCAAAGCATTAAACCCAATCAAATTAAAATGTGACGATCATATATGAATTGAGGTCTGTTTCAGAAGACAGATTGAGCTTCTTCCGTATCCTGTATTTCTTATTTTCTACAGAGCGAATTGTTGTATTGGTTGCGGTCGCAATATCCTTAGTACTTAGGTTTAATTTTAGCAAAGCACAGATCTCCAATTCTGATGCAACAAGATTTGGACAGGATTCTAAAATCCTTTCGAAATAATCCGGAAATTGCGACTTGAAATAGGTTATAAATAAGGAATTTCTACTTATAGCCAGTTCATACAGATTATTGGATAAACTTATCTTATCAGTCTTTTTAATCAGATCATTCATTTTTTCTTTTTCGACGTAATATTTAATGACTATTTTCTCTTTCCTGTTAATAAAATACATCCCGACAAACGTGCAGAAAGCAATCTCCATTGCCTTATAAACCCGAACATACCATTGTTTTTCAGGTGAAAGATTTTGCTGCAAAAAAGTCAGTACAGAATAATCAGTAATGATGTTTATCAAAAAAAACAGTACATATAGCCCCAAAAGCATAAATACGATGACTCTGTCTCTATCATAATCAAAAAAAAATGCTACGGCAATTGATAATGATATATAACTTAAATAGTTCATTACCCCTCTCCCACTTACTGTATCGCAATAAAAAATAACAACTCCCAAAAATATAAAGAGCAACATCAGTACGTGTCTATTGAATCGTATCTTGTTTGACAAAAAAATTGTGCAGAACATAAATAACCCCATTCCCAAAAATATTGCCGCATAAACAGGTTCCTCAAGAAAAATAAGGTTCAATAAAAAGTTACTGATCAAAATAAAAACAAGAACAAGCGTATAAACATCAAATAAAACACTTTTCTCATATTCGATCTCATCGATGGCTAGGCGCTTCTTTTCTATTAAAGAAGAAAAAAAATTTGTGTACATAATAACTGTAATAAAAACTGCTCTAAACTGCTTTCAATTATAAACCTAGAACTCCCAAAATTCTTCATCATCTTCATATGATGTTTTGCTCAGACTCATATCCAATTTGGCTTGATATATCTTCCAGCCGAAAACCAAGAAATTATTTCTCAAATTCTATGATCAATTGATTCATAGCGCTTTGTTAATCTATTAGTAGAATTGTAGACTAAAAGTTCTGTTTTAGATTTATAATCGGAGAAAGACTGCTTGTTGAAACCAATGCGGGTCTGGGGCCAAGAAAGCCTCTATTGGATGATTCCCCATGTAGCATAGCTGAAAGATTGGGAATTACCGGGTGGTACATTACTCGTTGTGATCATCCCCACCTGACCATATAGAAAAATAGTTGCCATGAATGCTAAATGCAACAATAATTTTTTTTTCATGATTTTTGTTTTTTGTATTATTTTGTATTATATAATGTTCAATATGCCATTTAGTATCACCCTACTTCTGAAATACGTAATTTAAAGGACCGGCACAAAAAAATATTTGTCAAAAACTATTAGCGACTTAAATAAAGTAATAGATTTCAATAGCCCTCCAATAAATACCCTTTACCAAATTATATTTACTAAATATTTCAAAAAAAAATTATATTTATTTCAGTTGAAAACCAATTCTAAAAATTTCAATTTTAGGACTTGAACAAAAAATCATAATAAGTTTATTGGAAACAGCTTTTATTGTAATCATAAAATTACAATATTATGCTGCTTTGTGCTATTTTCATCTCATATGTTTTTTGTAACTAAAAAAGTATCGTGTCATAAAAATAGCTGATTACCCAGGTTCACTGCTATAAATTTCAACAATATTATAAAATATAACTACATAACTTAAAGAAATGCTTGTGTGTTTTTCTGAATATATAACAACATCTTTTACTGAATTATTTTATAATAACGTAACCACAGAAAGGCTTTTGGAATGATGCTAAGAGAGAAACAGCATTGCCTAACATGTAATAAAATAAAAAGATGAGCTTAACTAATAATATTATAATACACATCCGGTTTACTGAGATTCGCAGTTAGCAAATAATGGAGAAAAAACAGTTATAAATGGAGGAAACTGAAACTCTCCTTTTTTAGTTGCAAGAGCTGATACAGCAATGGGAAATTCTGTAAATTGTTGGCGATTATATTCTAAATGTATTAGCTAAAGATAAGGGACAACACCAGAGCAAAAAACTAACATTCTCTGCCATAATTATATCAAAAATCGATTTTTCCATTTGGTAATCGTGTTTCTGCTTAAATTAAAATGTCTAGCCAATTCGCTATTATTTAAATTGTTCTCCTTCTGATATTCCAAAATTTTAATAATTGTAGATGTATCGTAAGAACGGTGTTTCTGGTTAAAAGCAAAATTTTCTTTAGAGACTTTATTAAAAAGAATTCGGCTAATTTCTATAATATCAAGCGTTGAAAGAATATTTTTCGATAGTAAGTGATTGCATTTTTCCCTTTTTTCAGGATACTTTATATTTATTATATCATTGTATATTTTTTTGTAGTCTGGTGCAGTACCTTTTTTTTCCAAATTATTTTTCTTTATCATCTTTCTTTGATTTCCGTATTTATTCAACCATCTATATATTGTTGTTCTGGGAATTCTGTATTCACTCATAATCTGTTTTTTTGTTTTATTCCCGTTAGCCAACTGTTCTAAAATAAATTCAATAACTTCGATTACGTAGATATGTTTTGTAGAATATGAAAGAGAAGATTTTTCTGAGACACTATTGTAATTAATATTAGATTGAGGAGAATATAAAATTAAATACTGAGAATAAATTCTAAAAAAATTATATTCCAACAACAAACAATCTCATTACTATATCGGTATTTAAAGATTTTTGAGATAAGGTGGATTGCCATTCTGATTCTGTGCATTCTAACCGCCTACAAATTTGTTGTATGCCCATTACTTTTTCCTCAACACACTGGATTAAATGTCCAAGATCAATATTTTTTTAGATACAAAACATATTTTTTTTGAGTTAAATTGTATTCTCCTTCCTAAATTCTGTGAGTTCATAACATCCCTTCAATAATGAATCTAACTTCTACATTATAAGCGCAAACATTTGCCCAATAAGGTCCGTTATGCAGACATTGTAGTTACTATAAACAATAAGACACTAATAATTATTAATTTAATGTATAATAAAAAGTATAATACATTAAAAATCTCATTGTTTATTACAATATTATAAGCTTTTAAACTTGGCTCAAAACAAAGCATGTTGTGTATTCGGAATTTGTTACTGCAAGTAAACAGTGCTACAGAAAAGATCATCCAAGTAGTACAGTATCTCCTCTACGGGTATCATACTTAGGAGAAGGATATAATCGGACAAAAGGACAGTAGATATTAAAGTATATCTTCCTGTAAACTGCATTAAAAAGAAGTTTTACACAACTACCTGCTAGTGAATGGATTCTATTTCTCTACATGCTTTAGTGGTACATTCAATTCTAAAAGTGCATTGATATTTAATTACAGTGATTCAGACCTGAAACAATTACTTTGAATATTTAATCTTGATAAAAATTGTCTGATAAAATGCGAGTAATATTAATATTTACACAAATATTATTTTATTCAAAGATCCCGTTTCATAAAAACAAAAATTGAAAAACCTTCAGGATATTAATCAAAATATTTTAGATCTCTATCCAATTTTCTATTCTAAGGGGTTTTTCTTGTGTTAAAGAGAGAATAAAAAATGTAAGATATTCTGAATATCTTACATTTTTTAAGTTTTATTTCAATTTAAAATTCCCTATTAATATTACCTCGGTATAATTCTTTTGACCTTTTTACACTGCTAAAGTAAAATCTTAACCATAAGCAATATAGTATCATTCCGATTTTTAGCGATACAATACAAATACATTATTTAATTATTTATATTTTTGCTATTATCTAATGGTAATGACACTATCTATTTTGGTGATGGCAATTGGAATATATTATTTACTTTCTCGAAGGAAAGGGATTCTATACTTGGTTTTACAAACAAAGAACCTAAGTTGTTGTTTTCCATAATCGCTAATAAGAAAGCTTAAATGTTATTTTGCATAATAAATCTTCCCGCTTTTATTTTCACAATATGCTCTCTTTCCATTTTTTTTATTGTTCTAATAACTGTTTCGATTCTTTACCCTGTCAAATTGGCTAATTGTTTTCTCGTTTACGGAACTTGGTTTGATTGTTCGACATCAATAAAATTATATTCTTGATAATAATCAATTAATGTTCTTAATTGTTGTGAGGGGTTATGCCATGAAATGTTAAACAGCATGATATACTTATAATAAAGTCCGTCTGCAAGGCATTTGAACATATTTAGTGAAGCCATTTAATAGTTCGAGTGCATCTCATACATGATCTTTCATATCCCGGGGATTGTGTTCTGAAGTCACTTTACCTAAAAAATCATCGAAGGCCTTGACCTGTAACCTGCTCATCAGAAAAGACACTCTTCCTAATCCAACACCAGGCTATAGCTCCCAATTACTACTATAGGTTTTTTCTTTCATGTTTGAGTAAATCATTTAATAAGATTTAATTTCCATTATTTTTATTAATAAAAATAATTCAAGATTCGACGGCTGATTTATATAATATTATCAATCTTCTTTGGTTACTTTAATATCAGTAAAGTGGCCTAATGTTCCTGGCCCTATCCATAATCCAATACTTCCTCGAATATCTTTACCCTGCTTTAAGTCATTGACGATCAAAGTAGGTTGAGATGCACCGTTAACATACAGCTTGGCAGTTTCATCCTTTACTACAATTTTTATTTTAGTCCATTCTGCAGACATTATATCTACGTATGCTTCATACTTTTCCGGTGTTTCCTTTCTTAGTTTTTCCCAAGGATACCCGGGAATAGAAATATACTGGCTAGAGTGGTTCCTGCGTATTTGATCATTTGCGCGCCCATTGGTAGGACGTAAATAAAAAACTTCCATTTTTGAAGAATTTAAAGCCGCCCTAAATGCAATACCTACAAACCCACGAGCCGTTTCTCCGGAATTTTCAAGGGGCTGTCCACTAATTGTAGCTTCAATGACACCGTTATGAAAATCGATATCTTTCAAGATCGCAAGTGTAACATCATCTTTGGCTTGACCAGGTATTTTCAGAGCTAAAGCATCTTTACCTTTATAGATAGACCTTTCGACAGCAACCTGATACGGAATTACATCAGATGGAATTATTGTTTTGTTCTGTGCTTTAGATTTCAAATTAAACACTAAGCTTAACACCAATATAAATAACAGCTTTCTAGTCATATGGAAAATATTTTCAGCATTTCGAGTATGCTAAAATAAGAAAAGAAGAAGACTAAACAAATATTCATAATTGATGAAATAGAGAGGTGAACTATTCATCATTCAATCTTATAGGCAATTTCAAATCAACTAACAACTGCTTCGATTGTAGTCCTGCCAAGCTCACTAAACGGAACTTAGTGCGTATTTGCTTCCGGTGAATTATCCTTGTACTATTTTCTCCCGGCTTTATTAACTCAAAGCTACGAGTTGCCTGAAGGTCTAACATATTCCTTCACTGCATATTGATCACTGCTGTGGTAACGCAGTGTATCTTTGAAATACCAGCTATTTAACCCCTGTATCATCATTCCCTGGTAAAGCACATATTTATCAACAGATTCATGCCAATCTCCGAAATCCGGCAGGTTGGCATGCAATGCAACAAATTCTGCTACATCTGCGTCATGAATGCGAACTACTTCCTGAATTGCCTCATCCAGTGAAATATTTTGCTCGTATTGTATAATGAGTACCAGGTTAATTACCTCGCCTTTTCCCATGATTTCTCTTTTTACGGAATAAACATCATTTTGCCAGGACATTATTCTGGCTGTTAATGCCTGTATACGCTGTATAACAGGATGAGCCGAAATGTGTTTTGGTAAAACAAACCCTAATCCCAGTTCGGCCCAGGGTTCATAAGCATACATGGCTATGCAATATTCCCTTAATATCATAAAATAGTCGCGTGGCGGAAATGTTCCGGTTGTCTTGAAAGGTGCTTCTTCCCGCAATCCATACCTTATGTAGCGGTCCATAAAATAAGCGAATGTTTCTAGCCATTCAGGTGAGGTAACGGCTAGATATTCATCTCTTACCTGCGCCATAATCTTATCATGTGGATGCGCGTCCGCCCCCGGCTCATCTCCTCTAATGATACCCATAATGCGCTTATGTACCTGATCCAATTCTTCGACAGTACAAAATCCAACGTAATCATCGAATGTAGTGATCCAGATCATGAAGCGATTACATGCTTTCGCATGTTCGTAAGTGGGTGCTATGGCAAGCATCCTTGCGGTAGCTCCATGCAGCCCCATTCGTTTATAGTTCTCCCGGGTTTTAGGAGATAAGAAGGTAAAATCAGTATCCAGCCATCCTTCCAGATCTTCCTTCAGCTGGTCAAAATGCGGATTTACCAAATCTGGCCAGGGATATTTGAAGATGAGCGGATAGGGTTGTTCAAAATATTTAATTTCAGATTCCATATTTGAGTTGTTTTGTTATTAAAAATGACATTTAGAGAGTTTGATATTTGTTTATTTTAAATGATATTAGCATACAGATCACACTTTGCTCAGTTTCTCCTTCAGCTAGCCGCATCCGAAAATTTCATAGCATTGTAACGGTCAGATTTTGTGGATATGCTTTTCAAGCCAGAGAATATGGTAGCTCTATAATACATCCTTTTGACTGACCTCCTATTTTTGGGAAATATGTTTTACGTCAAAATCTAAAGATATTGCCGATTGTCCGTTAGGTGTTACAGCAAAACCTTCCAGATAATACCGCTGTGTCCCACCTTCATAATACCATGCATTGCAACCGGTTATCATCAGTTTCATGTGATATACATAATTTTCCACTTCTTTCTGATAAGGACTGAAATCGGGCAGACAGACAGATAAAGACTCCATTTCTTTTACAAATTCATCATGTATTCTAAGACCTTCCATACAAGCCTCTTCAAATGAGATTTTGTACTCGTTTTGCAGGATAAATATGATATTGAATCTTTCCGACTCTATAGTCAGTTCTTTTTTTATTGATGCATAATCGTTTTGAATAGCGATGATTTTGGCCAAGATGATTACCAGGCGCTGGATAACAGGATGTTTGTATATGTTTATGGGCAGTGCAAATCCTGTAGCAGGTTCTATCAAATCACCATAGGTTACCATACCTATAGAGTAGGCACGAATCATCAGGTAGCGGGCAAGCGATGGCTATGCTTTACTAAATTTGAAGGGTGTTTCCTCCATGATACCATACGTAATAAAATTATGGAAATTGTTAGAAATCCTTTCTATCCAGAACTGAGGCATTCCGTTTGCAAGAAATTCTCTTCTTGCCGCTGCTATCTGACGGAGTATCCCTTTTTCTTCGGGACGGGGATCTTCACCGGTCATTACCTCAAAAATCCGGTCTCTGAACATTTTCAGTTCTTCAAGAGGCATCAGCTCAACATAATCATCAAATGTGGTTATGTATACGGCAAACCTCCCGATGGGACGGAACTGGTCTCTATTAGTAGTAGTTGGTGACATGAACGCTCCTACCTGGACGAGTCTTTGTTTCTTATATCTCTTTATAGACTCCGGGCTCATGAAATCATAATCGTTATCATACCAATCGCTTTCTTCTTCATAAAAAGTTTCGCTGATCGGGCTGTAAACAGTAGGCCAAGGATAGCTTGGTTTCGGTATGTGAATGGTGTTTCGCATAACTGAGTTCTATTCGTTTAGTAATGTTGTTTTTATTGCATTGCTTATTACCGGCAATATTATTTTGCAGTGATATAAAATTAAATTACATCTGGTTCAGCTTTTCTTTCAGTTCTCATGCTTCCACAGACAAAAAAGTATAAGCATTACCATACCAATCTTCAGCATCCTTCTTCATCATATCAGTATATGGAGAGATCTTGTCCGGCCACGGATAATATATCGTTGTTTATAATTTTTGTGATGAAATCAGTTATAATCTAAAGTGATGTATCCTCAGTTTCCCTATCTGGCCATGCAAAGCATTTGGGATCATAACGGTTTGTATCTACCAGGTAAAAAGTATTCAGACCTTGTATTAGACTGCCCCAGCCTAGTAACAATTGTTTTACCTGTTCCTGATACTTCCCAAAATCGGGAAGGTCTTCCTGTAAAGCAACAAGTTCTGCAAGATCATCATTATGAATTTTCATAGCTTCAGTCATGGCATCTTCTAATGACAAGTTATAGTTTCTCTGTAAGACGATAACGATATTCATAACTTCGGTATCCTTGCTTAGTTCTTTTTTCAATCCCTGGATATCATTCTGCCAGGCAACAATTCTGGACCATAGGGATCGAACACGCTGTATTACGGGATGGCGTTCTATCTCTTCTGTTAAAAAGGTACAAAACTCCGCCTCAACCATATAGAAACAGGGAAATATTACAATTGAATATTCCCGGAGTACTTTAAACAATGCAAGGGAAGGTACTGTTTGGGTAGCCTTATAAGTTGCCTCTTCCTGAGCACCATATCTTGTAACGGTGTAAAATGCTTGTGCCAAACGTTCCATCCATTCATCAGGCATAAAAACACGACATTCATCTCTGATTTTGGCGGCCTGGATGAAATATCCGGGATCCTCTGGAGTGAGGCTATCTCCTCTGATTATGGCTTCGAGTCGCTTAGCATATTTAGTGATCTCTTCTTCGGTTGCATATTCAAGCTGATCGTCAAATACGGTATGGAAAAGAACAAGCCGATGTATAGGTGTTACGCACTCATAATTTGCATAAGGATACATTCTTGCTGCACACTTGTGCAGGTTCATGCTCTTGTATCGTTCACGTATATTTTCAGATAAGTATACATAATCAGTATCAATCCAGTTTCTGTAATCAATACCCATTTGCGCCACATTCGGATTGATTTTATCTGGCCAAGGGTAATAACCTTGAGGTAGGTAATTCGACGGGTTGTAATCTTCTGGTTTCATTTTTTTTTAAATTAAAGTGTTAAATTGATGTTTTATAGTTTGTTATGATGATAGGATATTTTAATTTAAAATATTCTTGTACAAAGTATTATTGAACCTGATTCAGCTTTGCTTTTAGCTCCGCTGCCCCAGGAAATTCAGCTGCGGTATAACGGTCCAGTTTTGTAGATATATTTTTCCATCCGCTCAGAACCATGCTCATATAATGTACCCAGTTGATCACCGCGTCCTGCCAGATCCCAAAATCAGGAAGATTGGCTTGTAGTTCTAAAAATTCTTTCAGATCTTCATTATGAAGACGTAAATCTTCAATACAAGCTTCTTTGAGGGACATCTGCCTTTCGTGTTGGATCACTTTTACGATATTGTAGTAAATACTGTCAGTTGCTTCATCTTTCAGTACGGATTGTACTTCATTAAAAAAAGTAACCAGATGGCAGGCAAGTGTCTGCAGGCGAATGATGACAGGATGTGCATGAATCTCCGGTGGAAGCACGATTCCTGTTTCTAACTCCGTAAGCTGTAGAAAGGGATAGAGACAGATAGAATTCTCACGTAAAGCGATACATTCTGTCACACTAGGATACGTTTTGGTTTTTTTGTACTTTAACTCGGTTTCCAAGCCGACGAAATATTTGCTGATCATTTGTGTAAACCGGAAGATTGATTCCTGTGGGATAAACTCTAACAGCTCCTCTCTCAGTGTTGCCAACATAGGACCTAAGGGGATTCCTGAATCTTCGGCGCTTATTTCACCTTTTAATATGGCAATAGACTGGGTGTGTACATATCCGATATCTTCCGGCTCACTTTCTTCATAGAGATCATCATTGTACAAAGTCCAAAGCATTAATCTGCAGATGGGTTTGAACCGTTCAGGCGGTGCTGTCGGAAACCATTGGGCTGCAATATGTGCTGTTTTGGTTTTTTTGTACTTTTTCCGAAGGTCGGGATTCTGCTCATACAACCAGAGGTATTCCCCGTCGATCCATTGATCCTCAGTAATTTGCTGTAATCGTTCGGCATTGGGATTTTTTAATGTAGGGAATGGATATCTGAACTGTTGGCGAAGGAGTTCGAGGGTACTAAAATTTTCATTGTTCATAGTTTTATGTTTTTGGTTTGGTTTTGAATATAATTTATTTAGAGTTTGTTTACATTTATTCCATAATAGTTTTACAGCAGATAATTTGACCCTATTTCGGAAGTTTTCAGCAGTAATTCATAATTTCTATAAAGTCTTCTGTCATTATTAGCCAAGAAAAAATGCTGTCTGATGCTGTAAGAAAATTCATAATATAGTATTGATTCATATAGAAATTCTTATAACTAATGAGAGGAACCGCCTTTTTATAGAAGTAGAGATTAATTAACTAGCAACTAATTAATTATGTATTAAACAAACATTTTTTTTCCATTTTTGAACTCCTGTTTAAAATTCAAAATGAGAAAATATAATTACCCTGGTCTGAAATCCTGAGTTTTGTATTTATTGACCTGCGTTCCTTCTGGCCATGCAAAGCCTTCACCACCGGCAAGGTAGCGTTCCGTGTCCTTTATATAATGAGTATTGAGGACTTGTAATATTGTTCCAAGACTTGTAATATAGTCATATACCCGTTGCTGATAATTGCCAAAATCCGGTAAATTTTCATGGAGAGCTACGAATTCAGCGACATCTTCATCATGGATACGTTTTGCTTCATTGACCGCCTCTTCTAAGGATATTTTTCGACCTTTCTGTAAAACGAGAATTAAGTTCATTAATTCTGTGTCGAGACCCATCTCCTTCCGCAAGGAGTAAAAATCATTCTGCCATGCTTCTATCCTTGAGGTAAGTGCGCGCAGACGTTGTATCACGGGATGCTCTTCAATATATTTAGGTAAAACGAAATTTGTTTCAATATCTGCCCAGTATAAATATGGATACATGTTTACAGAATACTCCCGCAATATCATAAAGTATTCCAATGAAGGGATGCGCTTCGCCAGCTTAAACGGAGTTTCTTCCTGTACACCATACTTGAAACAGCGGGAGAGATTTTCTGTAAATCGTTCCAGCCATTCCGGTGGCATAAAGGCTTTATACTCATCTCTTATAAGTGCTAAATGCTGGAAAATCCCATTTTCATTAGGAGCAGGAGCGGAGCCCTGTAGAATTTCTATTGCCCGGTCACAGTCACGCTTTTTTTCATCAATTGTTGCAAATTCCATCTGATCGTCCATCACAACGAAATTGAGGACAAACCTATTACAAGGTATTGTTTGCTCATAACTTGCTTTGGGTACCATTCGGGCAGTGCATAAATGAAAGCCCATTTTTTTATATTTCCTTCTTGCCTTTTCCGGGAGGTAGGCATAATCTTGATCAATCCAATTGTTCATATCAATCTCCATTTGCCCAATATTTGAATTGATCAAATCTGGCCAGGGATAATAACCTTGTGGCAGATAGTCTTGCGGATTAAAGTCTTCTGGTTTCATATTATTTTAAGAATATAAATAAAGTTTTTTGCAGTAGGTACATTCAAGCATATAATTGTCTAAAAATATATGAATGTTTATTATCATTGACGGATTCGCTTCAAAAAATGCAGTTCAATCTATAAATACATAGATAACAGTTTGGGAGATATAGTCAGGGAAAGTATTGAAATCGTAGAGACAGATCTTACCTTTCTATTTTATTAGGCAGTAAATTTCATAAATAATAATTTGGTGTTTTCTCTGGTTTTAGTTTATTACTAAGTTAAAAAAAAAAATGATCCAGCCTAACTTTATTCACTGAAATATGATATCAGAAAAGTAACAGCCTTACACCACTGTATTAATAGAGGATTAAAAGTTCAGAATAAATTTAGTTTATGTATTAAATTCGGAATTTATTGTTTTTTTCTGCTATTTTCTTGTCCTTTTTTTGTTTTCATCTCTAATGTTGTGGTATCTGCTAAATAAATTTGTTTACGATTATATTTTCGATAATTATTTAACTAATGCACTGTTGTTTTTCATTTGACTAAAAACGTTAAAAGAGGTATTAAGTGTTCGACTGGACACCCCTTTCTCTTAAAAAAACCAATATTTATCTTTTTTAGACGATTTTTACCTTAAAGCTTTTTACTATTGATACGAGCCTAACAGGATTCGGTGTTTCCTTTCTTAATTTTCCCTCAGGATACCCGAGAATAGAAATATACTGGCTAGAGTGGTTCCTGCGTATTTGATCATTCGTGCCCGCATTGGTAGGACCTAAATAAAAACCTTCCACTTTAGAAACATTTAAAGCAGCCCTTAATGCAATACCTACAAACCCATGAGCCGTTTCTCCGGCATTTTCAAGGGGTTGTCCACTAATTGTAGCTTCAATGACACCGTTATGAAAATCAATATCTTTCAAGATCGCAAGTGTAACATCACCTTTGGCTTGACCAGGTATTTTCAGAGCTAAAGCATCTTTACCTTTATAGTACACCTTCCTGGCTTATCATTTATCATTTTCTATAAATCTTATTTTAATTCAATATAAATATGAAAATCTCTAGTGGAAACAACATCTTAAATGAAAGTATAAACATAGCTCTTGATGGTAAACTTTCAATATGACGAAATAAAAACAAGTTTACAAATTTATCTGGTAAGCCCCTTTTATATAATCTCCTCATCCTTTAACTTTATATGACTTGGAGTTGTTCGATTACCGAAAACTTTGACAACTAGAACCGCACGAACTGGTTTTTCCAGCTTCATCATTTATAAATTCAAGCTTAATGTTATCTTCAATTGCCCCAACACTACCTTTATTATTTGTCAGATCAAGAACCAGTAATCCTCCTAGTTTTGGCCCTGTATTTTGATATTCACTTGCCTGCCCCAAATACTGTTTCCGGATATTTTCAAATGAAGAATTGTACAGCTCTCTTTTGACTTCAAATATAAATTGATGATCAATATGATTAATGACAACATCAGCCCAACCTCCTGTAGTTTTTTATGTGATTTCCTCTGATGCGGTGAAACTTCGTTCGGAATATGTCCTGCTTGAAAAATCTGTGCAGGCATCCGAATTACAGCAGAAATTAACAAAAGGAGATTATCTTCCCCAGCTGGGTATTGGTGCCACAGGATATTACCTGGATCCTTTTTTAAAGGGACAAAAAGGAGACTTTAACGGATTACTTTATGCATCATTATCTATACCTATAACAGACTGGTGGGGAGCAAACACAAAATGAAAGAGCAGGAATACACAACTCAGATTACTGAAAATAATCGTATGGAGAATATTGAGCTTCTCGGCTTACAGATAGAAAAATCCTGGACCGACCTTAATGAATCCTACGACAAGATCATTCTCTTAAAGGAAACTTTGCAACAGGCAGAAGAAAATGTACGGGTGAATAAAAACTCGTACGACAATGGTCTGATTCAGCTTTCTGATCTTTTGGAAGCACAAGCCATAAAAGTTGAAACTGAAGATAAACTGGCAGAAGCTAAAACTCAGTATAAGATTAATGTTACCAACTACCTGCTAGTAACTGGAAGATAAATATTAAAGTTGCAGTTGGTTTTCTTTTAAAAATCAGTTTTAAATATGAATACTGACTGCAATATTTTTAAATAAAAAAATGCTCAAAAACAAAAACGCAGGCTATTGAAGGTAGATTATCATTTTCCAACGGTGACTGACCATTACAAGGATGGCAAAGATGCCGCTTATTGCTGATCCAAGGTATTCAATGGACGAGGATAAATCCAGAGAAATGGTAAGAAATCTTCGAGAAAATGTAAGTATGACCAATCGAGAGCCGTATCCGCAGGAACATGAGATTGGGTTGTCTAGAAAAAAAGCAATAGAATCCAATTAAAAGAAGGTTAATAAAATTGTGGATACAAAACTAAAATTTAAAAGGTGTGACATACTTAAATGTACACTTTGTTTTATTGTAAACTTAGCAACGAAAAAGATGAAAAAGATTTCTAAATTTAGCTAAATTCGAAAAAGAAATTCTTAATTTCTCACACCTTAAGTTTCATAAAACGATGTAAACTAAGCAATTTTGAGTTAATAAAATTTTCTTACTATGAAAAAAATTTACATGCTTTCAGCCTTCTTGTTTTTAAGCAGTCTGAATGCTCAAACTAATCTGAGGGTTCTCACCGGTTGGGGAACAAGGCTTTATGATATCAACAACAATGGAAACGCTGTGCATTCCGGAGGCTATTATAGCTACTCTACAGGTACAAGTACCCCTATAGAGCCTGTTGCCGATGCAACAAACCGGCTGAATAATACAGAAAACATAGCTGGGAGTATGCCTTTTACAGCTGCGGATGGTTCCGATTTGAGCCAGGCTGCTTACCGCAAAAACGCAACCTGGACAGCTATTGGCTATTTCTCCGGAGACACACCGGGAAACAGCTGGTTTGGAGAAGCAAAAGGAATTTCAGCAAACAGCGTGTATGTAACCGGACAAATGACTTCAGGTAATGCGGGGAGCAGTTATCCATTTATTTATAATACCGAAACTAATATACTTACCAAACTTACGGGTGACCTACTGTACACTAACGGCCGCGGGGCTGATGTCAATGATAACGGAGTCGTAGCCGGCTGGATAGACCGGGAAGACCTTTTCGGCGCCGGAACTTTTCGGGTGCCTGCTTATTTTGATCAGAATGGAGATGCACATTATATAGATTTCAGCAATCCGGAATACGGAGAAGCCAATGATGTGAATAATGCCGGACAGGTGGTTGGCTACAAAGGAAGTAAAGCTTTTATTTATAATATTAACACCAACATGTATCAGGCCTTTGATGCTCCGGCAGGATATACTGATGCTGTATTTGTATCAATATCAGAAAATGGTACCGCTGTAGGATATTGCGGAATGATCGGAGACAGAGAAGTAATTATTTATCACCCTTCTTTAGGAGCCAGTCCCGTATTACTTACTGATCTTTTAACTTCACAAAATGTTCCGATTACTACATTTGATACAAAACTTGGCACCGGAATGGGAATATCGCCGGACGGTAAGTACATTTGCGGATTTGATAATACTATCCCTCCTATATTTGCTGCAGGATGGATCGTCAAATTAGACAATCTGATACTTTCTGCAAGTGATATAAAGAATAATACTCTCAAATTTAATATTTATCCAAATCCCGTACAGGATATTCTCAATATTTCAAGCGAAAAAATAATAAAAATAATATCCATATACGATGTAAACGGCAAAATGCTGATAAAAGACCAGGCAATTAATAAAATAAATGCTAAAATTGATGTATCTGTACTGAATACGGGTGTCTATCTTGGCAGTGCAGCCTTAGATGACGGAACTATTAAAGCATTTAAGATCATAAAAAAATAAGCATATTGCTTCGGAAACGGAAAGAAAGTGCTCTTTTAGTTTAACAGTAGTAATTTATATTCATTTACAAAAAAACAGCTTGACTCTTTTACAGATAAGCTGTTTTTTATTTTTTAACACTTAATTTGTTAAGGTTAATTTCGTTCAATCTAAGGTTTCCAGAAACTCCAGACAGTACCATTATAAACAGCTAATTGTTTTTTTATGGTATCATATACTATCATTCCTGCAGAAGGACTGATGATATTCAAATGCGGGCTGGCCACTTTAGGCAAAACCATAGCTTTATTACTATCAGCCAGAACCAATATTCCTTGTGTGGTATCTGTTCCTCCTAAGGTCGGACTGATACAAACCTTTGCTCCCGGTTGCTCTACTCTATCAATTGCTTGAATACTCAAATCTGCAATCCCTGTTGTATCAACGCTCAGATCAAACCATGTATTTACATCTTTTAAATATTTTACTTTATTATCTGAAGTGTCAAAAAGTATAGTCCCGTTCTCAGTAATCCCTGTTTTATCTGTTACATAAGGGAGAAGAAGTCCCTTATTTTCGTTATCTCCGAACTGCAATGAAACAGAGCCATTGGTTACGCTTTCTCTACTTATTCCTATTTGTGCTTGTAAAAAAGCACCCGTTAGAAACCCAGCTATTACTATTATATTTTTAAACATTTTAATCTTAATTTTTAGTGAAAACTGAGAACCTGAAAATAAAAACATTACTTTCAGATTCTCAAAAAGTATTATTAATCGGGACATGCTTGTGTGCTGATACAGAACCATGCAAATGTACTTCCCCCATTTTGAGTAGTATACATCTTTAAACATTTGTTAGTCGTATCATAAACAAGCATTCCTTCAACAAAATCAGCAACCGGAATTCCAACAGGATTTCCAGAGGAATTAAATGCCATTCTATTAACAACAAAACCTTTTGTTCTTGCTTCTAAAGCTAACCAGGCACCAGTTCGAACTGCCGGCCAGTTGTCTGAATTCTGAGTTCCGGTTCTTAATAATGAACTTATTCCTACCCTGCTTATGAGAGCAGGATTTCCAGCCGTAGCAATAGCTCCGGGTTTATAGCAGGCACCATTGCTACAAACAATAGGAGTGTAACCGTCACCAGGTACCGTTACTACCGATGTTCTTGTATCAATATAGGCAGAATATACCCTCAATGTCTGGTCTCCTAATGAGGCAACACTTCCAATAGAAATTTTGACTTCATCAAACGATAATGTGGTTTGGAAGCCCGGTGTATATATGTCTGGATTAGTACCAAACCATTGTGTGAAGAAAGAAAAATCTATCAAAGCTCCACCACTTCTCTGCTCTCTGAGTACACCATTTAAATATGTACTTACCGTAACATTGGGTAAAAAACCACCGGAAAAAGGAAAGTTCTGTTTGTCCACCGTAAACCCTGCAAATGTGCCCGGCGGCAAAGTCACTTTAGGTATCGCTACAGAGATAGAGCCTGTAACACCAGCGGATGCAGGTAAATGTATCGTTGCATAATCCAATGGATCCTGGCTTACAGCATTCCAAACATTGTCAATACCATATCCTGCTGTTGCTAAACCTTCATATCCTGTATTAGCATATTCTATTACCGCAGGAATTGTTGGAGAAGTAATAGTCGTAGGTCCGTTGGTAAGCACATACGTGCCATCACATTGTAAAACCAACGGACAAGTTGTGCTAGAAGTTGGACTGAAGTCTCTTGCTACTACATTGAAGATTCTGATTTCACCAGCAGAAGCACCCGCGAAACGGGTTATCACATAACGTACTTCATCAAATGGAACGTGAGCTACTGTTCCTATTATCAAACGTTGAAAACCTCCTGAAACCGCAGCAGTACTTAATCCACCGGCAAGCTGGGTACCTGTACTGGTCTGTACCAGAGTACCGTCTTTGTATAATTCTATATTATTTGTTTCAAAAGCACTAGCCTGCGCTATATCTAATGTTGCAATGTCAAATCCAATATATGTATCTTTAGGGAAATCACCAAAACCATTTGCCACACTGAAACCTAATCCTGAGCCCGCACCCGCACCAAGTTGCATTGTTGCATAACTGTTTGGATCCGCATCTATGGCATTCTGAGAAAGACTGATAGAACTATTGCCATCCACAAAAGCAGTTACTCCTGTTCTTGCGCCGTTCACATACAACGGATACTTAGGAACGCTTATGTTTTCAATTTCATCACATTTGATGACAGGTGTAGTACAGAATCTCTGAATTACTGCCGAGTAAATTTCTAAAACACCTGCATTAGCACTTAAAGCTTTGTTTATGGTAAGTTTAACCCCGGTGAATGGTTGGTTGGAAGCAAAACCCAATATCTGACGATTACTGGTCCCATTAAGAATAGAAGTATGCAAACCAAAGAAACTGGAATTCATTACCGCAGAGTCCGCAACACTTCCATCTGCTTTTAATGTCATAATCGTAATCGTGCTTCCCGCCAATTCTGCTGCTGCAAGTGTAGGAAATGCTACATCAAAACCAGCAAAAGTGCCGGCAGGATACAGTTCATAAGTGGCATCTCCCGGAACTCCAATACCTTTACTACCGTCTTGTACAGCTACAGAAGCGTTGGTTACAGCTCCTGCCGCAGTATATAATTTAGCTGGCTGGCTAGTGTTGGCAACAATATTGTTTAAATCTTCAAAATAAGTATTTCCTGTTGCAAGACCTTCAACGCCAGTGTTTGCTGCATCTATAAATACAGGATAAGCTGGTCTTTTGAGATCTGTAGACACATTACAAACCTGGGCTGCTGAAGGACAAAACTTTTCTATCACCGCACGGTAGACTTTTGTGCTGGAGCCTGCCGAAGCACCTGCCAGTAATTCTACTGTAATTCTTATCTCATCAAAATCTTTAGTGGTTCTCATCCCAATAATGTACTTCCCATTATTGGGGGTGAATAGGCTTCCCGATGCTACATTAAGAGTATTGTAAGTATCCTGAATGACTCCTTCTTTATAAGTACTGATGATAAAATTTTTAGCTGCACTTGCTGTCGCAAAGCTATCGTCCTGAATCTCAAAACCAGCAAAAGTACCTTTAGGATAACCATATTTAATATGCCCAGGATCACTGGCATCCAACACCTGTCGCGAAATAACTGAGATACCATAATTGGAATATAACGACGCTCCTGTGGCAGCACCTATTTCTGCATAATTATTCAAATCAGTATCTAACACATTTTGTACGTTATTGATGCCTGGATTTCCGAGAGAAGCTGTAAGTATACTAGTACCAATTGCTTTTGCATAGACAGGGTGGTTTTGTGCACCCCCCGGGGTAAGCTCTCCTGAAATAAGACTTACCGGCGCACCACAGGTAATGTTTGCATCACAAAAACGCTGCACTATTGGATAATAGATTTCGAGCAGGCCTAAAGCTGCAGATAAGTTCAAAGAGATTTCAAATTCAATGGAATCGAAAGGAAGCGAAGATACAGCACCCACAGTCAAGAGACTTCCGCTGGCCGAGGCACTTAGAAACTCTTGACTCACCACATCCGGCCCTTGTTGGGAACCATTCAAATAAAACCTGAGTGTTTTTGTTACATTCAACCCTCCGGATATGGCATTCAACTGGTAAACACCACCGCCAAAAGTACCGGCAGGATATACCACACCTTCATCTTTTAATCTTCCTGAATATACAGCCAGACCTGCGCTAATGAAAGGAATTGTACCATGTGTATTAGGCTTCTCATCTTCCAGCGCAGGAGCCAACCCCGGCCATAGAGTTGCCGGAACAACAACAGGAACAGGAGAAGGCGGGACAAATACAACAGCCGCGCCAGAACCCGTTACCCCTTTACCTGTAAGCGGTATCTGGGCATTACAAGTGACAACTTTTTCTCCTGTTGTATCAAAACCACCACCTGTACGGGTGTAACGCTGGAGATACACATAATTAACACCAAGAGTTGCCGTGGCGGTACCACCTACATTGGTTACCCTTCCATTTTGTATTACACGCACTTCATCAAAAGGTTTATGTACATAAAAACCAGCATCCATAGAAGAAGCTCCCAGTGTCCAATTCTGAGCAGGAGAAGTTTCTTGCACAACACCTCCAAGGTATGTTGTAATAATGACATTGTTGATACCGGTAAGGCCAATTGTCGGGGTAAAGCCTCCTGTAATGGCTCTGTTTGCCACTACACCAATTCTATACCCCGTAAATGGAGTTGTCCCATAAGTTTTACCATCACTTAGTTTTACTGTTGACGTTATGTCTGTACCCAAAGTTGAAGCAACAGAATGTGATGAAAAGCCGGAATTGCTTGTGTTCTGATCAGTAATTTGAGAAAGCGTAGCCCCCCAATTACCAACAACTGCAGCAGCGGTTACTGTTCCAAAAGTAGTGGTTCCACCGCCACCACCTGTACGCCAGGCAACTTTGGTGTCGTCATTAGTAGGAGTTACCGCAGCATCTTGAGAAAATACGGTTATACTTCCTACTAAAGCTATCAGGATCATAAGATACCTGCAAAAGGTATTTCCTTTTTGCTTTAATTGATTAAGATTCAGCATATTTTTTTAGTTTTTGGTTTTTGGTTTTTGGTTTTTATCCTTTATCCAACATTCTTAATTGATTATTATTTATGATTTGGAGATGAGCTACGCTGAACCACTATGAAAGTTTTTCTTTCGTATGCTCTGTTCTGAAAGACCAATCCATTTTTTATTAAATAATATTAAATAATCTTTTTTTTGGGCAGAGAATACATTTGTAAGTCCACAAAATATTGTAAAATTTATAGCTTAAATTTTGGAAAAGAAAAGAAGATAAGTGAGAATTACGGAAAAAGACACAATAATATTATCAAAAAAATCCATGTGCAAATTTTAAAAAATAACTGATTATCAATTAATTAATAAAAAAAAATAATTTAAAGGATATTTTAAGTACCTTAAATAATAACTAAAAACTAGTATCCACATCGTAATGGTATACTTTACAAACAGAGAATCCCAGCTTATGCCAGGATTATTTTATACATATTTGAGATGAAAGGGCTGATTTAAAAAATTAAATTCTCCCTTTATTTATTGATAATACTCTTCCATAAGGCTTTTCCGCTCTTGCGTTTCCAGATCGATATAATCGAATTTCTTATACTGGCAGAAAGAACCCATATCCTTATCTCCATTGATGAAGACAGCTCCTACCAGAATCACATACTTACAAGGATAATTGGTCTCTTTTACCAACACCTCTATTCGGTCATTAATGGCTTCATACATGACTTCTGTGGCTTCAAATATTTGATTTTCCGCACTCAGGATACGGTCTTTCTGATGAAGGAATATCTGCTCGATAGTATTCATCTGAAAGTCCAGTGAAGTGATGTTTCCTTCAATAATTTGTCCTGCCGAGAGTTTTCCCAATGCTCCTTTAGCAGCACCGCAACACGCCGAATTACCACTCTGTCCTATTCTGCTTATTTCTCCGATATTTCCATCTTTGGTAACCCCGATGTGTGGCGCGTAGAATATTACTACTGCCCCATCTTCCGGGACGTGATGTGCAAACGCATTCATTCCCGTGATTCCGGCAAAAG
>Ga0307416_100000172_pt1 | contig 36330 bp, 34 predicted proteins | sample DK1Cmetagenome_2_FD_203821 | JGI IMG/M metagenome (GOLD analysis project Ga0307416, IMG submission 203821) | Maize rhizosphere microbial communities from greenhouse at UC Davis, California, United States - DK15-C-3 | ecosystem: Host-associated > Plants > Roots > Rhizosphere > Soil | place...
CATGCGGTAGAGCGGGTACGCCAGCAGCGCGACCAGCAGCACGATCGCCGGTGTGATGAGGATGTACGGGGTGAAGCGGTCCCACCGCCGTCGCCGGCCCGCCGGGGCGGGGGGGTCGTGCCGGGGCGGCGCCTCGCCGATGTCGACGATGTCGCGTTCCGCGGTGGTACTCACGCCCGGCTGCCTCCTTCCGCGCCGCTGCCGTGCTTGTGCTGTAGGGGCACCCTTATAGCGCTTCTGGCACTGTAGGGTGCCCCTGCAGGCAACGGGACGGGTTCAGGCGTTGAGAATTCTTGTGATTTCGCCGTCGGCCCACGTGGTCGCGTCGGCCACGGTCTTCTTGCCGGTGGTGATGTCGCGCAGCATCTGCTGCAGCACGTTGCCGCTCTCCACGTCGGCCCACTTGGGCGCCATCGGCACGAACCAGCTGTTCTTGGCGGCGGCCGCGGTCGCCTCGTTGCCCGGGACGGCGGCGGCCCGGTCGAGCAGCGCGGTGGCGTTGGGCAGCGCGCCCTTGGCGATCAGGCCCTCCTGCGACTTCGTGTCGGTGAAGATCTTGACCCACTCCTGGGCGAGCGCCTTCTCCTTGCTCACGCCGGTGACGGCGATGGCCGAGCCGCCGAGGAACGTCGGCATGCCCTGCCCGGCCGCCGCGCCCGGCATCGCCACGGACGCCACCTTGCCCTTGACCGCGGTGTCGACCATCGGCGAGTTGGCGTCGTTGGGGTCCTTCTTCTGCGACTGCACGGCGCCCTGTTCCCAGCCGTTGCCGTACAGGAACGCGGCGTGGCCCTGGGCGTAGATGGCGTCCTGGTCGTTCTCGTCCTTTGTCGGGTCGCCCTTGGAGTACTTCTTGACCAGGTCGGCCCACTTCTGCAGTCCGGTCTGGGCGTTCGGCTGCGACAGGGACCCGGCCCACTTGCCGTCGGCGCTCTTGGCGGCGATCTGGCCGCCCTCGCCGTACACCCAGGCCATCGCGGCGTACCAGTACGCCCCGGGCATGTAGAACGCGGCGAAGTTCTTGTCCGAGGCGTTGTCGGCCTTGAGCTTGTCGGCCGCGGCCACCAGCTCGTCGTAGGTCTTGGGCGGCTGCAGGCCCGACTTCTGCAACAGGTCCGTGCGGTAGATCAGCACGCGGGCGCCCGCGTAGTAGGGCACGCAGTAGGCCTTGCCGTCGAGCGTGCAGGGGTCGGCGAGGCCCCGGAGCCAGGTTGACGCGTTCTCGAACGCGCTCTTGTTGATCTCGGCGAAGGCGCCGTCGAAGACGTACTTGGGCATGTCGGTGTTGCCCAGCTCGACCACGTCGGGGGCACCGGAGCCGGCCAGCGCCGTGTCCAGCCGGGTGTACCGGTTGGCCCACTGCTGGTACTCCACCTTGACCTGGGCCTTCGTCTTCTCGGTGAAGCGTCGGTTGGCGTCTTCGACGACGTTCTTCCAGCTCGATTCGGCGTCCACCATGAGCCAGACCTTGATCGTCTTACCCTCGCCGTTGAGCGGGTCCTGGGCAGGCTGGTTGCTACCGGTGCTGCAAGCGGCGGCACCGATGAGCGTGGCCGCGATGGCCACGGCCGCCGCGATCGTTCGCCTCACGCGTCCTCCCTCAATCACTTAAGTGTCCTATCAGAAAAGATTCTTAACTGTTTCGAGAGCAATCTCTCCCCGTCGAGCGCTCCTGTCAAGAGGCTCCACCAAGATCGACACACTTTCGTGGCCTCCGCGCGGCCGTCAAGATCTGCACAAGTGCAAGGCACCTGTGGTCTCGCCGTGCCACTGAGGCCACAACGGCAAGACAGTTGTGACGATCTTGCGGTGGCCGGAGCCCGGGAGCGCACAGACGTTGGCGGAGCCGATCAACGCAGCAGTTCCCAGAACGCGACGGCGGCGGCCGCGGCCACGTTGAGCGAGTCGACGCCCCGCCGCATCGGGATGGTGACCCGCACGTCGGCCAGCGCCAGCGCCGCCTCCGTCAGGCCGGCCCCCTCCGCCCCCAGCAGCAACGCCGGGCGGCGCCGCTGCTCGGCCGTAAGGTCCTGGATCGGCACGGCGTCGGACGCGGGCGTCAGCGCGATGAGCGTGCACCCGGCCTCGCGTACCCGGGCCAGCCCGGCCGGCCACGGCTCCAACCGGGCGTACGGCACGGCGAACACCTCCCCCATGCTGACCCGCACGCTCCGCCGGTACAGGGGATCCGCGCACGTGGGCGACAGCAGCACCGCGTCCATGCCGAGGGCGGCCGCGCCCCGGAAGACCGCGCCGATGTTGGTGTGGTTGTTGACGTCCTCGAGGACGGCGACCCGGCGGGCCCGGTCGAGCACGTCGGCGGCCTCCCGCAGCGGCTCGCGGTGGAACGACGCCAGCACGCCGCGGTGCACGTGGAACCCGGTCAGGCGTCGCAGCAGCTCCTGGTCGGCCGCGTACACGGGTACCGGGTCGCCGTCGGTGAGGTCGGCGACCTGGCCGACCCGCTTGACGTCGACGAGCAACGACCGCGGCCGGTACCCGGCCCGCAGCGCGCGCCGCAGGACCAGCTCGCCCTCGGCGATGAACAGGCCGTGGGGCGGCTCGAACCGGGTACGCAGCTCGAGGTCGGTCAGGGCCCGGTAGTCGGCCAGCCGCGGGTCGTCGGGGTCGGTGATCTCCTCGACGACGGGCACGCGGACGATTCTCCCCTCCGTTGCCGCCTCATGGTCCCGGGGCCGGCGTGGCCTGGACTGAGGAGCGCAGCGAGCGAAGCGAGTGGAGCGACGAGGGAAGGCCACGCGGAAAGGGCCCCGGGGCCCGCTAATTCAGTCGTCGGGTATCTCGCCGGCCGGGGTCAGCCGCCACGCGGTCCAGGACAGGCCGAGGCCGGCCGCCACCATGATCATGGCCGCCACCACGAGGAGGAACGGCCAGTCCTGGTACACGGACGCGACCGCGACGGACACCGACAGCAGCAGCATGAGCCCGTCGACGCGGTTGAGCATTCCGGAGACCAGCACGGCCAGGCCCACCAGCGCCCAGCCGGCCCCGATCAGCACCAGGCCGCCAATGCCGAGCCAATGGACCACCGGGCCGTCGAGCAGCCGCCCGTCCAGACTGCCCGCGACCTCGGGGCGGATCTGCGCGGGCAGCCGGGCGATGGCCGGGCGGGCCACGCCGACCAGCCCCAGCACCGGTACGAACAGCACGGTGCCGGTCAGCATCGAGACCAGCGCCGCGGCCGCCGGTTTCCGGCCCGGCGTGGCACTGAGCAGGGCGGCCAGCGCCACGCCGCCGATGAGCGCGAGGGCGAGGCTCAGCACCGCGGTCACCAGCCAGGCGCCGGGGGACTGACCCGCGGGCCCGGCCGTCGGCGTCGGCCATCCCCATACGCCGGTGACGGCGAACCCGAAGGCGCCCGTCGGCAGGGCCCACATCGCCGACCGCGCGAACCGCAGCGACCGTACCCACGCCGCGTCGAGCGTGCGGCGGGTGTCGTCCTCGGCGGACTCGCGGTCGTCGTCGGGCGCGTCGACCCATACCGACGCGTCGTCGTTGTCGCGGAGGTCGTCGGCGACCTGGGTCTGTTCGCTGGTACGGCGGACGCCGTTGACGGGCGCGGTCGGCGGGACCGGGCGGGCGATCGGGCGCAGGTCCAACCGGGATATCGCGTCGAGCGTCTTGGCGTCGTCGGCGGGCCGCGCGGGCGCGACCGCCTCGCTCCCGACGATCGTCATCCGGGCGCGCGAACGCGCCGCGTCGGCCGCCGCCGACAGCGTCGCCTTGCCGTTGTGTCGCTTGCCATGACCGGACCTGGTGCCCCTGCGCGTGCGTGCCATGTCGTCCCCCGATGCCGCGTCCCTCACAAATCGTGGCAGGGGCCGGGCCGGGTCAACGGGTGCTTCCCCGATCGGGTCACGGATTGACGGCGTCACCAGACCTATCGCCGGTATTCAATGCCTGTCCGGCCGGCCGGGCGGGCGGCGCGGGCAGGCTCCGCTGGTCCTCGGCCTCGGCCGCCGCGACGGCGGCCGCCTCGGCCGCGGTGGCGGCGGCCCGTTCGGCGGCGGCCACGGCCTCGGCGGCCCGCTCGTCAGCCGTCTGGCCCACGGCTCCGCGATCATCGGTGGCGCCACCGAGCCCCAACCCGCCGAAGGCCGACCCGATGCCGTCCAGCGCGCGGGTCAGCTCGACCGGAAGGACCCACACCTTGTTGGCCGCGCCCTCGGCGATCTGCGGGAGGGCCTGCAGGTACTGGTACGCCATCACCTTCGCGTCGGGGTTGGCCGTGTGGATCGCGCCGAACACGGTGCTGATCGCCTTCGCCTGGCCGTCCGCCTCGAGGATCGCGGCCTGCCGTTCACCGTCGGCCCGCAGCACCGTCGCCTGCTTCTCACCCTCGGCCGTGAGGATCTGCGCCTGCTTGTGGCCCTCCGCGTTGAGGATTACGGCCCGCCGCTCGCGCTCGGCCCGCATCTGCTTCTCCATGGAGTCGCGGATGCTGGGCGGCGGCTCGATCGCCTTGATCTCGACGCGCATGACCTTGATGCCCCACCGGCCGGTCGTCTCGTCCAGCACGCCGGACAGGTGCCGGTTGATGTCGTCGCGGCTGGTCAGGGCCTTCTCCAGGTCCATCGAGGCGATGACGTTGCGCAGCGTGGTCGCCGTGAGCTGCTCGATCGCGTAGAGGAAGTCGCGCACCTCGTAGGTGGCGCGGACCGGATCGACGACGATGAAGTAGAGAACCGTGTCGATGGAGACGACGAGGTTGTCCGACGTGATCACCGGCTGGGGCGGGAAGCTGACCACCTGCTCCCGCATGTCCACTTTGGTGCGCACCTTGTCGAAGAACGGGGCGATCGCGTTCAGGCCCGGCCGAAGCGTTTTGTGGTACCGGCCCAGCCGCTCGATGACGTCCATCCGCTGTTGCGGCACGATGCGGATCGACCGCGACAGCAGCACGACCACGATCAGGGCCAGCCCCAACGCGAGGACGATCAGGAAGAGATCGCTGTCCACGCCTCACTCCTTCCACACGAGCGCCGTGGCGCCCTTGACCTCGACCACGCGCACCTGCGCGCCGGCCTCGATGACCTGAGTGGCGTCGTAGGCGCGGGCTCGCCACAGCTCACCACCGATCTTGACCATGCCGCGGTCCTCACCGATCTCCTCGATGACGATCGCCTGCGTGCCCTCGATCGCCTCCACCCCCATGACGGCGGGCTCGGATCCGCGGTGCAGGCGGCGCTTGATGGCCGGACGGACGGCGGCCAGGCCGAGCGCCGACGTGGCCGCGAAGATGATCGCCTGGGCCAGCACCGGGGCGCCGACGAGACCGGCGGCCGCCGCGGCGAACGCGCCGGCCGCGAACATGACCAGAACGAAGTCCAGGGTGAACAGCTCGGCCACGGCGAGGAGCACGCCGGCGATCAGCCAGATGACAGGCACGCCCCGATCGTGGCAGATATTGTCGAGTTTCGGCGACCGCGCCCGCCCGCAGCCGGGCCGCGGTCGCCACGATCATGCGGTCGGGCGTCCCGGGCCTACGCGTTGATCATGAAGTTCGGCGCGCCCAGGTGCGTCGATCATGAACTTAGGTTCATGATCGACGCAGTGGGGGGCGAATCGACGCGCTCGGGGCGGTTGGGGAGGTGGTGGTCGGATGGTGCTGTCGCTGCAGACCATGAAGCGGGTCGACGAGATCGTCGCCCGTACCCAGACCGACGGCCGGGCACCGTCGCTGGTTGCGGCGGTGGTCCGCGACGGCGCCGTCGCCCACGTGACGAGCGCGTCCTCGTCCTCGGCGGCCGCGAGCGACACTCCCGGGCCGGACCGCGACACCCAGTACCGGATCGGCTCGATCACCAAGTCCCTCACCGCGGCGGTCGTGCTCTGCCTGCGCGACGACGACCGGCTCGGCCTCGACGATCCCCTCGAACGGCACCTGCCGGGCACCGGCCTCGGCGCGGTGCCGCTGCGCCAGCTGCTCGCCCACGCCGGCGGCCTGCAGCGCGAGCCCGACGGCCAGTGGTGGGAACGGGCGGCCGGTTCCTCGCTGGCCACCCTCCTCGAAGGACTCACCCCGGCCAAGCTGGCCTTCTCCCCGTACCAGCGTTTCCACTACTCCAACCTCGCGTACGCGTTGCTCGGCGGCGTCGTGGAGCGGGTGACCGGCCAGCCGTGGTGGGAGGTGGTCTCGTCCCGGCTGCTCGGGCCGCTCGGCCTGAAGCGCACGACGTATTCACCCGAGGAGCCGTTCGCCCGCGGATACGTGGTGCACCCGTGGCACGGCACGCTGCGGGAGGAGCCGCGCCACGACGCCGGGGCGATGGCGCCGGCCGGCCAGCTCTGGTCCACCGCCGCCGACCTGGCCCGGTGGGCCGCCGTGCTCGCCTCGCCGTCGGGCTCGGCCCCCGTACTGTCGCCCCCGGTGGCCAAGCCCGACGCGCCCGTGCTGGCTCCATCCACGTTGGACGAGATGGCCCGCCCGGCGGTCATCGAGGACCCGGACGCCTGGACACACGGGTACGGGCTGGGCCTGCAGCTGTGGCGGCGCGGCGAGCGGGTCTTCATCGGCCACACCGGCTCCATGCCCGGGTACCTCGCCGTGCTCGCCGTGCACCGGGCGACCCGGACCGCGGTGGTGGCCTTCGCCAACACCTACTCGTTGCGCGGCACGGGTATCGGTGCGACTGGACAGTCCATACTGGAGGCGGTCCTCGACAGCGAACCGGCGCCGGCCCGGCCGGCCTGGCAGCCCGGGGCCGCGCCGCCCGACGACGTCGCCCCGTTGTGCGGGCGCTGGTGGTGGATGGGTCGCGAGTACGAAGCCGGCTGGGACACCGAGCGGTCCGAGCTCGTGATCACCGAGCTTCGCCGCGGCGTCGACACCGAGGAATGGCGCTTCACCCGCGAATCGGCCCAGCGGTGGCGGGGCCGGACCGGGGAAAACGCCGGCGAGGTGCTGACTCCGCTGACCGACGACTCGGGCCACGTGACGGCCCTGGAGATCGCCACGGCGGTCTACACGAGGGACCCGCTTCCCTCCGACTGAACGGCGCTGCCGGCGCCGCCCGCGGAGCCGGCCAACGCGGCGACATCGGCGGCACGCTCAGAGACTTCCAACCGGTCGGCCCGGCCGTCACGCGAGACAGGCGGCCGGTCACGCCGTACCCTTTCCTGCATGTCCTCGGTACGGACCTTGACCGCCCAGGCCCGCCGCTCGGCGCGGCTGGTCACATGGGCGCGGGCCTGGCGCGCGGGCACGGTGTCGTATGACGACGTGGCCGACGAGACCGAGCGGGACGAGGAGCACCTGGTCGCCGACGCGCCCGACACGTGGACCGACGTGCCCCTACGCGAGGCGATCCGCACCATGTCCAAACTGCACCCCGACGAGATCCGGCTGGTGCTGCCATTGCCGGGCGATCCGCGCGGCCTGCCCGGACCGGGCCCGTTCACCTCGGGCGCGCTGGACGCCGGTGAGGGTGTGCTCGCGGGCCAGCTCGGGCTCGTCCCGCAGGTGCGCACGCACGTGTCGGGTTCGGGGGACACGTTCCAGACCGTGGTATGGCAGGCCTACGCGCTGCCCGAGGCCGTACCGGCCGGTATGACACCGGGGCTGGCCGAGGCCGACGCCGACCTGACCGGGGCGGTGACCGAGGCCACGGCCGCGCTGGTACGGCTGGATGTCGCCGCCTGGCGACCGGAGCTGGCCGGGGCGCTGTCCGCCCTGCGCCGCCCCGACAACGGCACCGACCTGCCGCCGGGATTCAGCCCCCGGGCCCGTCGTCTCTACGCCCGGGCCAGCGTCCTGGACCGCGTTCTCGCGCTGGCCGCCGAGGTGGTGCCGGGCGGCGCGGTCAACGGATTCGAGGCCCAGCAGCGCGAGGCGGCCCTGCGGCCGCTGACCTCCGCCTGCCGGCGCGCCCTCGCGGCCGCCTGCAACTCCCCCCTCGAACCCTGATCGCTGTCGGGACGGGCCGGCGGATCAGCGGGAGGGACGCGGGGCGGGGCGGCAGCAGTCGACCGGACAGGCGTCCCAGACGGGCAGCCGGCCGAGGCGCGCGCGAGGCACCGACGGGTCGATCCGCTCCTGGATGAGTTCGCGCACCATCGTGACGAAGCGCGGGTCCGCGCCCGGCGTGCCCGCCCGCACGTACCGCAGTCCCAACTCCCGGGCCGTTTCCTTCGCCTCCGAGTCCAGGTCCCAGGTCACCTCGAGATGGTCGGAGATGAACCCGATCGGGCTGACCACGACGCCGCGTACCCCCGCCTCGGCCAGCGCCCGGAGATGGTCGTTGATGTCCGGCTCCAGCCACGGCACCTGGGGCGGTCCGGACCGGGACTGCCACACCAGATCCCAGGCCGACCCGGTGCCGGCCTCGCGGGCGACGAGCCGCGCCGTCTCGCGCAGCTGCGCGCCGTAGCGCCCGCCGTCCGGGCCGCTGCGCTCCTGCATGGACATGGGGATCGAATGGGCCGTGAAGGCCAGCCGCACCGCGTCGGTCGGCAGGTCGGCCAGCGTCGCGGCGGCGGCCCGCACCGCGTCGGCGTGCGGCCCCACGTACCCAGGATGATCGTGATAGTGGCGGATCTTGTCGATCACCGGCCCGTCGGCCGTGGCCGCGGCGATGTCCTCGAGGTACTGGCGGCAGGACGAGTACGAGCCGAACGGGCTCGTCACGAAGGCCAGAGCCCGCCGCACGCCGTCGCTTCGCATCTGGGCCGCGGTGTCGGTCAGGTACGGGTGCCAGTTCCGGTTGCCCCAGTAGACCGGCAGGCCGATCCCGGCCCGCGCCAGCTCCCTGCGCAGGGCGTCGAGCAGCTCCCGGCACTGCGCGTTGATCGGCGACACGCCGCCGAAGTGGTGGTAGTGCTCGGCGACCTCGGCCAGCCGCTCGTCCGGAACGTCGCGTCCCCGCACCACATTGCGCAGGAACGGCATCACGTCGTCGGGACCCTCCGGCCCGCCGAAGGAGACGAGCACCACGGCGTCGTAATCCACGGGGGCCATCCTTCCCCTGGCGTCCGCGGCCTACGCTTGCGGGGTGACGGTCTTCACTATCTGGCCCGATGACGTGCAGTGGCGCCCGCTGTCCGGACGGCTGTTCTGGCTCAAGGCCCTGTCGCTGTTCATCGGGCTGGGCGTGCTGTCGACCATCGCCCTGAGCGGCTGGGCGCTGGACGCGTGGCCGGTGTGGCTGGGCGCCGGCACCATCGCGCTGATCATGCTGATCCGCCTGCTGTTCCTGCGGCGCAGCCTGCGTTCCTGGGGGTACGCCGAACGGGCCGACGATCTGCTGGTGCGGCGCGGCCTGCTGTTCCGTCGCCTGTCCATAGTCCCCTATGGACGGATGCAGTTCGTCGACGTCACGGCGGGGCCGCTGGAGCGGCTCTTCGGGCTGGCCACCGTCCAGCTGCACACCGCGGCCGCGGCCAGCGACGCCTCGATCCCCGGCCTGGCGCCGCAGGAGGCGGCCCGGCTGCGCGACCGCCTCGCCGCCCTGGGCGAGGGGCGGGCGGAGGGCCTGTGACGCAGCCGCCCGGGGTACCGCCACCCGTCCCGCCCGGTCTGCCCCATGGGGTACCGCCCGGGCCCGCGCCCCAGGTGGCGCCGGCCTTTCCGGGCGCCGGCTGGCCCGCCGGTCCGCAGCCGGAGCCCCGCCGGCGCCTGCATCCGCTCACCCCGGTGCTGCGGGGGGCCAAGCTGGCCGCCCTGGCCGTGGCCGGCCTGTCCTGGCAGGGCTACCAGAACCTGGGTACCCGGGGGTGGTTCGTGGCGGTCGGCTGCGTGGCCGTGGTCGTGCTGATCGGGTCGGTGGTGAGCTGGCTGGTCACCGGGTACCACATCGTGAGTCGCGAGCTTCGCGTGTACGAGGGGCTGATATGGCGGCGCACCCGGGCCATCCCGCTCGAGCGCCTGCAGTCCGTCGAGATCGTGCAGCCCGTCATGGCCCGCATCGCCGGCCTGGCCGAGCTGCGCCTGGAGGTGGTCGGCGCCTCCAAGACCGAGGCACCACTGGCGTTCCTGCCCCTGCCCGAGGCCATCGCCCTGCGCGAGCGCCTGCTGGGGCTGGCCCGTCCCTCTTCGGCCGCGGGTGCGCCCGCGGCCACGGACGCGGTCGCGGTTCCCGCGGCGGAGCGGGTCATCCATGTCGTGGTGAACCGCGATCTGGTCGTCTCGCAGCTGCTGCGACCGCAGTGGTGGGCCCTGCCGCTGGCCATCGCGGCGCCGATCGTGTTCTTCCTCACCGGCAACGACCTCACGTTCATCGCGGCCGCCAGCACCGCCACCGCCGTCATCGGTGTGATCCAGGCGCCGGTGCGCGTGCTGCTGGCCGACTGGCGCTTCACCGTCGGCGTCAACGACGACGGCCTGCGCATCCGTCGCGGCCTGCTGGAGACGCGCAGCCAGACGGTGCCGCCCGGTCGCATCCAGGCCGTCGAGATCCAGTGGCCGCTGCTCTGGCGGCATCGCGGCTGGGTGCGGGCCAGCATGCGGGTCGCCGGCGTCGCCGCCGAGCCGGCCGGTGGCCTGCGGGGCGGCACGCTGCTGCCCGTCGGCACGGTGCCGGTGGCCGAGCGCGTCGTCGCCGAGGCCGTCGAGGGATTCCACCTCACCGCCGTGGCGGTGCATCCCGTACCCCGTCGGGCCCGGTGGGTCGCCCCGCTGCGCCGCCGGGTGCTGGGGTACCAGTTGGGGCCGTCCACGTTCGTCACCCGCGACGGGCTGCTCACCCGCCGGCTGGCCATCGTGCCGTACAGCCGGATCCAGAGCGTACGGATCCGTCAGGGCCCGCTGCAGCGCCTGCTCCGGCTGGCCAGCGTGTGGGTCGACATCGCCGGCGGCGGGGTCGAGGCGGCGGCCGTGCACCGCGACACGGCCGAGGCGGTCGCCGTCGCCACCGAGCTCGCCGAACGCTCCCGCGCCGCCCGCCACCTGTCGCGCCGATCATGAGGTTAAGGTCATGATCGACGGGGTTCGGTGGCGCCAACCTCATGATCGTGGGGATCTTGGGCCGCGACCGGGGTGGACCTGATGGCGCCGAGGTTGATCGGGCGCCGAGGTTTGGTCAGGCGCCGATGGCGTGGAAGCCGCCGTCGGCATGGACGATCTCACCCGTCGTGGCGGGGAACCAGTCCGACATCAACGCGAGACAGGCGCGGGCGGCCGGCTCCTGGTCGGTGAGGTCCCAGCCGAGTGGCGCCCGGGTCGTCCACGACTCCTCGAACGCGTCGAAGCCGGGGATCGACCTGGCCGCCATGGTCCGCAGCGGGCCGGCCGAGACCAGGTTGACGCGGATGCCCTTGGCCCCCAGGTAGCGGGCGAGGTACCGGTTGGCCGACTCCAGGCCCGCCTTGGCCACGCCCATCCAGTCGTACACGGGCCAGGCCTGGGTGGCGTCGAACGTCAGCCCGACCAGCGAGCCGCCCTTGCCCATGAGCGGCTCGCAGGCCACGGCGAGCGCCTTGTACGAGTAGGTGGACACGTGCAGCGCGGTGGCGACGTCGTCCCACGGCGCGGTCAGGAAGCCGCCGCCGAGGGTCGTCTGCGGCCCGAACGCGATCGCGTGCAGCACGCCGTCGAGGCCGTCGACATGGCCGCGCACGTTGTCGGCCAGCGCGGCCAGATGGTCGGCGTTGGTCACGTCGAGTTCGATCAGCGGTACCGGTTCGGGCAGGCGGCGGGCGATCCGCTCCACCAGGGACAGCCGGCCGAACCCGGTCAGGACGACGGACGCGCCCTGTTCCTGGGCGAGCCTGGCCACCGAGAAGGCGATCGACTGCTCGGTGATCACACCGGTGATCAGCAGCCGCTTGCCCGCCATCAGTCCGGACACGACACCTCCAAGATTCGCTCGATCATGAGGTTAGGGACGCCCAGGTGCGCCGATCATGGACCTAAGTCCATGATCGGCGCAAAATCGGAGCGGGGCACGTCAGTGGCCCATGCCGAGGCCACCGTCGACGGGGATGACGGCCCCGGTGACGTATGCGGCGACGTCGCTGGCCAGCCAGGTGACCACGGCGGCCACCTCGTCGGCGGCGGCGAACCGCCCGGCCGGGATCGTCTTGAGGATCTCCGCCGTCCGGGCCTCGGTCAGCGCCGCGGTCATGTCGGTCTCGACGAACCCGGGGGCCACGACGTTCGCGGTCACGTTGCGGGAACCCAGCTCACGGGTGATGGAGCGGGCCATCCCCACCAGCCCCGCCTTGCTGGCCGCGTAGTTGACCTGCCCCGGCCCGCCGAACAGGCCGACCACCGAGGAAATGAAGATCATCCGCCCCCATCGACCGCGGACCATCCTGGTCGAGGCCCGGCGGGCGCAGCGCCAGGCCCCGGCGAGGTTCGTGTCGAGTACCGAGGCGAACTGCTCGTCGGTCATCCGCATGATCAGAGCGTCGGCGGTGATGCCGGCGTTGGCCACGAGCACCTCCACCGGCCCCAGTTCCGCCTCCACGGCGGTGAACGCCGCATCGACGGCCGTGGAGTCCGTCACGTCGCAGGTCACGCCGAACAGCCCATCCGGGGCCGCGCTGCCCCGGTGCGTGACGGCGACCCGGTCGCCCTGCTTGGCGAAGGCCCGCGCGATCGCCAGGCCGATCCCCCGGTTGCCCCCTGTCACCAGTACCGTGCGTGCCACCGACCCCTCCCAACCCGCTGGAGACTCCCCGCTGAGACTAGGGGTTACCCCGGCCAGCGACCGAAAGGACTAGCCGCGATGGCGCCAAAGTCCTACATCTCGCTCGGACCCGGACAGGTAGCATGTCCGGCGACAGGTCCGTGCCGTACCGACCCCAGGAGGTGATCGCTGTGCGAAATAGCGATCCTCCCAGTCGTGGCCGGGCCTCGCGCCACGCTCGTCGCGCCTGACCGGCCACGCCGGTCGGCCGACAAGGCCGCCTGGGCCGAGCCCCGGACCAGCCCGATGAGACGGGCCCCGGGGCCAGCCCGCTAGGGCCGCCGAGCGCGACGAAGCGCCCAGCCACGACCCACCCCGTCAGCCGTTGCCCTCCGGCGCGGCGCGGGAAATCCGCGCGCGCCGTCGATCACGCCCCGGGAGCTGTCGATGAGCCGTTACGCCGTAGGAGTGGGTTTCACCCTCGTCGCCATCTGGATCGCCGTTGTCTTCATCCTCATCAGCGGCACCACCACCGGCTGAGACCGGTCACGGTAGCCGTGACGTCCACAGCAGACTCATGCCCGCGGCGGCCAGCGCGAAGAGCAGGCCGATGCCGACGAACCACCGGACGACCTCCTTGGCGATCGTCCGGAAGCCGATCGAGCTGCCCATGTCCTGGTACACCTGCCGGAGCGCCTCGGCCGTCGCCGCCTCGTAGAAGAAGCCCTTCGTCGACTCGGCCAGTTCCTGCAGCGCGGGTCGGTCCACCGGCACCCGCTGTATCGTTCCGTTGATCTCCACCGTCCCCTCGTCGGTGCCGAACGCGATCGTCGACACCGGGACGTTGGCCTGCGCCGCCGCCGTCGCGGCCTCCTCAGTGGAGCGTCCGAACGTGCGGTACCCGTCGGAGAGCAGAACGATCCGGGCCGGTGGCGGCCCCTGCGCGCCGTCGGCCGGGACGCCGGAGATCGCGTCCAGACAGACGAATACCGCCTCCCCCGTGGCCGTGGCCTCGGCCAGGGTGAGCCCGTCGATGGCGGACAGCACCGCGGAATGGTCCTTCGTGGGCGACACCACCACGTTGGCCGACTTGGCGAACGCCACCAGCCCGACGTTGAACGGCCGCGGAAGCTGCGCCACGAAATCCTTGGCCGCCTGCTGGGCCGCCAGCAGCCGGCTGGGCTGTACGTCGTCGGCCTGCATCGACAGCGACACGTCCAGCGCCAGCATGACCGTGGCCCGCTCCAGCGGCTCCCGGGTGTCGATCGAGGGTTGGGCCAGCGAGAGGGCGAGCAGGAGCAGGCTCAGCAGCAGGGCCACCGCCGGGGCGTGACGGCGGGCCGGGCCGATCCCGCCCGGCGCCACGGCCCGGATCAGGTCCACGTTGGAGAAACGCACCGCGAAGGCCCGCCGCCGGGCCTGCCGCCAGACGTAGAGGCCGGCCAGCGCGAGCACGGGCAGGACCGCGAACAACCACCACGGCGAGACGAACCGGATCATGGGGCTTCGCCTCCGCCTCGCTCGTGCCTCGCTCGGACGTCACCTCGCGGCATCATGGGGCTTCGCCTCCCCCTCGCTCGTGCCTCGCTCGGACGTCACCTCGCGGCATCATCGAGTTGTCCCCCGGGTGCGGGCGTGTCGTGCGGCGGCCACGAATCTGACGATATCCAGCAGCCAGTCGGAGTCCGTGCGCAGCCGGAGGTGAGCGGCCCCGGCCCGCCGGATGGCGGTGGCGATGGCGTTGCGCTGGGCCGCCGCCGCCCGGGCGTAGCGCTGCCGCAGCGCGGGGTCGGAGGTCTGGATCTCGTGCACGATCCCGGTCTCGGCGTCGGCCAGGGCGAGCACGCCCACGTCGGCCAGTTCGAGCTCGCGAGGGTCGAGAACCTCGATGGCGAGCACGTCGTGGCGCACCGCCAGCTTGCGCAGCGGCCGGGACCAGTTGTCCGGCGGCACCAGGAAGTCCGAGATCACCACCGCGAAGCCGCGTCGGCGCGGTGGGCGGTTGAGACCGTCGATGAGCGCGCCGAGATCCGCCCGCCCAGGCGTCGACGTCGTCGCGGCGATGGATCGCAGCAGGCCCTGCGCCTCCTTGCGCCCCGGGCGGGCCGGCAGCCGTACCCTCGTGTTTCCGGTGCCCACCACGGCGCCGATCCGGTTGCCGCCCCGGGCGGTGAGGTGGGCCACCGCGGCGGCGGCGGCGATGGCCAGGTCCCGCTTGACGCATCGGGCGGTGCCGAAGTCGAGGCTGGCCGAGAGGTCGATCGCCATCCACGTCTCCAGCTCGCGGTCGGCGATCGTCTGCCGGACGTGGGGCACGGTGGTGCGGGCGGTCACCGGCCAGTCCATGCGGCGCACGTCGTCGCCGGGCCGGTACTCACGCGACTCCCCGGGTTCGCTGCCCGGCCCGGGCAGCAGTCCCAGGTAGTCGCCCTGCAGCAGGCCGTCGAGCTTGCGCGTGATGACCAGTTGCAGCCGGGCCAGGGTGGCGTCGGCCCGCTCCGCGCGCAGCGGCAGCCCGGACAGTGGCATGGTCAGCGCCTCGGCCATGCCGGCAGCGCCGCCGGTTGGCCGCCCGGCGGCCCGCTCATGGGCGGTGCCGCGAAGTCGCCCGCCACCGGGCCGGCGCTCTGCCGGGGCGCCACCGTCGGCGGTGGCACGGCCTGCAGGACGCGGCCGACGATGTGGTCGGCCGGAATGTCGTCGGCCAACGCGTCGTAGCTCAGCACCAGGCGATGGCGCAGCACGTCCGGCGCGATGTCCACGAGATCCTGCGGCAGGGCGTAGTCGCGGCCCCGCAGGATCGCGAGGGCCCGCGCCGCGCGCACGATGCCCAGCGACGCCCGGGGGCTCGCGCCGTACTGGATGAGCTGCGCGACATCGCTCACACCGTATTTGGCCGGCTCGCGGGTGGCGAAGACCAGGCGTACGGCGTAGTCGACCAGCGCGTTGTGGACGAAGACCGCGTCGGCCTTCTCCTGCAGCCGGGCGAGCTGCCGCGGGTCGAGGACCTGGTTGGCGGTGGGTGTCCGTACCCCCACCCGGTAGACGATCTCGCGCTCCTCGACGTCGGTGGGGTACCCAATGACGATCTTGAACAGGAACCGGTCGCGCTGCGCCTCGGGCAGCGGGTAGACGCCCTCCTGCTCGATCGGGTTCTGCGTGGCCATGACCAGGAACGGCGTCGGCACCGTGAAGGTCTGCCCGCCGATGGACACGTGCTGCTCGGCCATCACCTCGAGCAGCGCCGACTGCACCTTGGCCGGCGCCCGGTTGATCTCGTCGGCCAGCAGGAAGTTGACGAAGACCGGCCCCAGCTCGACGTCGAACTTCTCGCTGGAGGCCCGGTAGATCCGGGTACCCACGATGTCCGCCGGCACCAGGTCGGGCGTGAACTGGATCCGCGCGAACGACCCACCCACGACCGTGGCCAACGTCTCCACGGCGAGCGTCTTGGCCACCCCCGGCACGCCCTCCAGCAGGCAGTGCCCCCGGGCCAGCACGGCGGCCATCATCCGTTCGATCATCCGGTCCTGCCCCACGATGACCCGCTTGACCTCGAACAGCGTGCGTTCGAGCAGGCTCGCGTCCTCCGCCGGCGTCGTGGATCTGGACGCGCCGCCGTTGTCCTGGTGACCGGGATCCGGGGACGGCTCCGCGGGTACCGGGGCGGACTCGCCGGCGGGTGGCGTTGCGGGTACGGGGTCCGACATCTCACTCCCTCTGCGGTCTGGCACGCACTCATTGTCATCGTCTTCAACTGTGGTCGTGATGGCCACTACAACGCCTCACGATCCAGGGAATTGCCAGGTTGTATGCGTAGATTGTGGGCATACTTCGGATGCTCAGCCGAACCGGTGGAGCGAATCAGCCAAACGGGGCCCGTCCAGGACTGGCTGAGCGTTCGCCCCACGGTTAACATGTGCACCGTCGCCGGGCGGCTTCCCCCGTGGCCGCCCGGCGACCCATGTCCAGCGCCGTGCCAGACTTCCGGCGTGGACCAACCCATCTGCTCGGCCAAGGGCTGTCGCGCGCCGGCCGCATGGGCCCTGTCCTGGAACAACCCCAAGATCCACACGCCCGAGCGCCGCAAGATCTGGCTCGCCTGCCCGGAGCACCGGGAGTACCTGAGCCAGTTCCTGTCAGCCCGGGGATTCCTGCGCGAGACCGACCCGCTCGGTGCCCCCGAGTAGCGCGACCACGGCCGGCAGGGCCTCGCCGATCGGCTCGCGGACGACCACGTGGGCCGCGCGGTCGTACGGTGTCGGCTCGGCGTTGACGATGGCCACCCGGGCGCCGGCCCCGAGGGCCAGATCGACCAGGCCGGCGGCCGGGTACACCCGCAGCGACGTGCCGATCGCGACCAGCAGATCGGACTCGGCCACGCACGTGGTGGCCCGCCGCAGCGTCGCGACCTGCAACGACTGTCCAAATGAGATGGTCGCCGACTTGAGGATGCCGCCGCACAGCGCGCAGGGCGGGTCCTCCTCGCCGGCCTCGACCCGGAGCAGGGTCTGGCGCATCGGCGTCCGGTCCCCGCAGGACAGGCACTGCACCTCGTGCAGGGTCCCGTGCACCTCGATGACGCGCTCGGGCGAGCTGCCGGCGCGCTGGTGCAGTCCGTCGATGTTCTGCGTCACGATCGTTCCCAGCCGCCCGGCCCGCTCCAGGTCGACGAGCGCCCGGTGGCCGGCGTTCGGCCGCGCCGTCCAGGCCGCGTGGTCGCGGCGGGTACGCCAGGCCCGCCGACGCACGTCGGCATCGGCGACGTACCGGTCGAACGAGAACAGGCTGGCCGCCCCCGGGTCGCGGGTCCACAGGCCGTTGGGTCCGCGAAAGTCCGGGATGCCGGAGTCGGTGGAGATGCCCGCCCCGGTCAGCGCCGTGGTCCGGCCGGCGTCGCGGACCAGCCGCGCCAGCTCCCGTACCGCCTCCATGCCTACCCACCGTAGCCAACGTCGCCGAGTTCCCCCGATGGTTGGGGTGCGACCCGAGCAACCTCTCGGCGCCGTCGGGCGCACCTAGGGGGTGAAGGGAGCGGGATGCGCGACGACACCGACCACGACGACCCCGACCACGACGACCCCGAACGCCGACGGTTCACCGAGTACTTCGCCGCCCAGCGGGAGCCGGTCCGTCGCACCGCGTACCTGATCTGCGGCGACTGGCACTGGGCGGAGGACCTGACCCAGAACGCGTTCATCCGGCTCGCTCAGGGATGGCACCGGATCCGCGACCCGCGGGCGGTGGACGCGTACCTGCGCACCTGCCTGGTCCGCGCGTACCTGGCCGAGGTGCGGCGGGTGTGGCGGCGCCGGGAGCGCCCGGTGGCCGAGACGCCGGAGTCGGCCGCGGTCGGCGACGACGCGGAGGACACGGTCCGGCGAATTGTCTTCGCCGAGGCGCTCGGGCGGTTGCCGCCCCGGCAGCGGGTCACCCTCGTGTGCCGGTACTACCAGGGCCTCGACGTGGCGGAGACGGCCGCCGTCCTGGGTTGTTCGGAGGGCACGGTGAAGAGCCAGACCGCGCGCGGACTGACCGCGCTGCGCCGGGAGCTGGGATCAGCGGTGGTCCCACCGGAACCGATCGTGGTGGAGCGATGAGCGCAGACGCGAGGCTACGGAGCTTGCCCACGACGGCGGATGATCGCCGAGCGTCGGAGCGCGGGCAGGCGATGAGCGGGGGCGACCAGCGGGGCATCGCCGAGCGCGGGAGCGAGGGCAGGCAATGAGCGTGACCGACCTGCGGGACCTGTTCGAGGAGCTGGCCGCCACCCCGGGGCCACCGACCCGGTCGACGGCCGGGGCGACCTACGCCGTGGGCCGCCAGCGGTGGCGGCGGCGGCGCGCCGTGACCGCGGCGACCGCCACGATCCTCGCCGTCACCGTGGCCGGCGTCGCCGCGGCCACCATCGCGCTCCAGACCCGGCCGGTCGCGCCGGTCGCGCCGTCCGGCTCCGGCCGACCCGAGCCGGGCCTGCTGCAGTGGGCCGGCGCCGCCGACGCGGACCACCTCTACCTGGCGTACTTCGCCTGCCGCGTCGGCCCGTCGTGTCCCAAGACGAGGGTACGGATCGTCGGCTCCGACGACGGCGGCCAGACCTGGACGCAGCGCACCCCGGCGGTGGACATCGGCGAGATCACCATCCTGGGCCCGGGCGTGCTCGTCGGCCACGGGTCGGCGCAGTCGAACGGGCCGACGCTGAGCGCCGACGGCGGACGCGTCTGGCGGCCGTTGACCGTCACCGATCGACCCGCGCCGGCGGTGCCGCCCGGCGGCGGGCCGGTCTGCCTGTCCTTGGGGCAGGCGGGTTGTGAGCTGTACGCGGTCGACCCGGCCGCCGGCACCGCGAGCCGCCTGGCTGCCCCGCCCACCGTTGTCGTGCCGGATCAGGGCCACGTCACCACCGTGGGCGGCGCCATCTGGCTCGGCGGCCTGGGCGATGGGTGGCCCGCGGTGGCGGTCAGTCGCGACGGCGGTCGCCACTGGTCCACCGTCAACCTGACCGACACCGGCACCCGCCGGTACGAGGCCAACACGTCCGTGGAAGTGACCACAGTGGACGGATACTCGGCCTACGTGGTCGCCACCGACGTGACGGGCAAGCCCCGGAAGGTGTTCCGAGGGACCATCGGTGACGGCTTCGAGCCGGTCGGCGGCGCCGAGAAGGTGCCGTACAGCGACCATGGCGGCCCGGCGTCGTTCACCCTGGCCGACGGGACCCACGTGATCCAACAGACACTGTCCGACCGTCCGGGGCGCGACCGGGTGCGATTCTGGGCCGGCGATGGCCTCGCCTACCGGCCGATCGAGCTCGACGGCCTGCCGGACACCGTATACCCGATCCGGCGCACTCCCGGCGGCTTCTACTACACCCGCACCTACGGCGACCAGCGCGGCCAGCTCTACGGCTCGGCCGACGGCCGCCACTGGACCCGGATCAACCAGCCGTAACCGTTCGCCCGCTCCTGTCACCGGCGGCGTGCACGCTCCGTCGCGCCGTGATGGCGCGACCCACCCCAGGGAGGCCACGACATGTCACCTCAACGCACGACGCGGCGCGCCGTCGTCGGGGCGGTCATCGCGGCGGCCCTGGCGGCCGGGTGCGGCTCGCCCGCCACGGACCCGGGCGTCGCCACCGCGCGCACCGGAACCGCGCCGCCGCCCACGACCAGCGCCGCCGACGAGATCGCCCGGTACGTCGAGGCGCAGCGCGGCTGGGTACGGTGCCTGCGCGAGCAGGGGTTCACCGACGTGCCGGATCCCGACTCGAAGGGCCAGGTCGACCTCAGCGCGCACGGCGGCCGGAAGAAGACCGACCCGGCCTGGTTGGCCGCGCAGCGGGCGTGCCGGGACCGGCACGCCGAGGTGCCGGCGGTGCTCCAACCGACCATGGAGCCGCTGACCGCCGAGCAGTTGCGGTGGCGGCGGGAGTACGCCGTCTGCATGCGGGCCAACGGCCGGTCCAGTTGGCCCGACCCGAAGCCGGACGGCAGTTGGCCCGACGAGCTGTACACCACCGAACTGACCGCGCAGGAGCAGGTGGCCAACGAGAAGGCCCTGCAGATCTGCGATCCCGTCCTCACGGGCCAACCGCCGACCACGTACGACCCGACCAGGACGGGCCAGGGATGACCGGCGAGGACGCGGCCGGCCCCCGACGCGTGGTTCCTGGTCGGGTCCGTCGTCGTGCGGTCCGGGCCGTCGTCGCGGCCGGTCTCGTGGTGACCGCCGGCCTGGCCGCCGCGGCGACCCTGGGTCTGGGCGGCACCGGGTCGGGCGGGGCCGCCCCATCGCGCACCGGCCCGGCCGCGACGGCGACGGTGACCAGACAGACCCTGATCCAGTCGGTGACCCTGCTCGGCGAGGTCGGCTACGGCGCCGCCGTGCCGGTGGCCTCGACCGCGTCCGGCACGCTCACCTGGTTGCCCGAGGTCGGCCGCGTGGTGCGACGCGGCCAGGCGCTGCTGCGCGTGGACGAGCAACCCGTGGTCCTGCTCTACGGCCCGGTCCCGACGTACCGGTCGCTGGCCGCCGGCCTGAAGGGCGCCGACGTACGGCAACTCGAGCGGAACCTGGCCGACCTGGGCTACCCGGGGTTCACAGTGGACGATTCGTTCACCTCCTCCACCGCGACGGCGGTGAAACGGTGGCAGGAGGACCTGGGGCTGCCGGAGACGGGCGAGGTCGAGGCGCACCGGGTCGTGTTCTGGTCCGGACCGCTGCGCGTGGCCCAGCGGCTGGCCCGCCTGGGTGGCAGCGCCACCGGCGACGTCCTCTCCGCCACCGGCGAGGTCCGGGTGGTCAGCGTGTCCGCCGACTCCGGCGAGGCGACCTGGGCCACCGTGGGCGTCGACGTGACCGTCGACCTGCCCGGCGGACAGGTGTCGGCCGGACGGGTGGCCGCGGTCGGGCCACCGGGCGCGGGCTCCGGCGGCGCGTCCGGCCCGTCCGGCGCCTCCGGCGGCGACCAGGCGGCCACGGTCGAGATCACCATATCCCTGCCCGACCAGCGGGCGCTGGACCGCCTCGAGCGCGACGTGCGGCTGGACGCGGCACCGGCCCGGGTGACGCACGTGCTGAGCCGGCGCGCCGACGTCCTCACCGTGCCGGTGACCGCGCTGCTGGCGCTGGCCGAGGGCGGGTACGGGCTGGAGGTCGTCACCGACGGCGGTACCCGCATCGTGGCCGTCGAGATTGGACTGTTCGCCGACGGACGGGTCGAGGTGTCCGGGGACGGCCTGGCCGAGGGCATGACCGTGGGGGTCCCCGGTGCCTGACGTCGTGGAATTGACCGGTGTCGGCCGCCACTACCCGGGCGACGTGGTGGCCCTGCGCGAGGTCGACCTGCGCATCGGGTACGGCGAGCTCGTCGCGGTGGTCGGCCCGTCGGGGTCGGGCAAGTCCACGCTGCTGCACCTCATCGGCGCCTTGGACCGGCCGTCGGCCGGCACCGTCCGGGTCGACGGCTACGACGTGTCGGCGCTGCCCGACCGGGCGCTGTCGGCGCTGCGCGCGCGACGGATCGGCTTCGTGTTCCAGCAGTTCCACCTGGCCTACGGGGTGAACGCGCTGGACAACGTCGCCGACGGGCTGCTCTACGCCGGCGTGCCGGCCCGCCGGCGCCGACGCCGGGCCGAGGCGGCCCTGGTCCGGGTCGGGCTGGGGCACCGCCTGGACCACCGGCCGCACGAGCTGTCGGGCGGTGAGCGGCAGCGGGTAGCCATCGCGCGGGCCGTCGTCGGCGAACCCACGCTCGTCCTGGCCGACGAGCCCACCGGCAACCTCGACTCCCACTCCGGCGAGGAGGTGATCGCCCTGCTGCGCGACCTGAACGCGGCCGGGACCACGGTCGTCATCGTCACCCACGACCGGCAGATCGCGGCCGACCTGCCGCGCCGGATCGCGATGCGGGACGGGCGGGTCACCGACGCCGGCGTGGTGGCGGCGTGACGCGCTCGCCGGCCCGGTTGCACCCGGCCGACCTGATCGGCCTCGGCGCGGTCGGGTTGCGGGCCCGGCCGCTGCGGGCCATCCTCGCCGCACTGGGCATCGCGATCGGCGTGGCCACCATCCTCACCGTGGTCGGCGTCGCCGCGTCCAGCCGCGCCGAGCTTGACCGCACGCTCGCGCGGCTCGGCACCAACCTGCTCACGGTCGCGCCGGGCCAACCGACGGGCGGCGAAGAGCCGAAGCTGCCGGAGGAGTCGGTGGCGATGATCCGGCGGGTCGGGCCGGTGCAGGCGGTGAGCGCCATCGCCGAGTTGCCGGCCTCGGTGTACCGCAACGACCGCGTCCCGAAGGGACAGACGGGCAGCATCGTGGTCTACGCCGCCGAGCTGACGCTGCCGGCGACGCTCCGGGCGAAAGTCCACATGGGATCGTGGCTGACCGCGGCCACCGCCCGGTACCCGGGGGTCGTGCTCGGCGCCACCGCCGCCCGCCGGCTCGATCTGCCCCGCCTGGGCATGCGGCTGTGGCTGGGCGGCACCTGGTACGGCGTGGTGGGCGTGCTCGAGCCCGTACCCCTGGCCCCCGAGCTGGATTCGGCGGCTCTCGTGGGATGGGAGTCCGCCCGCTCGTACCTGGGCTTTGACGGCCATCCCAGCGTCGTGTACATCCGTGCGGCCGAGAGTCAGATCGGTGCGGTCCGCGACGTGCTGGCCCGTACCGCCGATCCCCGCGCCCCTCACCAGGTGAGCGTGTCGCGCCCGTCCGACGCGCTGGCGGCCAAGCGGGCCACCGACGCCGCGCTGAACGGCCTGCTCCTGGCCCTGGGAGCGGTGGCCCTGGTGGTCGCCGGAGTCGGCGTGGCCAACACGATGGTCATCTCGGTGCTGGAGCGGCGCGGCGAGATCGGCCTGCGCCGGGCACTCGGCGCCACCCGCGGCCAGATCCGTGTCCAGTTCCTGGCCGAGTCGGTGCTGCTCTGCGCGCTCGGCGGGGCCGGCGGCACCGTCATCGGCGTCGGGGCGACGGCCCTGTACGCGCAGGCACGCGGCTGGCCCACCGTCGTGCCCGGCACGGCCGTGGCCGCGGCGATCGGGGTGACGCTCGCGCTCGGTGTGCTCGCCGGGCTCTATCCGGCCATCCGGGCCAGCCGCCTGGCCCCGGCCACCGCGTTGGGCGGGTGACGGATCGGGGAAGGCGACGGTACCGTCGTCGAACCGTTGGAATCACACTGAAACTTACCGCCCGGGCCGGCGGCTTCCGCTGACAGCGGGGATGCCCGCGCATCGGCGATCGTCGAACCTTGCGCCCTGAACCGGTTCGGTCGACAATGCCTTGCGACGCGATCCGCGCTGGCCACGCGTCTCGTTCGGGCACGCCCCCGACCGGGTCGCGCGACGGATGTCGTTCTCCTCCGTCCGCCTCGCCAGGGAGTACCAATGACACGAAGACCGCTCGTGTACACGACCATCGCCGCCCTCGCCGCGGCCATCGCGTTCGCGGTGGTCCTGCCGGCGTCGGCCGCGACACCGGTCCGGATCATGCCCCTGGGTGACTCCATCACCGGCGGGCCCGGATGCTGGCGGGCGCTGCTCTGGGACCGCCTGCAGCGGACCGGCTTCACGAACATCGACTTCGTCGGCACTCTGCCCGGCGGCGGCTGCTCGGTCGCGCACGACGGCGACAACGAGGGCCACGGCGGCTTCCTGGCCACCGGCATCGCGAACCAGAACCAGCTGCCGGGGTGGCTGTCGGCCACCCGGCCCGACATCGTGGTCATGCACCTGGGCACGAACGACGTCTGGAACAACGTCGCGACGTCGGCCATCATCGGCGCGTTCAACACGCTCGTCGACCAGATGCGGGCGAGCAATCCGAACATGAAGATCATCGTGGCCCAGATCATCCCGATGGCCCCGGCGGGCTGCACGTGGTGCCCGCCCGGCGTCACCGCGCTCAACGACGCCATACCCGGCTGGGCCGCGGGCCGGTCGACCGCCGCCTCGCCGATCACGGTGGTGAACCAGTTCACCGGCTTCGATCCGGTGGCCGACACCAACGGCGACGGCGTGCACCCGGACGACTCCGGCTTCCAGAAGATGTCCGACCGCTGGTACCCCGCCGTCGTGGCGGCGCTCGGCACCGTCACTGCGACCACGACGATCACCACGACCACCTCGGTCACGCCCACCCGGATCCCGACGACCATCCCGGCCACGACCACCCGGGTCCCGACAACGACCCCGACCCGGACGACGACGCCGATCGCCGACCATGCGCCGACCACATCCACGCCGCCGCCCGCCCGGTGCACGGCGACGTACGCGGTGGCCGGCCAATGGCCCGGCGGCTTCCAGGGTTCGGTCACCGTCCGGAACGACTCGACCATCACGTCGCCGGCGTGGACGGTCACGTGGGGCTTCCCGAACGGTCAGGTGATCTCGAACTTCTGGGGCACCACGCTCGTGCAGAACGTCGCGTTCGTGCAGGCGCGCAGCGTCGACTGGAACGGCCGGCTCGCGCCGGGAGCTACGGCGACGTTCGGGTTCATCGCGTCCTGGAGTGGCACGAACGGCATTCCATCCCCGGTGACCTGCACGCTCAGCTGACCGCCCCCGGTAGTGTCCACGGTGGACGATGCCGTCGCCGTGATCGTGAAGGCCTGGTGTCGCTGGAAGGACCAAGGTTTCACGATCACGGTGGCCGGGACCGGTCTACGCCGCCATCGGCCCGCGGGCGGTCTAGGCTGCCACCTATGGAACTGGCCGCCGGTCTCTCCGCCCGCGTCCTGCTGACCGTCACCGACGCGGACACCGCCCAGGCCCTGGGCTCGGGCGACGTGCCGGTGCTCGCGACGCCGCGGATCCTGGCCCTGGTCGAGGCGGCGTCGGTCGCGGCCACCGCGGGCAAGCTGGGCGCCGGGTACACGACGGTCGGCACCCGGGTGGAGCTCGAGCATGTCGCGGCGAGCGCGGTCGGGCGCACCGTGGTCGCCGAGGCTCATCTGGTCGGTGTGGACGGGCGGCGGCTCACGTTCGAGGTGTCGCTGCGCGACGGCGACACCACCGCCGCCCAGGGCCGGGTGGAGCGCGTACTCGTCGACCGGCACAAGTTCGTGGAGAAGGCGTTCGGGGGCTGAGGTGACCTTCGTCGAGATCGCGCCGGCCGTGTACCTGTGGCGCTACCCGGTGCTCGACGTCAGCGTCACGCTGATCGTGGGCGACGAGGTGGCCGCCGTGGTCGACACCCTGTCGACGCAGGCGCAGGCCCGCGAGCTGCTCACCGCCGTGCGCGCCGTGACACCGCTTCCCCTCGTACTGGTGAACACGCACCACCACTTCGACCACTCCTTCGGCAACGGCGTGCTGGCCGAGGGGGATCGGCCGATCTGGGCCCACGAGGAGGCCGCGCGGGCCCTGCGCGAAGAGGCCGGCCGGTGGCAACGCGTGTGGTACGAGATGTTCCTGCCCACCCACCCTGAGCTGGCCGAGGGGTTGGCCGCCGTCGAGGTACGGCCGCCGGACCAGACCCTGCACACGCGGGCCACGGTCGAGCTCGGCGGGCGCCTCGTGGACCTGCGCCACCTGGGCCGCGGCCATACCGAGGGCGACATCGTCGTGGTGGTGCCGGACGCGTCGGTGCTGGTCGCGGGTGATCTCGTGGAGTCGTCCGGCCCGCCCGGCTTCGACGACGCGTACCCACTCGAGTGGCCGGAGACGCTCGACGGCCTGCTGCACCTGGCGACCCCGGCCACGGTCGTCGTGCCGGGCCACGGGCCGCCCGCCGACGTCGACTTCGTCCGTTCCCAGCACGACGACCTGACCGAGCTGGCCTGGCTCATCCGGGAGGGTCACGCCGACGGCGCCTCGGCCGAGGCGATCGCGGCCAAGGCGCCCTTCGACGCCGCGGCCGCGCTCACCGCGGTGCGCCGCGGCCTGGCCGAGCTCGGTGGCCGGATCTGACCCGACGGGTCACGGTCGTAGGCGCTCCGACCAGGCGATTCAACATTTGCCGATGGTTGATGACACCGCCGCCGCGCACAATCACCGCGGGCCGGCAGGTGGCCGACCGCAGCCCGCGTGGCCCCGTCGCGCCGCCGTCGGTGGGCCCCGGGCCGGCCGGGCCGGGCGGCCGTTCTCTCGGAAACCCATGAATCGCCTGGCCAGCGCCGGGCGATGACCACCGTGCGATGATGGTCGATCCGGGGGGAGTCGAGGATGCCGATCGAGTTCCGACTGCTGGGCGAGGTCGAGGCGCTCGTCGACGGCCGCGGCGTCGACATCGGCCACGCCCGCCAGCGGTGCGTGCTGACGGCGCTGCTCGTCGACGCCAACCGGGTGGTCCCGGTCGGCCAGCTACTGGAGCGGGTCTGGGCCCACCGGCCGCCGCAGCGCTCGCGCACCACGCTGTCGAGCTACCTGTCCCGGCTGAGACAGACCCTCGCCGAGGCCGACGACGTCGCGCTGGTCCGGCAGACCGGCGGCTATGTGCTCACGGTGGACCCGATGGCGGTCGACCTGCACCGCTTCCGCCGCCTGATCCACGACGCCCGGGCCAGCGACGACGGCGCGCGAGCCATTTCGCTGTACGCCCAGGCGCTGCGGCTGTGGCGGGGCGAGGCGTTCGGGTCGCTGGAAACACCGTGGCTGGACGAGATCCGCCAGTCCCTCGACGCGGAGCGCCACGCGGCCGAACTGGACCACATCGACCTCGCCCTCGGCTTCGGTCAGCACGCCGCACTGGTGGCCGACCTGTCCAGGCTGGCGGCGGCGCACCCGCTCGACGAACGCATCGCCGGACAGCACATGCTCGCCCTCTACCGCTGCGGGCGCCAGGCCGACGCCCTACACCGGTACGACGAGGTGCGCGCGCGCCTGGCCGATGAGCTGGGCGCGGACCCGAGCCCGCCGCTGCGCGCGCTGCATCAGCAGATCCTCACCGCCGAACCCACGCTCGCCGCGCCCAACGGGCACTCCGGCGGCCCGGCCACGCCGCCAGTGCCGCGCCAACTGCCGCCGCCGCCGCGGTCCTTCACGGGCCGGGCCCGGGAGCTGGCCGCCCTTGACGCCATCCTCGAGCGCGTCCCCGTCGGCGGAGCCGACCCGGCGCCCACGACCGTTGTCATCTCCGCGGTCTCGGGCACGGCCGGCGTCGGCAAGACCGCGCTCGCGCTGCACTGGGCCCACCGGGTGGCCGACCGGTTCCCCGACGGGCAGCTGTATGTCAACCTCCGCGGGTTCGACCCGGGCGGATCCGCGATGAACATCGCCGAGGTGGTGCGGGGGTTCCTCGACGCGTTCGGCGTGCCGCCGCACCGCATCCCGGCCGGCCTGGACGCCCAGGTCGGGCTCTACCGCAGCCTCACCGCGCGACGGCGGATGCTGGTACTGCTGGACAACGCCCGCGACGCCGCCCAGCTGCGCCCGCTGCTGCCGGGCGGATCCAGTTGCCTGGCCCTGGCCACCAGCCGCGACCGGCTCACCGGCCTGGTCGCGGCCGACGGTGCCCGGCCGGTCAGCCTGGACCTGCTCACGGAGGTCGAGGCGCGCGAGCTGCTGGCCGACCGGATCGGGCCGGACCGCGTCGCCGCCGAGCCGGCGGCGGTCGACGACATCGTCGCCGGCTGCGCCCGGCTGCCGCTGGCCCTGACCATCGCCGCCGCCCGGGCAGCCACCCACCCGGAGTTTCCGTTGGCCACGTTGGCCCGCGAGCTCGGCGACGCCCGTACCGCGCTGGGGGCGCTGACCGACGCCGACCCGGCGACCGATGTCCGGGCCGCCTTCGCGTGCTCGTACCAGGCCCTCGGTCGACCCGCCGCCCGGCTGTTCCGCTACCTCGGCCTGCACCCCGGCCCCGACATCACCGCGCCGGCGGCGGCCAGCCTCGCCGGTGTCTGGCCCGAGGATGTGCGGGGGTCGCTCGGTGAGCTGGCCCGGGCGCACCTCATCACCGAGCGCAGCCCGAACCGGTACACGTTCCACGACCTGCTGCGTGCGTACGCGTCCGAGCTGGTCGAGAGGACGGACCCGCCCGAGCACCGGCGCGCGGCCACGGGCCGCATGCTCGACCACTACCTGCACACGGCGTACGCGGCGGTGCGGCTGCTCGAACCGCAACGGGAGCACATCCACCTGACCGGGCCGGATCCGGGCGCGCATCCCGAGGCCTTCGGCTACCCGGCGCAGGCGATGGCCTGGCTCACGGCCGAGCACGAGGTGTTGCTCGGCTGCGTCGGCCGGGCCGCCGACGGCGGGTTCGATGCCCACACCTGGCAGCTTCCGTGGACGCTGACCGCGCTCTCCGAACGGCGCCGGCGCTGGGACGACCAGATCGCCGTCCAGACCGGCGCGGTCGCCGCCGCCCGTCGACTGGGCGACCGGGCCGGGCAGGCCTACGCCCACCGCAACCTCGCCCGGGCTTACGCGCGCCTGGGTCGCTTCGACCAGGCCCACACCCACCTGCGGGAGGCGCTGGAGCTGTTCGTGGAGATCGGCGACGCCACCGGACAGGCCAACACCCATCTGAGCCTGAGCTGGACCCTGGACCAGCAGGACCGCCACGCGCGGGCGCTGACCCACGACCGGCGGGCGCTGGAGCTGTTCCGGCAGGTCGGGGACCGCCTCGGCCAGGCCACCGCGCTCAACAATGTGGGTTGGCGGCACGGTCAGCTCGGGCGGCACCGCGACGCCATCGTCTACTGTGAACAGGCGCTGGCCCTGTACCAGGAGCTGGTCAACGGCCTCGGCGAGGCCAACACCTGGGACAGTCTCGGGTTCGTCCACTCGCGACTCGGCGACTACGACCGGGCCATCGAGTGTTACCGGCACGCCGTGGACCGGTACCGGGACAATGGGCACCGTTACAGCGAGGCGGACACCCTCGCGCAGCTCGGCGACGCCCTCGCGGCCCGCGGGGACACGGACCCGGCCGCGCGGGCCTGGGCGTCGGCGCTGGACATCCTCACCGAGCTCGACCACCCGGACGCCGAGGGCCTGCGCGCCCGGCTCGACCGGGCCTCCGAAGGCCGGTTGGAGCCGGATCGTCCATTGGAGCCGGCGACGAGAGGCTGAGCGGCCAAGGGCGGCTGGTTGGAGTACGACCGCCGCGGACGAGCCGGACGGGGCCGGCCGTGCGCTACCCTCGCCCGCATCGCCGCCGGCTCGGGCTCGCGCGCGGCGCCGGACGCCGCCGAGCCGGAGTCGGCGGAACTCGTAGAGGGCGAGGCCGAGGTGACGACGAAGGTCGATTTCACGAGCGACGAGTGGGACCTGCTGGTGCAGCTGCCGCGGTGGGTGGTGGCCGCCGCGAGCGCCGCGCAGCACGACCTCGCCTACCGGACCCACATGGAGATTGAGGCGGGCTTCATCGCGTCGGCCAAGGGCGGCGAGCTCGGCAACGCGTTCGTGGCCGAGGTCACGGCCGACACAATGCGGATCTTCGATACCCCGGCCACGGCGCGGGCCATCGAGTTCCGCGACCGGACGGCGGCGCTCGTCGCCGTCCTCGATCGGGTCCGGACCGCCAACCAGGTGCTCAAGGACAAGGCGGCGATCGCGGACGGCATGGCCTACCGGCGCTGGCTGCTCGCGATCACCGACATCGTCATCTCGGCCGCCAAGACCGGGGGCTTCCTGGGCTTCGGCGGCGAACTGGTAACCACCTCCGAGCAGGCGTTCCGCGACCGGCTGGTGCTGGCCCTCCAGGGCTGAGCCCGAACCGCGTCACCGCGAGGCCAGGAGGGCCATCCGCAGAGGCGGCGGCGCCGTGGGAGCGCTGTCACGCAGCACCGCCCATACGATCTTGTCGGCCGTGCCGAGAAGGCAGCCCCACCGATGGGCCGTCCGGGCCACGATCCGCAGGCCACGGCCCCGCAGGGTGGACCGGCCGGGCTTCGCGGGCGCCGGCGGGCTCGGGTCGCCATCCCGGACCGCGATGCACAGCCCGTACCGCATCCGCATGAGCCGGAAGTCGACCTCGGTGGCGGCGTGCTCCACGGCATTGCTGACCAGCTCCGACGCGATGAGGCCGGCCGATGGGCCCAGGTGGTCGACGTGCCACGTCGCCACGGCCGCGGCGACGAGCGCGCGGGCCATACCCGGAGCGTTCATGTCAGGCCCGAAGTGGGCGCCCACGCGGTCCTCAACCGCCCGCGGCCCGAGCGAGGCCAGCGCGTCCATCGGTGGGGCCGATGTTACCGACGGTATCCGCCGCAATGCCCGTGAGGCCCGCGAGGACGCCGGGACGCATGCGATCACCGGGACACCGTGGCGGGGCCGGGCCAGACCCAGGGTGAGCGCCGGCAGGACGCAGGCCGTCGGCAGCGCGGTGAGGTCGAGCACGACCGCGGCCGGGCGCTGCCGGATCGCCCCGGCCACGCCCCGGGCCATGCACGCCAGGCCCCACGCGCTCGGCCCGACTGAGACCACCAGCGCGCCCGTGTTGAGCTCCGTCGCGATCGTCACGTCGGTCATGGTCGCCTCCCGTCGGCCATGCCTTGTCTTCCCTGTCCGGACGCCGACAAACGCATTCAGCGGCCCCGCCGGTGCGGCCTAGGTGTGGGGAAAGCGTTTCCGCACCGCTTCGAGCGTCGGCATGGCGGTCGCCCCGCCGCGCGCCTCACACGCCATCGCGGCGACCGCGGTGGCGAAGGCCGCCACCTCGGCCCACCCCTCGGCCTCCGCCGGCGGCCGCCCCCGTACCAAGAGGCCATGGACCAGCGCGGCCATGGCGGCATCGCCGGCACCGGTCGCGTCCACCGCCCGCACCGCGGGCGCTTCGACCCTCACACGGGCCGAGCCGCACAGCACGAGTGCGCCGCGGGCACCCAGAGTCACCACGACGGCCCCGGCGCCGGCCTCGAGCAGGCGCGCCCCGGCGGCGGCCGGCTCCAGGTCGTAAAGGGTGGCGGCGTCGGCGGCACTGAGCTTCACCAGGTCCGCGGTGGCCGCGAACTCGTCCACGACGGCCCGGTACCCGGCCGGATCGGTCAGCAGGCGGGGCCGGACGTTGGGGTCGAACGTGCGCAGCGGGCCGGGTACGGCCCACGCGGCCCGGGCGGCGTCCAGCGCGTCCGGGCAGAGCAGCGCGATCGAGCCGCAGTAGAGGGCGCCCGCGCCGGCGACCATGTCCCGGTCGAGATCGGCGGGCCGCAGCCGCCCGTACGACGGCGGCTCGCCGTAGAAGTGGAAGTCGGGCTCCGCCCCGTCGAACGTGGTCAGCGCCAGCGTCGTCGGGCCGCCGGCGTTGACGCAACCGCGCGTGGACACGCCGGCGCTGTCGAGGAACGTCCGGATCCGGTCGGCGAGCACGTCGTCGCCGAACGAGCCGACGAACTCCACCGAGCTGCCGAGCCGGGCCAGGCCGACGGCCACGTTCAGCGGGGCTCCGCCGACCGCCTCCCGATAGACCCGCTCGCCACCACCTTCGGCCCGCGTCTCGAGCAGGTCGACCAGCGCCTCCCCCATCACCACCGCGTACGCCATCGCACGCACCCCATCCCGTTGTAAGCAGGGGCACCCTACTTATCAAATTGTGACTGTAGGGTGCCCTTCCTTACCGTGCCGGCAAGATCAGTAGGCCCGCAAGAGGGTCGTGAGCTCGCCGGCCACGGCCGATGCGTCGACGTCGACCGGCTCGGTCCACGGTTGGGGCGGCAGGCCGCGGCGGCGCCACAGGTGGGCGAACCCGACGAGCTGGTCGCGGGCGTTCTGGGCCGGCGTCACGTCCTCGCCGACGGCCAGGCGGGCGGCCAGGGCCGCGTCGATGCGCCGGCGTAGCCACCAGGGTGCGTCGGCGAGGCGGGCGGCGGCGTCGTCCACGCGGGCCCCCCGCGAGGCGAGGATGATCTCCGCCACGTGAGGGCGGCCGTGCCGGCCCGCGAGGGACTCGAAGGCGGTCCACCGGCGGCTCACGGCGCCGGACCGCGTGCCCCAGTGCTCCGTACACAGGTCGATCATGGCCTCGGCCGCGGTCAGGGTGTCATGATCGGTCAGCGCCTCGGTCGCCATCTCCCGCCAACGCCCCAGCCGGGCGGCGACGACGTCGGCGGCGAAGCGGGCCGAGGTCAACATCTCCGACAGCTCGACCACCACCCCGCGCCGGCCCAGCTCGACCCGGCCGCCGTACGCGGCGTCCATGGCGAAGAACCAGCGCGGGTCGGTCACGCGCGCGGCCAGCCCGGCCGACCCCGCCTCGACGACCGCGGCCGCCTCGGACTCGGTGAAGGCGAGCGCGCCCAGATCGAATGAGCCGGACACGCCGGCCCAGCCCCAGAAGTCGGCGATCGCACCGCGGCGCCGCTCCAGTTCGGCCGTCGCCGCGGCGCGGACGTCATCGGCGTACACGATGACAATGTCCACATCGGATAGTGGCCAGACCCCGTCGGGTTCCTCCTTGCCGCCGAGGATCAGACCGCTGATGCCGTCGATCGAGCGGAGCAGCTCCACCGCCTCGGCGAGCCGCCGGCCCAGGCCCTCGCCCCAATCCACGACATGTCTCCGATTAGGACACCATAGAGCCGACGACCGGCTTGGTCAGCAAGGCCGACTGGTTGCGTTCCACGCCGGGGTCGAGCGAGCGCTCCACGAAGATGGCGTGCCAGACGCAGAACACCAGCACCGTCCACACCTCGCGGGAGTGGTCGGCGGCGCCCTTACGGTGCTCCTCGAGCAACTGCCGGGCGTAGGACAGGTCGAGCAGCTCGCCGGCCCCGGACCGGGTGAGGATGTCGCGGGCCCACTCGTACATCTCGCCGCGCAGCCACACCCGGGTCGGCGTCGGGAAGCCGAGCTTGACGCGGTTGACGATGGCCGGCGGCACGACGCCCTCCAGCGCGCGGCGCAGCGCGTACTTCGTGTCGGTGGAGCGCGGCGGCAGCTTGAGCTCGACCGGGATGCCGGCGGCCACCTCGAACACCTCGCGGTCCAGGAACGGCACCCGCAGCTCCAGCGAGTGGGCCATCGACATGCGGTCCGCCTTGACCAGGATGTCGCCGCGCAGCCACGTGTAGACGTCCACGTACTGCATCTTCGTGACGTCGTCGAGGTCCCCGGCCTCCGCGTAGATCGGGGCCGTCACGTCGGTGTAGCGCACCGCCGGGTCGTAGCGGCGCAGCAGCCGCTGCTTCTCCTCCTCGGTGAAGATGCGCGCGTTGCCGTAGTAGCGCGCCTCGATCGGCGTGGTGCCCCGCTCCAGGAAGCTCTTGCCCTTCACGCCCTCCGGGATGGCCTTGGACACCGCGCGCAGTCCGCGCTGCACCGGCGAGGGCAGACCGTGGATCGTCGCCAGCGACAGCGGCTCGCGATAGATGGTGTACCCGCCGAAGAACTCGTCGGCACCCTCACCCGACAGCACCACGGTGACGTGCTCGGCCGCCTTCTTGGCCACGAAGTACAGCGGCACCAGCGCCGGGTCGGCCACCGGATCGTCGAGGTGCCACACGATCTTCGGCAGCGCCTCCATCATGTCGGTCGGGCCGATCTTCGTCGGGATCGTGGTCACGCCGAGATGGCGGGCCGACTCCTGGGCGACCTCGATCTCCGAGTACCCGGGCACGTCGTAGCCGACGGTGAACGTGAGGATGTTCGGGTTGAACTCCCGCGAGAGCGCCACCACGGCGGTCGAATCGATGCCGGAGGACAGGAACGCGCCGACCGGCACGTCCGAGCGCATGTGCATGCGGACGCTCTCCCGCAGCGTGTCCTGGATGCGCTGGTACAGGGCCGGGCGGTTGTCGGTCGGCGTGGGCCGGAAGCGGGCCCGGTAGTACCGGCGGGTCACGATCTCACCACTCGGCGAATACGTGAGGCACTCGCCCGACCCGATGCGGCTGATCCCGCGGTGCAGGGTGTGAGGTTCCGGCACGTACTGCAGCGTGAGGTAGTGGGCCAGGTTCGCCGTGTTGAGACCGGCGTCGCCCTGGGCGGCCGAGGGCGCGAACGGCAACAGGGCCTTCTTTTCGCTCGCGAAATACAGTCCGTCGGTGGTCCGCAGGTAGTGCAGGGGCTTGATGCCGAACGGGTCGCGGGCCCCGAACGCCTTCTCCTGTCCGCTGTCCCAGATGAGGAACGCGAACATGCCGCGCAGCCGGTCCAGCACCTTCTCGCCCCAGTAGTGGTACCCGGCGACCACGACCTCACCGTCGCCCTGCGTGGCGAACTCGGCGCCGAACTCCTCGACCAACTGGCGACGCAGCTCGATGTAGTTGTAGATCTCGCCGTTGAACGTCAGCAGGTACCGGCCGCGCTCCGGGCCGCTCGGCGGGTAGCGCAACGGCTCGTGGCTGAACTCCACATCGATGATCGACAGCCGCTTGTGGGCGAAGACGACGTCGGAGGAGACGACCTCCACCCCGGTGTCGTCGGGCCCGCGGTGGTGCTCGCTTTCGAGCGCCGCCGCGATCGCGTCACGTTGGGCGGCCGCGTTCCCCGCGTCGCTGATGAACACCAGCACTCCACACATGGCGACATCCTTCCACGCGGTAGCCTCGATTGCGGTCGCGGGCGAACCCCGCGTGGGCTGCGCTGCGGAGGGGATCACATGGACAGGGCCGTCGACGATCGTCGCGCCGAGACCGGGCCGGAGACCGACTCGACCGATTCGACGAAGGAGCCGGGTCCCCGCTCGAACGACGACTTTCCCGAGAAGCTCAAGGAGTTCATGCGTACGGGGTGGCTGGACAGCCGCCTCGATGTGAGCCCGCGGGCCGAGGCGCCGAACCACGCAAAGCGCCGCGAACAGCTCGTCGCGGCGTTCCCCGGCGAGACACTCGTGATCCCCAGCGGCCGGGAGAAGGTGCGGGCCAACGACACCCTGTACCGGTTCCGGCCCGGCAGCGACTTCATGTGGCTCACCGGCGAGCACGACCCGGAGGCCGTGTTGATCGTCCGGCCGGACGGCGCGACGCTGTACATCCGGCCCCGCTCGCCGCGCGACACCGACGAGTTCTTCCGCAGCGCGGCCTACGGCGAACTGTGGATCGGGCGCCGCCACACGCTGGAGGAGAAGCGGGCCGAGCTGGGCATCGAGACCGACAGCCTGGCCAACCTCGGCGCGGCGCTGGCCGCGCTGGCCCCGGCCCGGACGCGCGTCCTGCGCGGGTACGACCAGATGGTCGACGCGGCGGTGCTGCCCTACGACACGGGCGATGCCGCCATGGCCGGCACCCGCGACGGCGAGCTGGCCACGAAGCTGTCCGAGATGCGACTGGTCAAGGACGAATGGGAGATCGCCCAACTGCAGTCGGCCATCGACGCGACCGTGCTCGGGTTCGAGGACGTGGCCCGGGTACTGCCGGCGAACCGTTCGGTGACGGAACGGTTCCTCGAGGGCGTGTTCGCGCTGCGGGCCCGCCACGACGGCGACGGCCTCGGGTACTCGTCGATCGTCGGCGCCGGCCGCCACGCCACGATCCTGCACTGGATCCGCAACACCGGCGCCACGGTGCCCGGCGAGCTGCTGCTCATGGACATGGGCGTGGAGGGCAGGAGCCTCTACACCGCCGACGTGACCCGCACGGTCCCGGTCAGCGGGCGCTTTTCCCCGGCCCAGCGCGACGTCTACGACATCGTGTACCGCGCGCAGCAGGCCGGGATGGACGCGATCCGCCCCGGCGTCAAGTACCTGGACGTGGCACAGGCCTGCTACCGGGTCCTGGCCGAGGGTCTGGACGATCTCAAGCTGCTGCCGTGCTCGGTGGAGGAGGCGCTGGACAAGGAGAGCATGGTCTTCCGCCGGTGGACCCTGCACGGCTTCGGCCACATGCTCGGCCTCGACGTGCACGACTGCAGCCAGGCCCGCAAGGAGATGTACCGCGACGGCGAGCTTGGCGAGGGCTACGTGCTCACCGTCGAGCCGGGCCTGTACTTCCAGACCGACGACGACCTCGTACCCGACGAGTTGCACGGCATCGGGGTGCGCATCGAGGACGACGTTCTCGTCACGGCCGACGGTGCGCGCAATCTCTCCGGCGGCCTGCCCCGCACGGCCGACGAGGTGGAGGCCTGGCTCGCCGCGCAGCGCGAGGCCGGCCCCCGCCTCCCCGGCTGATCCACCCCTCAGTACGCGCAGATGGCGAACGAGACCGCGGACCAGTCGCCGCCGAAGCCGGTCTCGTCGTCGACCCCGATGGCGACCGCCTCCCACGGGGCCGCGTTGACCGGGTACAGGCTGAACAGATAGACCTGGCCGAAGCTCGTCGCGTCGCCCACGGCGTACCCGCCCAGGCCGGTCAGCTCGAAGCCGGCCGGGCAATGGGCCGACGCCACGTGGAGGCCGTCGATCGTCTCCACGCCGGTGA
>Ga0307416_100000173_pt1 | contig 36065 bp, 34 predicted proteins | sample DK1Cmetagenome_2_FD_203821 | JGI IMG/M metagenome (GOLD analysis project Ga0307416, IMG submission 203821) | Maize rhizosphere microbial communities from greenhouse at UC Davis, California, United States - DK15-C-3 | ecosystem: Host-associated > Plants > Roots > Rhizosphere > Soil | place...
AACTCCACTAGATGGGTCACATAGGAGTGCCGCAGGCAGTGCAGGGTGAGGCTGGGGTCGAGCCCGATCGCGTCCCGGGCGGCCGCGAACCGGGAATCGATGTGCCGGGTGTTGACCCGGGTAAGCCGCTCTGTCAGCCATAGGGCGGGATGGTCGGCGGCGCGAAACAACGGTCGGACCTGGTCGATCCATTGCTGCAGCCCCGGCACGATCCAGTCGAACTCCGGCACCGTCAGCACGGTCCGTCGACGCGGCAGACTGCCCTTGATCGACTTGCCGAACCGCACATGAACCGCCCCGTAGCTGCCCCACTCCGGCATGTGCGGGTTGGGTCGCAGGTCGGCCAGATCAAGCCGGGCGAGCTCGTTGCGGCGCAGCCCGTAGGCATATGTGGTTTTGATCATCAACGCGTCCCGTAGCGCGCTGGCCGAGCCCTTGCGGCCCATCACTGCGATCCGCTCGACCCGATCATCGAGATAGTCCAGGCGTCTTTGCAGCTCCTGATAGGTCAATGGGCGCCGTTGCGGCCGGCCCTCATAATCGTTGAGGTCGGCGACGGTGTTCCACTCATGACACACCTGCACCGGCACGTGGTGGAACCGGTCGCGGCACTGCCGGGCCCACTCGTAGCGGGAGTCGACCAGGTAGTCGCAAAACATGCGCAGCGCCAAGTGGTAGCCGCGGATCGTCGACAGCGCCAGCCGGTCCTTACCCGAGGTGAGCGAAACCGTGAAGTCCTCGATATCGACGGGACGCCACACCCACGGATAGCACTCGGCGAACCCGGCGAAACGACGGATCAGCCGGTCCCGCATCAGGATCGTCGACTCGCCCAGCAGACGCGACCGCTGCTGCCGTGCCCAGCCTTCCAGCATCGCCTCGAAGACTGCTTCCTCCTCGTTCAAATGGACGACACCCTCGACCAGAACCAGTCGAGCAGAGCCCGGAATCTCGACCAACGCCCACAACCCCCAGTGATCACAAACTCATCAATGTTGCGGGAAAAGTAACACCTCGTGAGTGCTGTGTCAGTGACTTGCGGAAACAATCAGCAAGCTTCTAGCGACAAATCCCATGCGCATCGACGTAGCGCACCCCGGCGTTGCGTCGGCTGCAATAAAGCTCCCTCTTCCGCAGAGTGCACTAGGTGTGTGGGACATCGAATTTTTGGAAATCGTTGGGGTACACGAAACAGATCGCTCGCTGGATGCTGACCGCTCGACTCGTCGGCAGCGCGGCTGAATGAGAGGCTGGTCTCGATCAGGGAGAGGTTGATAAGTCAGCAGTCAGTGAGGCAGGCGGCGCCCGGGGGGAGCATGCCGGCGCAATCGTCGTCCCGTCGCGAAGCCGCCACTCTCGGCTTCCCGCTAGCCAGACAACGATCGGATCCCGAGCGGCAAGATCCCTGAAACGACGCAAGATGCAACTCATTGGGTTTTGATCTTGAAGGATGCGCGCTCGGCCGGCCTAGCGGGCGCCGCCCGCAGCCGGCGTCACGGCTGACGGCAGAACACCTGGAGGTGGACATCAGGGCTTCTAATTCCCGAGGCATCACATAGGTGGAGCTTGTGTGCCTCTATTCAAACCTCTCGGCGGAGGCTGGCCACCCGTATCAGTTGCGATCTGCGGCCCTCAGTTTGGTTACTACGTCAAGTCAAGATCGCTCCTCGCGGCGCGCTACCGGCACCCGCCGGCCGCGCATAGCCTCGGATCGGCTCGCGTCGTGCCCAATCGCGAACCTGACCTAGGCCGACGTTTCGGAGAACGCAGGGGCGAGTTCGGGTTGGGGGTAATGCTTGACCAGCCACCTGCCCGCAGCCCCGATGATGACGAGACCGACCACAAGAAGGGCGATGCCGGTAAGGATTTGGACACCACGCTGCTCCGCCTCCGAGGCGACCTGGCCGGGAGGCGCGAGGACCAGAACGATGCCGAACGTGTACAGGCCATACATGAGCCAATACGTCTTGGCCTGCATGACCGCGAGCACGAAAGCAGCCGCGGCGATCAGCGCGACGGCCCATGTCGGGGGCGCGATGATCGCAATGGGGATCGCAGCAGCCGCGCCGACCGCGGTGCCGATCGCCTTTCCCCCAATCCGCTCTCGCCTACCGATCAGAACGTACAAGGCGAGGAGCAGGACCGGCTCCGGAACCCAGTAGGGCTGAGTCCACCCCAGTGCCACACCGATCGCCGCTGCGCCACCCAGGATCGCCCCGAACACCAGCGCCACGACGGTCGCGGCAGCGGCGCGGACCCGTTGGCCCTCGACGACAGCAGCGGCTCCGAATCGGCGGGCCAGCACGATGCCGTAGCCCGTGGCTACCGTAGCGATGACCCCATAGGCCACCGCATGTAGTCCCGACGACACTGGGCTGGCGAAGGTCGCCACCAACGGGATCATCAGCAACGGAAGCATCCATCCGAACCCGATCCCAGCTCCCGCGACGACGCCCGCCGCAGCAAGCAGACCCACCCACCACCAGTCGTAGGCGGTGAATGCCCCAAGCCCCGCCGTTAGCCCGATCGCTGGCGCCAGGTACAGCATCCGGCGGGTTCCGCCGATCTTGGAGCCCAGGGCGCCGACCAGAACGCCAAGGACCATCGCGTTCGCGCCGTACTGCCCCACGAGTGCGTCCAGCAGGACCACCGGCACGACAAAAGCCACCAGGACGGCCAGAACGATGTGGATCACGCGGCGCGCCCGCGACGGGCTCGCCGCGGCGTCTGCAGCCCCACCCTCGACGGGCCCCACCTCAGCCATTCGTGCGCCTTTCCGCCCCTCCCGCACGCAGCCTACTGGCGCGCCGTCCGGCTCGCCTCGCGATCCAAGATCGTGTCGTGGGTATCATGCGCGTCGTATAGCCGGAGAGCTTGCGCGAAAGGGCGCTCAACAGCGCCCGGACAAAGATCGCGTTCGGCACGTCAGCCAGCGACGCGCGGCGGCTGGCGGAGGAGTTCGGGCCGGGCGTGGAGCCGACTTCTCACCGGGCTGGTCAAGTTCGAGGCGATTGGGGCGGTGTCGCTGGGCGGCACCAGTCTCACCGCAGTTCACCTTCCAGACCGAGGTGCGGGGTCAGTCATTGCCGGCCGGGCGCAGGCGATCCGCAAAAGCAGGGTGGTCGGTCGACTTCTCACCTTCCCGCGAAGCCGGCCAATCCGCGAGCGGTCCCACACCTGTGACCCGAGAAGTCCATGTAGCGCCGGCGCAATGATCTCAGCCGGGCTGCTGCACGCAAACGACCAACGCTAGCAATCGTCAACGCATTTACTGGGCTAGGCCATGCACGTCTAGACCTGATCAAGCCTCTTCGCTTAACTTGGCTATGGGTCTGACCAATATTTTGACCACCATTTGGGTTTGTCCACCGAAATACACCCAGGTGTAAAACCCTTATTTGTAGGGAAATTTGGACGTGTGCGGACGTTCCTGGACACGCTGCCGATGTCTAGGGGTCAAGAGCCATGAGTTCTTGTTTGTCCCGCTGGCACCGCGATGATCTTGCCCACACCGATGATCTAGTGCTACGCATCAAGGCCTGGGGTGTCAAGTTAATGCGTTGTTGGCATTCGGCAGTATGCCTTTCGCAGAGAATGCTGTACACCGTTCTCGGCGTACTTCGAGTTTGGCGAGACGAGGACCCTGTGCGCACGGGTCGGGCTGCGAGAGCTCGATGGATCAGGTTCGCAAGGCCAGAGGGAATGCGGGTTCGCTCCACAGCCCGCCCGGGTAGGAGCAGCTTCATTGACGATCATGTAGCCGGCTTCATTGACGATCATGTAGCCGGCGCCGATCAGCCGGTGGAGTTGTCGATCGTTGAGATTGCGAACTGCAGCGGTGACCGCCGAGCCGGTCCGAAACAACTTCTGTGGAGTGTGGAGGACCGCGCAAGGTGCTTGCCCTAGAGCCCGGGGTTATCAACAGGTCGGGTACCTCATTGGCATCTCGGGCGGACAGTGTGGCCAACTGGAGCATGAGTAGAAGTTGGAGACCATCGAATGGAGAAGTTGCTGCTGACCGTTCGGGAGGCCGCAGACGTGCTCAGTGTCAGTCGGTCGCGGGCGTATGAGCTGATCTACGCCGAGCAGCTCGACTCGGTGAAGATCGGTCGGTCTCGGCGGGTGTCACTAGCGTCGGTGCGGCGCTTTGTTGAGGGTCCGTCAGCGTCATGAGCTCTCGCCGGCCTCAGGGTGAAGGCTCGGTTTACCGGTTGCCGGACGGCCGCTGGCGTGGGGTTGTGGACCTCGGCTGGCATGGCGGCAAGCGGCGGCGGAAGTACATCACGCGCGGTACGCAGGCGGAGGTGGTGCGCGAGCTTCGTCGGCTGACGGCTGCCGCTGAGGCCGGGCGGCTGCCCATTGAGCGGGCTCCGACCTTGGGCCAGTGGCTGGAGCGGTATCTCGATGAGGTGGCGGCGTCCTCCGTGCGTCCATCAACTCTGCGGCGTTATCGACAGGAGCTGAGGCTGTACATCGCACCCGCCCTGGGCAAGGTGCCGCTGGACAAGCTGAAGCCATCACAGGTGTCGGACTTCTACCGCTCACAGCTTCTGCACCTCTCGCCGGGGAGCGTGCGACGGCTCCACGCGCTTCTCCGCCGCTCTCTGGCTATCGCAGTGCGGTGGCAGCTGATTCCGTGGAACCCGGTAACCGCCGTCGACCCACCGTCGCTGACGTCCGTCGAGGTTCACCCGTTCGACGCCAAGGAGGCGCGGCTGTTTCTGGCTGCGGCGTCGGGTGACCGGTTCCAGGCGCGCTGGTTGATCGCAGTCTCGTTGGCCTTGCGTCAGGGGGAGGTGTTGGGGCTTGCCTGGCGGGATATTGATCTTGATCAACGCGTTCTAGCTGTGCGGCAGACGCTGCAGTACCGGCCGGGCGACGGCTTCCATCTCGTGGCGCCAAAGACAGCAAGATCGCGGCGGATCGTTCCGCTCCCGGATGCAGTGGTCGATGCCTTGAAGCTGCGGCGTGAGCAACAGGAGACCGATCGGCTCGCAGCGGGCGTTGAGTTCTGGGAGGACTGGGGCCTAGTCTTTACAACGCGCTTCGGCACACCCTTGTCTCCGCGCAATGACTATCGGGACTTCCAACGGCTGGTCGGCGCCGCCGGCCTGCGCCATGTTCGGCTGCACGACCTGCGGCACACCGCTGCTTCGCTCATGTTGGCCCAGGGAGTGAGCCCCCGTGTTGTGATGGAGATCCTTGGGCATTCACAGATCAGCGTCACGATGAACACTTACAGCCATGTCACGCCAGCCTCGTCTCGGAAAGCGGTGGCGCTGGTGGAGGGCTTGCTGTTCGAGGGTCATTCTGAGTTCGAGTGATGATGTCTAGGCTGCTCTATAGGCTGCTTTGACGGGTAAATCGGCCCACAGCCGACGGTCTAAGGCGGAGAATTGGCCCCTGACTAGGCCGGATAAAGAGCCGCCTCGGGGAATCGAACCCCGGACCTACGCATTACGAGTGCGTCGCTCTGCCGGCTGAGCTAAGGCGGCTGATGTGTTGCGCCGGGCCTCGGCTCGGCACGATCGCCAACTATATCGAGCAGGCTCACACTGGCGAAGTTCAATTGCATTTGAGCCAGCGGAGACCTATTCGACACTCCTTTGCATACATCCAGTGCGACTGTCGCGCTCCCGATGGTTGGACTCGCGATCTTGCTGGTGGCCGGCACCACCATCGCAGTTCGTATCGTCGAAGCTGGCAAACCGCTCGGCGCGACCCTAAACCGGGGCATCCGCATCACACATCGGTGGGTCTCTTTGGCATTCATCGGCACGCTTCCGCTGTTGTTGATCTTCCGAGATGCCGCGATTGTCAGCGGCCTTGCCATCGGCGCGCTGGTGCTGCTCTTGCTTACGGGCCTGCAGATGTCCAGCGGCCACTACCTGCGACGGTGGCGGCGTGGCCGCATCCGTCGTGGCGCATCAGCACCGAGTCCCATCCCGCGGCACCACATCATGGACGAGGTAGGCGACAACGAGGGTCCGAACACACCCGCTCTGCCCGTACGCCAGGTGTCCTTCACCGTTGAACGTCACCAGCACAGCCGAGCGCAGGTCGCGAGCCATTGACTTGGCGTACTCGTACGGCGTCGCCGGATCGCCGGTAGTGCCGATCACCACGATGGGCGGCGCTCCGGCGGCGTCAACCAAAGGCTGTTTGGGCGCCGACTTCACCGGCCACAGCGGGCAAGAGAGATCCGGCCCGTTCAGCTGCCCCAACACCGATGCGGTGCGGGCCTCTTGAACCAACCGGCGCTCGGCTTCTCGTACGCTGTCCTCCTGGCTGTCCAAGCAGCGGATCGCGGGAAACGCATAGTTGAGCTGCCCATAATTACCATCCCGATCACGCCGATCAGAAGCATCGGCAAGCTGCAGCAAGCCGCTGGCATCTTTGTCAAAGATCGCCGCCGCCAAGGCATCTCGCAGCGTCGGCCAACTACCGGTGCCGCCGTACATGGAAAAGAAGACAGCCTCGACGCCTTGCTGCTGGCTGAGCGTACGCCCGCCAGATACCGACATTGGCTCTTGATCAAGACGATCAAGGAACTCCTTGATCGTGGCAAGCACATCATCACGCGCGGAGCCCAGCCGGCATTGAGCGGCAGCACACCAGGACGCGAAATGATTCAGCGCACGCTCAAAGCCCTGCACCTGGCCGATCTTGGACTTGGAATTGATGTTCACGGCACCATCAAGCACCATCCGCTCGACTCGCTGCGGATACATCTCCGCATAGAGTGCGCCGATCTTGGTGCCGTAGGAGGAGCCAAAGTAGTTGATCTTGCTATCTCCGACGAGATGTCCCAGCAGATCGAGATCACGTACGGTGTCCATCGTCGAGACATGTTCCAGCAACGCCCCGGACTTCTTGAGGCACGATTGTCCAAATGCCATCTGCTCGTCGATCCTGGCTTGCAACTCGGCGGAGTCGTCGGGCGAGCTGTCCATCGAGAAGTAGTCATCAAGATCGTCTTTGCCGTAGCAGGTCACAGGCGTTGAATGGCCGACGCCGCGTGGGTCCCAACCGACGATGTCGTAGTTCTCCAGGCCGGCACCATTGAAGTAACCGACGTACCACACACCCGAGCCGCCTGGTCCGCCGGGATTGATAAACAGGCTGCCGAGACGCTTGCTGCCCGTGGCCGCGCGCTTTGCCACCATCAGAGTGATCGCTGTGCCGTCAGGGTCGGCATAATCGAGCGGAACTAGCATTGTGCTGCAGGAGAGGCCATCCCCACAGGACTTCCAGTTGAGCCGCTGCCGCTCGTAGCGCGCCAGTCCACTTCCATCTGGCGGATCGGCAAAACCTTCGGGCTTGACGTCGGGGATGGGTTGCAGCGGCCGACCGTCTCGTGGCACGTCGGGTGTTGGCGCAGCAGTTGCCGACGGCGAACTCGGGGAAGCGGGCTGATCTGCTTCGCCCCGTGGGCCGGGCGAGCACGCGGTCAGTGCAGCTAGCGCCGCCGCCGCCGAAACCGCCAGGAGGCGCAACCGGCGCGCGGCGAAGAGCATATCCGAAAGCGTACGCGGCGACCGTCAGATTGGCTGCATGCCGAAGATCAACAACAGCCCAGGCAACCGTTCTAAAGGGTTCTTAGCTTTCCTCGGCTTCGGACCGCCGGCGGCGCAGCCGGCCCTTACGCGCCGGACGGTCGACCTGCGCTGGAGTCGCACGGGAAGCGAAGAGCTGGCGAGCCCCACACGCCGCCGCGAGCGAACAAGTTCGCGTCGTCCCGTTAGCGCTCATCCGGATCACCACCGAGTCGGCGGGCACCTGGTGCCCCACCACTACGCCGTCGCCATCATCCAACGCAACCTGCTCTCCGACGGCGGGCGCAGTACGCGCGAACTCGGCGTACAGCGGGTGCTCGTACTTCAGGCAACACATCAGCCGACCGCAGGCGCCGGAGATCTTCAGCGGGTTGGGTGGCAGATCTTGCACCTTGGCCATCCGCAGACTGACCGGCTCAAAATCCTTCAGGAACGTAGCGCAGCACAGGTCGCGACCGCAATTGCCCAGGCCGCCAACGAGCCGCGCCCCATCTCTGGAGCCGATCTGACGGAGGTCGATCCGCGCATGCAGCGTACGCGCCAACTCGCTCACCAGTGTCCGAAAGTCCACCCGATGTGGCGCGGTGAAATAGATCACCACCAGTTGATCGAAATCGATCCCCGAATCGACGAAATCGACAGCAACGACCTTCATCGGCAGCTGATTACGCTTGATCAACTTCCGGGCAGCAAGCTTCGCCTCAGCACGGCGCCTCCGGTTAGTGGCATCTCGTTCCAGGTGCTCCGGCCCGGCAGGGCCCGCACATTCTGGAAGCTCAGAGAAGCCATCCTCCTCGACCCACTCCGGCGCCCAGACGCACTCGGCCACTTCAGGTCCTGATTCGGTCGGGACCAACACCCGATCGCCAACGCGGTACTCCTGCTCACCGGGATTGAGGTAGTACAGCCGACCGTAGCGTTCGAACGACACAGCCATGACCCGTGGCATGGAGAAAGCCTAAAGCTGAATTGGTTTGATGCGCCGCAAAAACCGGAAGCCCGGCAGATGCGGGTCTGCCGGGCTTCCACGGGTGGGCGTACTGGGGGGCAGGGTCCCACCCGCGCCATTCAGGTCTAATTGATCTTGAGAATTTGCCCTAATTGATCTTGAGAATTTGCCCTATGTAGATCAAGTTCGAATCCTTGATCGTCTCCCTATTGAGCCTCCACAAGCCCTTCCAACCGTCCGCGACGTCATAGCGCTTAGCGATCTTGCGAAGCGTATCGCCGCGCTTGACATGAACGGTTTCACCGCTAGCACTGTACTTCTTTTGAGTCGACTTCTTGGCGATCTTGACCTTCGAGTCGCTCAGGTTCTGCGTTTTGGACGCTCCAGGATTGGTCGGTGGCATCGCCTGCCGGTTGGCCTTCCCGTCCGACTTTGTCAATCCCGCCCGATGATGCTGGAGGTCGTAAGACTAGATCCTTCCCCGAGTACGCCTGTGAGGTTGACCTCTCCGGGTGCGGGCCGTGACGGTCCCGGCGCTCACGCGGTGTGTGAGATCACACCGCTGTGAGCGCTTCACCCCCGGGACTCCCTCGCAGATCCTGACGCGAGAGAAATCCGATGGTTCCCCACCTCCGCTTCGCCCGGGACGGTCCCGGCAAGGCGCCGTCCAGCGGAGCTCGGCGAACGGACACGCGATCCCAGCGACACATTGGGTGCCTCCGAGTTCTTCCCCCGGCGTTCCGCTCCCGCGCGTTTATAACGAAACGGAAACGAGCCGAGATCTACCGTAGAGCGAAACTTCCGCCGCGCGCAACAGTTTGCGATATCAATTTGTGACATTTGGACAATCGGCCCGCCTGGTACCCGCTGGTACCCAGTCCCGGGCCGGTCCAGGCTCTAGAAGACGAAAGGCCTGGCATCTGCCAGACCTTGGGAGGTTGTCGGAGAGGACGCTCGGGGGTTCGTCCCCTCCGGCAACCTGTGGGGCCCAGGTTACTAAATAAGTCGAAGAAAATGAACCCCACAAATTTCGGATATAACTGCGCTACACTTCGCCGCCGACTTCAGCCGGTTTGAGCTGCGGAGTCTCGCCAACCACTAGCCCTCGACTAAGCCGATCAGCGCCGCCTCGACTGCCAGCAGCGGCGCCACATTGCCCTCCAGCGCCGTACGGCACGCCAGCAGCGCATCAATGCGATGCAGCGTGGACTCCGACGTCGATTTCCGTGCCAACACAGCAATCTGCGGCCTCAGATCTTCATTGATCAGCGGCGCTCCTGAACCGGTCTGAATGCTCAGCACATCGCGATAGAAGCCCGTCAACTCCGTCAGCGTGCGATCGATCGCATCCCGCTGGAACCGCTTGGTCCGAGCTCGCTGCTGCTCTACGAGCTCCTTGATCGCCGCCTGGGCCTGCCGCGGCTTCGCCCCCTTCGTGCCGAACCCCAGGGCCTCCTCCAGAGCGGCTCGTTCCTTGGCGTCGACCTCACTTGTCGCCTCTGCAGCCTCCACAGACGACATCTCGATCACCTCAGCTGCAGCGGCCAGACACCCGCCCAGCCCCTGCAAGCGGAGGGGGATCTGCAAGATCTGCTGCCGCCGAGTCCGAGCGCCCTCGTCCCGCGCGAGTACCCGGGCTCGGCCGACGTGTCCCTGCGACACTCGTGCCGCGTACGCCGCCAGCTCCGGCTCAATGCCATCCCGGGTCTCCAGTAGTCGCGCCACCGCTGGAATCGTCGGAGTCTGCAGGCTCAGCAGCCGACAACGCGATCGGATCGTGGCAACCACATCGTCTGGAGTCGGGGCACAAAGGATCCACACTGTACGCCGTGCCGGCTCCTCAATGCTCTTCAACAGCGCATCCGCGCCACGTTCGGTGACTCGATCCGCATCCTCGATCACAATCACCTGCCAGCGACCCAAGGTCGGCCTCATGGCAGCTCGACGAGCCAGCTCACGGACCTCGTCGACGCCGATCGACAGCATCTCAGTACGCACCAGCGTCACGTCGGGATGGGCCCCGGACAACGCCGTACGACAGTCGGTGCATTTGCCGCAGCCTCCTGAGCGGCACTGCAGTGCTGCCGCAAATGCCCGTGCCGCGTTCGAGCGCCCCGAGCCGGGCGGACCGGTGAACAACCACGCATGACTCATGGCGTGGGGTTCAGCACCGACGGCACGCTGCAATGTGGCCACCGCTGCCGTCTGACCGATCAACTCTGCCCACACACCAAGATCGGCTCCGGCCTCTGTAGTTCCGGCAGTCACGTCGACTACTCTGCCATCCGCCGGTGACGGGCCGGCGCCAGTAACGGCGCAACCCGAGAGGTCACCTGAGCTGCGATCTGCTCGCGTGACTCCCGAGCGTTCAGCACCAGATACCGCTCCGGCTCCCGCCGCGCGAGCTCGAGGAAGAACCGGCGCGTCCGCTCATGAAACCCATCGCCAGCCGCCTCCAACCGGTCCTTGCTGGACTTGGCGTGAACCCCATCCCTGAGCTCCGCGTCCAGCACAACGGTCAGATCCGGCCGCAGCCCCTCCGTGGCCCAACGCGCAATGCCCTCGAGGTCGGCCAGCTGCAGAACCCGGCCGGCACCCTGATAGGCCAGCATCGAGTCGACGTAGCGGTCGCATACCACCACCGCGCCGCGCTGCAGCGCCGGCCGTACCACCGAAAAGATGTGTTGGGCCTTGTCAGCCGCATAGAGCAAGGCCTCGGCGCGCGGCGACATCTCGCCCGTCGCTGGGTCCAGAACAATCTGCCGGATCATCGCTCCGACGGTTGTATCGCCCGGCTCGAACGTCTTCACTACCTCATGCCCGGCATTGGCCAGCCATGTACAGAGCAGATCGACCTGGGTCGTCTTGCCGACCCCATCGCCGCCCTCGAAGACAATGAAGACCCCGCCAGCAGTGCTCACGCGCCAAGTTTCTTCTTGGTCTTAGCCCATACATCAATGAACTCTCGCCGGGAGCGGCGTACCCGCCGGTAGCCGCGCTCGAAGTCCCGGCCTGCCGCAAATGCCTGGGCCGGCTGCAGCTTGGCCACGTGCTCGGCAGTGACCAGCTCCCGTCGGTAATCATTGTGGATCTCCGCCAGCAGTTGCCGTGGTTTGAGCAGCTGGTGCTGGATCGTTGCGGCCTCCTCCGGCAAAACTTGGCCCGCAACGCCGACCACCCACTCCAGCCGTCCCATCTCCTGCCAGGCCTCCTCCCACTCCTCGTCGGGGGAGTCGACGATCAAGTGGTCGGCGCATCGGCTCATCCGAGCAGCGGCTATCGAGACCAATCCGGCGAGCACCTCGCCAGCAGGATCGGATCGCTGATCGGCCAGCTTGGGTGACCGGACGGCAGCGACAAGCCGCTCTAGCACGGTCAGATAACGCTCGCTGCGTAGCCGTGCTGTCAGTCGATCATGACCGTCGCCGTTGGAGGAGTCGCCCTCCAGACTGATCCAGCCCAGCTCATCGTAGAGATCTTCGACCCAGTCTGAATCCAAGACCACCGAGAGTCCCTTGAGCTCAAGGCGCAGCCGGGCTGCTTGATCGGCTAGGCGATCAACGGCACCAAGATCACCACCCCGAATAGCAAGATCAGCTTCGACGATCTGCCGCAACCGCAGCGCAACCAGCTGCGACACGAATTTCTTGAAGGGCGCCGCGGCATCGAACGGACCTGGTACCGGCAGGTCCGTTGGTCCTGTGGCAGGCGCCCCAAGCCGAGTAACTAGCCGCGGGAAGCGAGCAACCGGCGTCGCGCCGACCTGCACCAGACCACGATCGAGCCAAGCCGCCTGTTCATCGGTCAGTCCCGGACCAACCGGGGTGATCAACACCTCGCGATAGCGCGCAGTCGTCAGCCCGCCGCGGCGTACGGTCACTTTGTCATCGCGCAGCAGCGCTAGCGTCGTGCCCTCATCATCGCGCAGCGCGAACTCCCGCCGATCACACGTCAGTGCAGCGACCGGACCCAAAGTTGCCCGGCGTCGCAGCGGACGGATCAGGTCGGCCAGCTCCTCGGGAAGATCAGCATGACCCATCAGCTCGATGCGATCCTTCGGCAGCAACGGTTGCCAATCCGGAGCTGTGATGTACCACTCGCCACGACCGTCCAACACCCGATGGGCCAGCAGTACGCCGGAACGGATCAGCCGATGATCGGGCGCGTCCAGCAGCGTTACAGAGATCTCGTATGCGGCATTGTGACCGGCTCTGGCTACCAGATGATGCAGACCAAGATCAGGGTTGATCATGCGCGGTGCGGCGGCGCTATAGGGCAGGTCGTAGCAGCGCTGGCCCGGCGGATTCGTGCTGGATCCGTCTCCAGCCGGCGCCGGCAGCGCAGCTAGGGGCGCCTGATGCGCACCCGACTTAGCTTTGGCCTTGCGCCGCTTCTTCTTACCCATAGTCGAACCTTAGTGTTATTTCTGTTCGAACATCAGGGCTCAAAGTCACTTCCGCACATGACTGTGCTAGCCAGGATCCGTTAGCCAGCCTTGGCGCGGACCTTCTTCGCTGGCACCCGCTTCGCAGCCGGCTTCGGAGCCGAGGAATTTGCTGCCGCCGCATTCGTACGCTTCGCCGGGCGCTTCTTGGGCGCGGGGCCCTTGGCGCGTTTCTCGGCCAGCAGCTCGGCGGCACGTTCGGAGGTGATCGTTTCGATATTGTCGCCGCGGCGCAACGTCGCGTTGATCTCGCCGTCGGTGACGTACGGTCCGAAGCGACCTTCCTTGATCATCATGGGGCGGCCGGACGCCGGATCGCTGCCCAGGTCCTTGAGCGGCGGCTTGGCTGCGGCTCGGCCGCGCTGCTTGGGCTGGGCGTAGATCGCCTGGGCTTCGGCCAAAGTGATCGAAAAGATCTGATCTTCGCTCTCCAGCGACCGAGAGTCGGTGCCCTTCTTCAAATAGGGCCCGTAACGACCGTTCTGGGCGGTGATCTCCACCCCGTCCACGTCCATGCCAACCACCCTCGGCAGGCTCATCAACTGCAGCGCCTGCTCCAGCGTGACCTCCTCGAGGCTCATCGAAGAAAACAGCGATGCGGTACGCGGTTTGGCGGTCTTCGGTGCATCCTCGGGCAGGACCTCGGTTACGTACGGGCCGAAGCGCCCGTTCTTGGCGACGATCATGCGCGAGGTCTCTGGATCGATCCCCAGCTCACGCTCTTCGCCGACTGGTTTGGCGAGCAGCTCGCGAGCAAGATCAATTGTGAGCTCGTCGGGCGGAAGATCATCGGCAACGTTGGCACGGCGCCCCTCCTCGTCCTCCACATAGGTGCCGTACCGGCCGACCCTGACGACGATCTTGGGGGCGCCGGTTTCCAAAGCGTCGGGATCGGTGATCTCAAAGGTCGACAGCTTGCGAGCATCGATTTCACCGAGCTCGGTGACTAGCCGGTGCAGCCCTTCGGCATTGCCATCGCCGAAGTAGAAGTCGGTCAGCACCCGGAGCCGCTCTGCGTGCCCATCGGCGATCTCGTCGAGGACGTCTTCCATCTCGGCAGTGAATGCGTAGTCCACCAACCTAGGGAAGTGCTCTTCGAGCAATCGAGTCACGGCGAACGCTAGCCATGTGGGCACCAGAGCGGCACCCCTTTTGAACACGTAATCCCGGGCAGTGATGGTGCGGATGATCGTCGCGTACGTCGACGGACGGCCGATCTCCAACTCTTCGAGCTTGGCCACCAGCGACGGCTCGGTGTAACGAGCCGGTGGACGGGTTTCGTGACCGGATGCGGTGACCGATTCCGACCGCAATGCCTGTCCGGCCGTCAGCCGAGGCAGCCGGGTCTGCTCGTCATCGGTGTGGCCTCCTGCCTCGTCGGTCGATTCCACGTATGCCTTCAGGAAGCCATAGAAGGTGATCGTGCGACCAGATGCGACAAAGGTGCAACGCTCGCCCTCATGGGGCTGGGCGTTGATCTTGACAGTGATCGAAAAACCCTCGGCGTCCTTCATCTGGGAGGAAATCGTACGCATCCAGATCAGCTCATAAAGCCGGAACTGATCACCGGTCAGCCGAGTCTCGGCCGGGGTCAAGAAGGCCTCGCCGGCGGGCCGGATCGCCTCGTGCGCCTCCTGCGCGTTCTTCACTTTGGAGGTATAGATACGCGGCTGGTCTGGGAGATAGTGAGCGCCGAAAAGCTGCTGGACCTGCTGTCGCGCCGCGGCAATGGCAGCACCGGAGAGGGTGATCGAGTCGGTCCGCATGTAGGTGATGAAACCGGCCTCGTACAGCTCCTGGGCAACCGACATCGTTCGCTGCGCCGTAAAGCCGAACTTTCGGCCCGCTTCCTGCTGCAGCGTGGTGGTGCGGAAAGGCGGGTACGGCCGGCGAGTGTAGGGCTTGGACTCGACGCTATCTACGGCAAAGGCGGCGGATCGCAACGACTCTGCGAGTGCAGTGGCCTGGGCCTCATCGAGGCGTACCAGCTGTTCATGATCTTTGGTGATCAAGGAACCGCGGCTGTCGAAATCGCGGCCCTGGGCAACCCGGCGATCACCGACTCGAGTGAGCCGAGCCGGGAAGAGCGGAGGCTCTGCCTCGGCTCCAGCGTCCAAGATCGCGTCAAGATCCCAGTACGAGGCACCGCGGAAGGTGATGCGGTCCCGTTCCCGATCAACGATGAGGCGCGTCGCCACAGACTGGACGCGTCCCGCCGACAACCGTGGCATCACCTTCTTCCACAGCACCGGTGAGACTTCGTAGCCGTACAGGCGATCAAGGATGCGGCGGGTTTCTTGGGCATCGACCAAGTCCTCATCAAGATCACGTGGATTGGCGACGGCCTCGGCGATCGCGGTCGGAGTGATCTCGTGGAAGACCATGCGCTTCGCCGGCACCTTGGGTTTGAGCTCCTGCAACAGGTGCCACGCGATCGCCTCGCCTTCACGATCACCGTCGGTGGCCAGCAACAACTCGTCGGCACCAGCGAGTGCTTGCTTCAAAGACCGCAACGTCGCCCGCTTGTCCGGGCTGACAACGTAGATCGCCTCAAAACCGTTGTCCACGTTGACGCCGGTGCGCGCCCACTTCTCACCTTTGTACTTCGCTGGCACCTCGGCCGCCCCGGTGGGCAGATCGCGAATGTGACCGCGGCTGGACTGGACGACGTAGCCGTCGCCCAGGAAGCTGGCGATCTTATTCGCTTTCGTCGGGGACTCGACGATCACAAGTCGTCTGCCCCCGGATTTCACTGCCACCGGTACTCACTTTCCAAATAAAACTGATCTCACACGCGAGCGGGCATCGGATGATAGTGCGATCCGACGAACCTCAGCTGCCGCCCGCAGCGCGCTTACTCTACGGCCCGCGATCAACTACCAGCCAAAACGTCGCCGTTTCTGGATGAATTCCTTACGGTGCTGGATGCTGGCCCAGAGGATAGGTCGGCGCTGGCGGACTTGTCGAACCCACCTGTCGCACTCGCGGCTGACAGTAGGGCTGCAGGCCGGCCCGCTTCGCCTGCCACAGGATTAAGGCGAGTGCTATCCCGTTAACAGCCACCGCGAGCACCAGCGTCATTGGAGTGCCCGTGGTCTGGGCTCCGACGAATGCCTGAGACCAGCCACCAAAGATCAAAAGGACGCCTAAGGCCAGGACATTGTTCACAGCGTGAATTGCGATGCCGGCTTCCAGCCCACCGGTACGCCAGGCCGCCAGCCCTGAAGCAACCGCAATGGAAGCGATTGTGCCGCGCACCCATGGATCGGGGCTGAGATGCGCAGCGGAGAAGACGACAGCCGACACAATAAGAGAGAGAACCAGCCCGATTATCGGCCTCGAGAACCAGGCGCCGACATTCTGCATGATCCAACCGCGGAAGAAGTACTCCTCCCCTGCTGCCTGTAGCGGGGTCATCAGCAGCACGATGACTAGTAGCGCCATCCAGTGGTCTGGGCGCGGCTGCGTGCTGGGGGTGGCTGCGGCTGCCAGGCCGATGTAGACGGCCCATAGTGGTAGCAGGACCGCGATGCAGCGCAGCAACCAACGCCACCGGATTCGACCGGCGACCGATGAGAGAAACCCAGGCCGGACCCCGTGCACGATCCATATCGATAATCCGCTGGCCGGGATCAGCACGATGAGGGCGAGATTGACGTAGAGGAATCCGATCGGGCCGAGGTTGGTGATGTTAGTCGTTACGCTCACCGCATACTCGGCGAGGTCGGGCGCTCCCGTAATCAGGCCGGCAACAAGCACGGGCACGATCGCGAGGCCCATCATGATGAATGCGAGCAGCGCGAACACGACGAAGGAAAGCAAGGGCTTCCACCAGCGATACAGCGGGCCGCGAAGCATTTGCTGATATACCCGGGGTCCGTCAGGCAGGGCCCTGACGTGCCTGGCCACGTGCGGGACCGGAGGCGGGTACGCGTTGGGATATCCGTACGGTTGCGGCGGCGCCGCCGGGTTGTAGCTAGCTGGGCCGAGCTGTGTCGGTTGAGGCGCGGTTGGTTGCGGTGGCGGAAAGCCGGCCAACGCAGGGTCAGGCTCGTACGCTTCGGGCGGCACCTGGTCGAAGCCGCGGGTGAACCCGTCACCGGAAGGATTACTGGTCATCGCGATCCAGTGTGCCTTGCGGGCGGGATCGGGCAGGCACCCGCGACCGGCGTCCCTCATTTAGCTAGTTTGTCAACCTTTGTCTCGGATTGCTCTAGTGGAACTTCCACTGTTTGCTTCGTCTCGAGTTCTTTGGGCGCCGCAGGCTCGCTTGGAGCGCTGGCCATGGCTACTCCGCGACGAGTGCTGATAGTCACCATTGTGATGATGATCACCAACGCAATGCCCGCGATGACATAGCGCCATGCAGTCGGTGTGGTGCTCAGCGGTGACATCGCTACCACGGCTGGCGCGATCAGCAGCGACACCAGGTTCATGACCTTGATCAGCGGGTTGATCGCCGGTCCTGCGGTGTCCTTGAACGGGTCGCCCACGGTGTCGCCGATGACGGTGGCGGCATGCGCTTCCGAACCCTTGCCGCCGTGGTGGCCGTCCTCGACCAGTTTCTTTGCGTTGTCCCAGGCGCCACCGGAGTTGGCTAAGAAGACTGCCATCAACGTGCCAGCAGCAATTGCACCCCCTAGGTAGCCGGCCAGCGCTGGCGCGCCGAGCCCAAAGCCAACCGCAATCGGAGCACAGATGGCGAGCAGTCCTGGTGTGGCGAGCTCGCGCAATGAGTCCTTGGTGCAGATATCGACGACCTTGCCGTACTCCGGCTTGCCCGTGCCCTCCATGATTCCGGGGATCTCGCGGAACTGGCGGCGTACCTCGAAGACCACCGCGCCCGCGGCACGACCGACTGCGCTGATCGCCAGCCCCGAGAACAAGAAGACGACCGCGGCGCCGAGTATCACACCGACCAGAGTTTGTGGTGCGTAGACGACGGATTGGTCGACGAACCTGCCGAAGTTGTCGACAAGCACGGTACGAATCGCGTCGGTGTAGGAGCCGAAGAGCGCGGTCGCGGCCAACACGGCGGTAGCGATCGCGATTCCCTTGGTGATGGCCTTGGTGGTGTTGCCGACGGCGTCCAGCTCGGTGAGCGCCTGGGCACCCGCGCCGTGGACGTCGCCCGACATCTCGGCGATGCCCTGAGCGTTGTCAGAGACTGGACCGAACGTGTCCATGGCGACGATCACGCCGACCGTGGTGAGCAATCCGCAGCCGGCGAGCGCGATGGCAAACAACCCGACGACCCCCGAGCCGCCCAGCAGGAATGCGCCATAGACGGCCGCGGCAATCACGATGGCGGTATAAACCGCTGACTCCAGCCCTACCGAGACGCCGGCGAGCACAACGGTTGCCGGGCCGGTGAGTGAGGTCTTGCCAACGTTCTCGACCGGGCGGTCCTCGGTGCCGGTGTAGTAGCCGGTGAGGCTCAAAATCAAAACGGCGAGCACGATCCCGATGACGACTGCACCGATGGCGACGATCCGAGGATCGTCGACCAGACCATGCTCCACATCAGGCGGCAAGTTGAGCGCTGCAAAAGAGGAAGGCAGGTACGCGAAGGCGGCGATCGCGACGAGCACCGCTGAGATAGCGGCAGAAATATAAAAGGAGCGATTGATCGTTCTGAGGCCATTTTCGCCAGCCCGTGGACGGGTCAGGAAGACACCGATGATTGCGGTGATGACCCCAATGGCCGGAACGATGAGCGGAAATACCAGGCCGGCCTCGCCAAAAGCGGCCGTGCCGAGAATCAGAGACGCGACGAGCGTCACGGCGTAGGACTCGAACAGGTCGGCCGCCATGCCGGCGCAGTCGCCGACATTGTCGCCGACATTGTCGGCAATCGTGGCCGCATTGCGCGGGTCGTCCTCAGGGATGTTCTGCTCCACCTTGCCAACCAGGTCCGCGCCCACATCAGCGGCTTTGGTGAAGATGCCGCCCCCGACACGCATGAACATAGCGAGCATGGCGGCGCCGAAGCCGAAGCCTTCCAGAATGGTCGGGGCATCGCCGCGGAAGATCAAAACCACCAGCGCGGCACCGAACAGGCCGAGCCCGACGGTGGCCATGCCGACGTGCGCTCCGGTACGGAAGGCGATCTTCATGGCCGGATCGCGGCCCTCGTTACGGGCGGCGGCGGCCATCCGTACGTTGGCTCGAACTGCCAGCCACATTCCGAGGAAACCGATCAGAGCAGAAAAGACCGCTCCGGCGAGAAACGCAACGGAGCGGGAGATACGCAATGTGAGGCTGCTGAAGTCGGTGCTGGCGTGGACCGGAAGCAGCAGTAAAAGGAAGAAGGCGGCGACCGCGAACACACTCAGAGTGCGAAATTGGCGACCAAGGTAGGCGCTCGCGCCCTCTTGCACGCCGCGAGCGATGGACTGCATATTGGGAGTGCCCTCATTAGCCGCGAGCACCTCGCGGCGGAAGATCATGGCCATCACAAGGGCAATCAGGGCGATGACGCCAACCGCTGCCACTAAGGTCAGGTTGATTTCCGACAAGCTAATAGAAGTCACTTCCATAGGAACTGGAAGTAGGGACATGCATCGTCCTCCTGAGACATTCGGCACTCGCGGCTACTGCCCTTAGCCGCTCGCGAAGTCTAACCACAAGTGGCACTGATTTCGTTGTCGAGGCGTGCATGCGGACATCGCGATGAGCCCTGCGACCAGGCCGGATTCACGGATTGACCTGCTGGGCCCGGAAGCGACGAATGGGAAGACGCCTCTTCGCGTCGCTGCCTGCAGCGTACCCCAGGCAATAATGACGCTATGGTCGTGCTCGCTTTAATACTGCTCGTTCTGGTGGCAGTGCTCGTAGTCGCGATCGTCGTGAGCAATCCCCAGATCTATGACTTGTCCATTTTCGGAGCCGTCATACCGGCTACCAGCGCGGGCATCTTCCTTACTGGGGCAGTCGCGATGGCGGTCACCATCCTCGCCTTGTTCTTGTTGCGGGGTGGTATTCGCCGGGCGCGAGTACGGCGCAACAAGCTCAAGGCGTTGGAAGTCTCCGATGAGGCTGATGCGACAGCTTCGACCACTTCGGAAGACAACTCCGCCACCAGGGCAGACACCCAACCGGACTCCGAGACACCGGCGCCGTCGGTGACCAGCGCAGCTACCAAGCCTGAGAGCTTCCGGGACGAGTCCTCCCGGGAATTGGAAGGCGAGTCCTCGACCACGGCGGCCGAACGGCAGGCGATGCTCGACGAGGCCGACGAGCTCACCCGCGACGAACCCCAGAAGTAGCCTCAGCGCACTGGCCCGGCATGCGCCTCAGCGGCGACTGTTCTCGGTAGCTGCGGGACGCGCGTACGCGCTGCCACCGAGACCCGCACAGTCACCACGAAGTCGATCGCATCACCCACCACGTCACAACGGTCCACTTGGGCACCGTTCTGCCGAGCAGTTTGCCGGGCTTGGGCACAGGTGTCCTCACCATGCTGGAATGCCGCTGCACCACTCAGCGCGCTGAGGTCGGCAGCCGCTCGAGCGCGGTGATAGCCGGTTGCATAACCAGCGATCATCAGAGCAGCACTGCTGAGGGCGACGATGATTCCCATCAGCCCGATCATCAGGACGGATGCGCTTCCCTGCTCGGTGCGCTCTGTCTTCTTCGCTGCCACAGCTCTCACCCAACCCCAGGCTCTGGAACGACATTCGCGCGAGCTTCGAGTGGGACAGCGGCCAGCCATCGACCGAGCGGCCGAGCCTTCACTCGCACGGTCACCGTGACGAGATTCGGTCGCTTCTCGATCGTGATCGTGGCACTGGACGGAGCTCCGGCCTTCGCCGTAGCCGCCGCAGCGCCGTCAGCGCGTGCCACCTGTCTGGCAACTGCAGCCGCCGCATCGACACAGCGAAGCTGAGTCACCACTAGATAGATTCCCCAGCACATCATCGTCAGCACGGCGAATGCCGCCAGGGTCGTGACGGCCAATTCGGCCGTCACCATGCCCCGTGCGTCCCGTGCTTTGATCATCCGCAACGTCACGACTCGCGCTCGTCTCAGCTCGCTGCTGCATCACCTCAAGAAGCCGGCGAAAGACTGGATGACCAGCAAGATGAACTTCAGCAGCGCGTCGTGAATCGGCCCACTCGTCACGATTCCCAGTAAGACGCCCGCGATCGCGACAGCGGCAATGATCCCCACCGCCCACTCGGCACTGACCATGCCGCGCTGGTTTCGCCGGTACCTGCCACGCCTTTGATCTTGAGGCAGCGCCTCGACCACTTCGTCACTGGGCGCGCTCACCCCTGGCGCTGAACTGTCCTCGATCATGGTTACCTCCTCAGGTTGTCCCGCACCACCTCTGTGGTGCGGCATCGGTTCGGATGCGTCTGAAGTCTCCTTACGGATCGGCAGATCGTGCGGGCCCGGCGGGAATCTGTTGACAGGGCTCCGAGCGCCTGGCGAGTTGTGGATAACTCGATGCCTAAGCCGACTACCCGAATGCGCTGAAGATCGCCGACACCACGGCCGGCACGATGCCCAGCAGCATGAACGAGGGAATAAAGCAGATCATCATGGGCAGCACGCTCCGAACGCCAACGCCGCGAGCAAGCACCTGGAGGGCGCCGCGCCTCGCGTCTCGCGCTGCGGCGGCATGATGTTGCAGGCCCTGCACCATCGAGGTCCCAGATTCCACTGATCGCGCCAGATCAGCAGCAGCCAGTCCGAGCTGCGGGTGATCACTGAGCGCCTTCCAAGCGGCCACCTCAGCAGCGCCGAGTTGGAGCAACGCCAACACCTGACCAAGATCATCAGCAACGGGACCGTCGAACGCTTCGACCACAGCAGCACATGCGGTCCGGGCCGGCAGGCCGGCAGCCAGACAGGCGGCCAGCAGTTCCAGGGCCTGCGGCACCTCCATGATCAACTGTTGTCGGCGACGCCGCGCGGAGCGAGGCTGCAGCCAACCGAGCACCAGCAGGCCTGTCACCGCAGTTATCGGAACTACGAGCCAGATCAACGTTCGAGGGAAACTATCGACGCTTGCTGCCGCAAAGCCAAGAGCGGAGGCGCAGGTGGCACTCACCAAGACCCGCCGGGCCAGCGGCGGTGCGTCTGGTCGACCACCGATGAGACGGACCAGCGGCGCAGCGGCAACCGTGATCTTCGAGACGCCGGTCGTCGTCCGCCGAAGCTGACCGGCCGGATGCCGCAATGCCAAGAACACGGCCAGGCTGGCGAGTGCGGCGCAGAGCACACCGGTCCACGACGGTGGGCTCAAGCCGGCTAGCAGGATGCCGAGCAGCGTAAGAGGCACCGTGCTACGCCTCGCCGGAGGTGAGGCCTGCCAGCGCCTCAATCCACAGCACCCCGACACAGGCCAGCAGCACTCCAACGAGCAGGCAGGTCCAGCCGACAGGCCCGGCCAGTAGCCAGCGAGCCGGATCACCTCCCAGCAGATAACCGATGCCGATGCCGCAAGCTGGCAAGGCAGCCATCACTTTGCCGGTTGCTCGAGCGGCGGCGAGCTCGCTGTTCACGACCCTCGTCAGCGCTTGATCGGCTGCGAGGCTAGCGGCCACCTGATCGAGCGTTGCCGACATCGGTGCACCGCTCTCACGTGAGACCTGCCAGGCCCGCGCCAGCTCACGAAGTCCTCCATATCCGGCGAGCCGTGACTGCTGTCGCCAGACGTCCACGACATCACCACCGAGCGTGTGAGCATGATGAGCTTCTCGCAGTACCTCACAGTCGGCCGCGGCAATGGCTAACGCAGCAGCTGGAACCTGTCCCACACGAAGATAGGAGGCCAGCGCTGTGCAGGCCTGTGCAACCTCGGCCCGGACGCGAAGTGCTGATCTTCGCCGCCGGTACTGCATGATCAACCGGGCAGCCGTGGCGGTGATCATGACGGCTGCACAGGTGAGGACGACGCCTCGAAGGCCGGCTAGGTAGCCGCCGGCAATGATCAATGTCAGCAAGACGACGATGATCAACGGATAGATCCATGATCGTCGGCGAGGCGCCGCCGGAGCAGCGACCACAGCGCTATCCCTTGCCACGTTAGGCACCTGTGAACCAACCCGACTGCTGAGATATCGCGTCTGCGGACCATTCATCGCTAGTGCTGCTGCAAGCGCCGCAAAACTGAGGCACAAGATCGTCATGATCATCGATCGAGCATCCGTTCCAGTTGTCGGCTGCCCGGGCCGAGCACAGTTCGACCATCGGCTTGGAATTCGACAGCGCACTGGCTGTGTACCAGTCCATCGGCTGGATCGCGGGCGAAGATCGAAATCTCGGAAACGCGACGTGCGCCGGTGGCATCACGAATGACGTGGATTACCGCATCAAGCGCCGAGGCCAGTTGTGCGTGCAATGCGGCACGCGGCAGTCCGCCGAGCGAAGCAAGCGCTTCGAGGCGAGCCGGGACATCGGCAGTGGAATTGGCGTGTACGGTGCCGCAACCGCCCTCATGTCCGGTGTTCATTGCCGTCAGCAGGTCACAGATCTCGGCACCGCGTACCTCTCCGACCACGAGCCGGTCCGGACGCATCCGCAATGACTGCCGAACAAGATCGGTCAGACTGATCGCACCGGCAAGCTCGGTGTTGGCGGGCCGGCCCTCGATCCGCACCACATGGGGATGGTTCGGACTCAGCTCCCGGGAGTCCTCGACGATCACGATTCGCTCCTTCTGCGGCACCAGCGCCAAGAGCGCCGCAAGCAGAGTTGTCTTTCCAGAACCCGTGCCGCCGCTGATCAAGAACGCGAGCTTCGCTTGGATGATGCGCGACAACAAATGCGCCGCTCCTGGGGTTACCGAGCCAGAAGTGATGCAGTCTTGAATTGAGAAGCTGCGCTTCGCTGGCACACGGAGCGAAATGCACGTCCCCGGTGAGGCCAGCGAGCCCAGAACGGCGTGTACGCGACTGCCGTCGGGCAACCTTGCATCCACGAAGGGCGCCGCATCGTCGAGCCGGCGGCCGACGGAGGCGGCAAGCCGTTGCGCAAGGCGGCGTACCTCGCTCTCACTTGGGAATCGCAAATCGGTGAGTTCGAGGCCTGCGCCACGATCGATGAACACCTGATCTGCACCGTTGACTAAGACATCGGTTACTCCTGGCTCGCGGATCAGCGGCTCCAATGGACCGGCGCCGACGCTGTGCCGACGCAGCGACTCCACCGCTTCCAGGACGGCTGCGTCGCTGACGGCGAGGCCTTCGGCTCGCATCGCAGACGCGACATCAACGGGCGTGTAGTGGCGTCCGAGGCCAGCCAACCGATCTCGTACAAGCTCCAGCGCCGCTGCATCGGCATCCAGATCGTGCGATACCAGTGAGGTCATTGCCGCACTCATCCCCTCGGTCGGAGTTCGTCGTTGGCGGTGTTCTCAAGCTGGAGATGCTCAAGCAGCTGGCGGCAAAGCCGAGACAGGGAGCTCCGTCCAGACCTGCCCGGCGGGTCGCCTCGCTCTGCCGCCAGGGCCAGGGTCGGGTCCTCGATCAAGGAACCAAGCAGCCGCAGACCAACGCCGCTGGCTACGAGGTGGGGTTGCAGCAGGCGCGACCGGCCTTGTCTGACGATCACGCCAAGGCGCTCGGGCACCGCTTCCAGCTGACGCACGATCTCGCGCCCAGCGGCGACTCCACGAATGTCGTCCCGCACCACGAGCACTCCGAGTTCGGCCCGTCGCAGCGCCTCCCTTGCCGCACCACCGATAGTTCGGGGCAGATCGACCACCGTGAGCTCATGGCTTCGGATCGCGGAGAGCAGCACGGCGTTGAGCTGTTCGGATTGGGCTGTCCAGCCGGGTGGTGACTCGCAGCGCGTCATCGACAACAGATCAATTCCATCGACGGACGGGAGTTGTCCGCTCAGGTCGCCAAGGTGGCCACGGGCATTGGCGAGCCTCGGCCACCGCCAACCCGGTGTCCGTTCGGCTCCCAGCAACAAGTCCAGGCCGCCGGACAGCGGATCCGCGTCAACCAACATCGTCGATTGGGTCCGAGCTGCGACAAAAGCCAGTCCGGCAGCCAGGGTGGAAGCGCCCACGCCGCCCGAACCGCCTACCACACAGACCAGCCGACCAGTCCCGCGATCGGCCAAGGCCACATTCGAGAGAGTGTCGGACAGCCAGCTGGCACTGGATGGAAGCGCTACTACTGCGGCCCCAAGCCGCATCGACACCTGCTGCGCCTGGTGAGAGGTCTTCTCGTCGGAGACCAGATAGGCATGAGTGCGCGGTGGTAAGCCCAAATTCACCACCCGGGCACCCTGGTCGATATCGAGCAGAACCGTTGCCGCGGATGTCCAGTGTTGTCGCAGGAGACCCACGTCGCCCAACACGACCGGCTCGATTCCGACAACTGCGGTAATGGAGAGCACCTGGTCGAGCAGCTCGGAGTCGGCAATTACCACCGCCACGGTGCCAGGCACAGTGACAGAGGCGTTGGCTTGGCCGGACGTACGCGGGTCCATGTCAAGCAGTGTGTTGACGTTGACCCCTGATGTGCCGCCTCAGCTGAAATCTGTGGATGACGCTTCGAGCCGCCATCAGGCTGTGGAAAACCGCGTGAGCGGAGGGGTGAAGGGTCAGATGCTTGAATTTGATCTTGCTACAGAACAACCGGTTGGCACAGCTGAAACGGCTCAACAGACAGCAGATGCACAGCTTTTTTCTAGCTGCTAGACCTTTCCATGGCCTCCCGCTTGGGGGTAGAAAGGACTGCAAGGGAAGCCGAGTCGTCGAGAAGGAGTGCGCTTCTAGGAGCTTTTCCTGGTGACAGTTTTAGATCAGTAGTTCTGATGACTGTCACAGGTAGTCCTGACGGACGAGTCGGCTAACCTCGCACGGCATTCAAGTACCCACGCGGCGATCACCCATCCCCGACGGGAAGTTGCGATCCAGGTTTACCTGGGCCAACACGTTGACAAGATGCACGCATGGTCACTTGGTAGTGACGTGCCAGGCACGGCGCCCGCTTCGGTGGGCGCCGCGTCATTTGTTTGACCCGCCACGCCCTCGAATCGCGCAAGATCAGCCACGGCGTCCGGCACCATTAAGGTTTCCTCCATGGCTATGCGGCGGACTCCCTATCCGGAAGCCGCGGTCGCCTGGCTGGTCGGCCCGGAACCGATGCGCGTTCTTGATCTTGGAACGGGCCGTGGCGGCTTCGCCACCATGCTCGGCGATGCCGGCCACGAGGTGTTCACCATCGATCAGACGGTCGAGCTCGTTGCTGATCTGCCAGCCCGCCTTGGCAGCCGGCGGCATGTGGTCGGCCGAGTCGAGTCGCTGCCGTTCCTTTCCTGTCACTTCGATGTCGTCACCGCTGCCCAGACGCTGCACCACTTTCCGCCAGCGTTGGCGCTGAGCGAGATCGCCAGAGTCCTCAAGCCTGGCGGCCACCTTGCGATCGCGTACAACACTCGCGACGACACCGTGCCGTGGGTCCGGCGCTTGATCGCACTCATGCGCGAGGCGGATCCCGACTCGATGCGTGGCGATTACGGCGAGGACAGTGTCGAGCAGGTCGCCGAAAGCCCATACTTCGGTCTCTTCGAGCGTCGCAACTTCCGCAACTGGACACCGATCACCCGCGACGGATTGATCTCCATGGTGGAACGCCGCCCAGCGGTCGCTCAGCTGAATCCCGGGGCACGCCAGCGTCTGCTGCAGGAGGTCGGTGCCCTCTACGACAGCTCCGCGCGGCGACCCGACCCGCTGATGCTGCCCTTCCAGACATCGTGCTGGCGGGTCGAAGTTGATCACTCGAAGCTAGTGATCCCCGACGACTTCGAAGACGTGCTGCGGATCAGGCTCTGATCTTTAGCGGCGAAAGTTCGCGCCAAACTGTGATCCATATCACATCGCTCCAAATGTCGAATGACGCATGACGAGACCGACGTAGCGGCGTCCACGCCACAACGAAGGGAGCGTCATGAACACCACTTCCACCGCGCCAAGCACGATGGCGTTTGCCGTCCACAACGAGCCGTCACCCTCCATCGGGAAGCCGCGGCCCTCACGCGCAATCTGACCGAACGCCGATACTTGGAGCAGCGAGCCCAATCCCTCGCCGGCGAGTTGTAGAGACACCTGTATCAATCAGCACAAATTGGGCATCGGTAGGCTGTGAGCGATGGGCCGAAAGCGCCCTGATTGGGCCATCGGCACCACCGGAGAGCATCGATATTCCTGAGGAGATGTAGTCGTGACTGATGAGGCCCTGGACAATGAGGCCCCGGACAATGAGGCACTGGACAATTTGCTCCACGAGGACCGCCGCTTCCCTCCGCCCGCTGAAATCGCCGCACACGCCAATGTCACAGCCGAGACGTACGCCGAGGCTGACGCGGACTTTGAAGGTTTCTGGGCCAAGCAGGCCAAACGACTGAGCTGGCAGACCGAGCCAACCCAGGTCCTCGACTGGAGCAACCCCCCGTTCGCCAAGTGGTACGCCGACGGCACCCTGAACGCCGCTTACAACTGCCTTGACCGACACGTCGAGGCCGGCAACGGGGACCGGGTCGCCTTCTACTTCGAGGGCGAGCCGGGCGACACCCAAGTGATCACATACGCCGAGCTGACCCGGCAGGTCAAGCAAGCCGCCAACGCGCTACTTGAGCTTGGCGTGAAGACCGGTGACCGGGTAGCGATCTACCTGCCGATGATCCCGGAGGCTGTCGTTGCAATGCTGGCCTGTGCTCGAATCGGCGCGCCCCACACAGTGGTATTCGGAGGCTTCTCCTCCGACGCGCTCTACTCCCGAGTGCTCGACTGCGGGGTTAAGTACGTGATCACCGCCGATGGGGGTTACCGCCGCGGCAGCGCCTCACCGCTGAAGCCAGCGGTCGACGAAGCCTTGAAGTACGGCTGCGACGTAGAAAAGGTGCTGGTTGTGCAGCGCACCAAGCAGGACGTGCCCATGGAGGAGGGACGGGACTTGTGGTGGCACGAGTTCGTCGGCAAGCAGTCTGAGGAGCACGAGTGCGAGTCCTTCCCCGCTGAGCACCCGCTCTACATCATGTACACCTCCGGTAGCACGGGTAAGCCAAAGGGCATCTTGCACACCACCGGCGGCTATCTAGTCGGAGTCTGCTACACGCACTGGGGGGTCTTCGACCTGAAGCCAGAGACCGATTTCTACTGGTGTGCCGCGGACATCGGCTGGGTGACCGGTCACTCCTATCTGGTGTACGCGCCGCTGGCAAACGGCGCCACATCGGTGATGTATGAAGGGACGCCGGACACCCCGCACAAGGGACGTTGGTGGGAGATTATCGAGAAGTATCGGGTGTCGATCTTGTACTGCGCACCGACAGCGATCCGGACCTTCATGAAGTGGGGCTCCGACATTCCCGAGGCCTTCGATCTTTCGTCGCTGCGCATTCTGGGCACGGTAGGCGAGCCGATCAATCCGGAGGCGTACGTCTGGTATCGGCACTACATCGGCGGAGATCGCACGCCGGTCGTGGACACCTGGTGGCAGACCGAGACTGGCATGCACATGATCTCTCCGATGCCGGGGGTGACCGTTGGCAAGCCCGGAGCGGCGATGCGGGCGGTGCCTGGAGTCGAGGCCGATGTCGTCGACGACGAAGCAAACAGCGTTCCCAACGGACACGGCGGTTATCTGGTGATCACCAAGCCGTGGCCTGCAATGCTGCGCACCATCTGGGGTGATGATCAGCGCTACGTCGACAACTACTGGTCACGCTTCCCAGGCAAGTACTTCGCCGGCGACGGCGCGAAGAAGGACGAAGACGGCGATATCTGGCTGCTTGGCCGCGTCGACGATGTGATGAACGTTTCCGGTCACCGGATGTCCACAACGGAGATCGAATCGGCGCTGGTCTCGCATCCGAAAGTGGCCGAGGCTGCGGTCGTGGGAGCGAGTGATCCCACGACTGGCCAGGCCATTGTGGCGTTCGTGATCTTGCGTGGTGATGCCGGCGACGGTGGCGAGGCTGTCGTTCAAGAGCTACGCGCCCATGTGGCTAAGGAGATCGGCGCGATTGCCAAGCCGCGGCAGATCATGGTAGTCGAGGAGCTGCCGAAGACGCGTTCCGGCAAGATCATGCGTCGGCTGCTGCGCGACATCGCCGAGAACCGGGAGCTTGGCGATGTGACTACGCTGACCGACTCCTCAGTGATGACCTTGATCAAGGAGAATTTGTCAACTGCCACGGCGTCCTCCGACTAGCTGGCCACCATCGGCGAGCCGAGGTCGATAGGCTCACCCGTAACGAGAGGAGCGGACGTGGCTGATCTTGCTGTCGGAGAGATCATCAAGAACATCACCAATGACGTGAAGTTGTTGGTACGGGACCAGATTGAGCTCGCCAAGGCCGAGCTGACGCCAGCCGCTAAGAAGGGTGGCACTGGCGCCGGGCTGTTCGGAGTGGCGGGATACTTCGCGCTGAGCGCGACGATTCTGCTCTATGTCGCAGCAGCCTTTGGCCTGGTGCAAGCAGGCCTTGCAGCTTGGCTGGCGTTCTTGATCGTGGGCGTCGCGCTGCTGTTGATCGCCGGCATCTTGGCTCTGATCGGCTTCCTCATTGTCAAAACGATCAAGCCTCCAGAGCGGACGATTGCTCAGGCCAATCTTGCGACGACCGAGATTAAGACTGCGGCAGAGCGCGCGATCGCGGCGGCGAACGCACCCCAGATCGAAGGCCAGGTGGTTCCGCCGACCAGAGCCATTCCCTGATCGTCTGGCCTTGCTCGGGGAATAGGCTCAGTCGCCACGATGGCAGGGGCCGGCGTTCGCGACATCCTTATTGACGGGCCATGGCGTCATCGCGATATCGCCGCAAACGGAATCCGCTTCCATGTTGCCGTCGGAGAACACTTCAGCCCAGGTCGCCCCCTCGTCGTACTGCTACACGGATTCGGCGAGTTTTGGTGGGCCTGGCGCCATCAGATCCCAGCGCTCGACGAGGCTGGCTTTAGCGCGGCTGCCATGGACCTCCGCGGCTATGGAGCAAGCGACAAGACACCGCGTGGGTACGACCCGCAAACCACTGCCCTCGACGTCAGTGGAGTGATCAAGAGTCTTGGATTCTCCACGGGTGTGATCGTCGGCCATGACTGGGGTGGTATGGCCGGCTGGGCCACGCTGGCGTACGCGCCAGGCCCAGTTCGCGCGATGGTGAGTGTCGCTGCACCCCATCCGCTGGCATTCCCGTGGCGGGCGAGTCTTCCGACGCTCACCTTCTTCCAGGTCCCATTGCTGCCGGAGCGGCGCATTATGGCAGATGACGGTCTCTACATCGAGCAGCTGCTCCGCAGCTGGGCGGTCGATGGAGCTGGCTTTCTTACTGCGGACGAGGCCCGCCACTATCGAGACGCCCTGATGCTCTGGCCCAGCCCACACTGTGCCTTGGAGTACCAGCGGAGCTTCTTCCGCAACCACTTCAGGAGCATGGGCCGGGACTTCCGACGAGCCCTCAAACAACGGATTTCGATACCGCTGCTGTCGATTCACGGCCACGAAGATCCGCTGGTGCCGCTTGCGGCAATGACCGCGGCTGAAAAGTGGGTCGACGGGCGCCATGACTTGATCGGTCTGCCTGGGGTCGGCCACCTGCCGCACGAGGAGAGTCCTGCGGTCGTCACAGCCGCCATTCTCGACTGGCTCGCCGGTCTGTAATCAGCTGTCGAAAAGATCGTGCGCGTTTGACCCCTTAAGACACCGGTCAAACGCGCACGATCTTTCGCAATTAGTGTCGGGGGAGTGAAGCAGACCTCTACGACGGTCCGCCGCACCTACTACGTACTCACAGCGGGCAATACCCTGGCGGCCTCGCTCATCTGGGGCATCAACACGATCTTCCTGCTCGACGCTGGCCTCACGAACTTCCAGGCGTTCGCCGCCAACGCCTATTTCACTGCCGGCATGGTGCTCTTCGAGATTCCAACGGGCGTTGTCGCCGACCGCTGGGGCCGCCGAGTTTCCTTCCTCTGTGGAACCCTGACTCTGGCAGCGACCACGGCTCTTTACGTGCTGCTCTGGCAGGTCCACTCCAGCTTCGCCTGGTGGGCGATCGTTTCCGCGCTTCTTGGCCTCGGTTATACCTTCTTCTCCGGGGCAACTGACGCCTGGTTGGTCGACGCGCTCAGCGCAACCGGCTTCGAGGGCCAGTTGGAGGGCGTGTTCGCCCGCGGCCAGGTGGTCATCGGCGCTATGACTTTGGTCGGCTCGGTGGCCGGTGGCTATTTAGCTCAGCTGACCAACCTTGGCGTGCCATATGTCGCTCGTACCGGAATCCTGCTTGGGACGCTCGTACTCGCGCTGATCATGATGCACGACCTAGGTTTCACACCGGCCCGTGGCGAGAGACCCATAGCCGAGATGAAGAAGATCGTGAGCAGCTCCGTCGAGCATGGCCTCAAGGTCCCGGCGGTCCGGGCGATCATGATCGCCGGCATCTTCAGCGGAGGCATCGGAATCTATGTGTTCTACGCCCTGCAGCCTCATCTGTTGAACCTGTGGGGCAATCAAAAGGCCTATGGGATTGCTGGTCTGGCGGCGGCACTGGTCGCTGGAGCCCAGATCGTCGGCGGACTGCTCACGCCATGGATCCGCAGAGCCTTCAAGCGACGGACCTCCGCGCTCTTGATTTTGGAGGCCTTGGCCGTCGCAATGCTCGCGATCATCGGGATCGCTGCGAATTTCTGGGTCGTCATTGTCCTGATCATGCTCTGGGCCCTATTGGCCTATGCGGGTACACCGATCCGGCAGGCCTATCTGAACGGCATGATTCCCTCCCAGGAGCGCGCCACCATCCTTTCCTTCGATTCATTGATCGACAACACTGGCGGAATCGTGGCGCAACCGCTGCTGGGCAAGAGTGCCGACCTCTGGGGCTATCAAGTGTCCTATCTGCTTTCCGCTGCCGGCTCGGCATTTGCACTGCCCTTCATCGCCAGGGCACGCGGACTCAATATGCCTGCCGATGTCGAGACTGAGCCAAGGGGCAGCTCAGCTAAGCAGATAGATGCGTGACTCCCAGGGGTGCAGATCCAGCGACGTAGAGTCGCCGTGCGTTGCGAGCAGCAACGGAGCGCTCCCTAGGTCTGGGATGGTGTTCGGCGGCACACTCGCTGGCTCAGAGGAGCAGTTGGCGATCATGACTAGCACCTGATCATCCAAGGTTCGGGTAACGGCCCAGATCTGTTCATGATCAGGCAGCAACAGCTCGAACCTGCCGTGCACCACCACCGGATGATCATGACGGAGTTCGATCAGCTTGCGGAAGTGATGAAAGACCGAGTTCGGATCCTCGAGCTCTGCCGCAGCGTTGATCGTGACGTAGTTGGGGTTGACCGGCAGCCAGGGAATTCCATCGGTAAAGCCGGCGTGTGAGCTGTCGTCCCAGTGCATCGGCGTACGCGCATTGTCTCGACTCTTGATCGACAACGAATGCAATACGGCCTCGACCTCCATGCCGAGACTGAGCGCGTCGGCGTGATATCGCAGCGACTCGATATCGCGGTACTGCTCGATGGAGGAGAAGTACGTGTTGGTCATGCCGAGCTCTTCGCCCTGGTACACATACGGCGTGCCCTTGTGCATGTGCTGCACCGTGGCAAGCGTCTTGGCGGAGTTCTCGCGATGCTCGGGACTGTCGTCGCCGAACCGCGACACCGCCCGCGGTTGATCATGGTTGTCCCAATACAAGGAGTTCCAGCCCACCTCGGCTAGTGCCTGTTGCCATACATCGAGGTTCTTCTTGAGCGCCGGCAAGGAGAGCGGGGCAAGATCAAATTTGCTGCTTCCCTCCGGATGCACGTCGAGCTGTACATGCTCAAACGTGAACACCATGTTGAGCTCATGGTTCGCCGGATCAGTCGCGCGCCGAGCGGTCTCAATGGTCGAGCCAGGCATTTCGCCAACCGTGAGGAGATTGCGCTCATCCATACCCACCGCAGCATTCATCTCGGCGAGAAACTCATCGAGCCGGGGACCATTGGCGGTAAACGGGAAGCATGAGACTCGGGTTCTCCCGGGGAACGGTTGGCCGTCGACCAGTTCATGCTTGGAGATCAGGTTGATCACGTCCATGCGGAAGCCGTCGATGCCGCGATCAACCCACCAGTTCATCATGTTGTAGATCGCGCTCCGTACCTCTGGATTCTCCCAGTTGAGATCGGGCTGCTTGGCACCGAACAGATGCAGGTAGTACTCGCCGCTGCGTTCATCGAACTGCCAGGCCGAGCCGTGCCAAACCGATTCCCAGTTCGTCGGCTCTGCGCCCTCGCTGCCGGGTTTGAATCCCTCTCGCGACGGCCGCCACCAATACCAATCCCGCTTCAGCGATGCAGGGTCACGCGACTCGATAAACCAGGGGTGTTCATCGGAGGTGTGGTTGACGACCAGATCCATCACGATCTTGATGCCGCGCTCATGCAAACCCGCGATGAGCCGGTCGAGGTCTTCTAGGGAGCCGAATAGCGGGTCGACGTCTTGGTAGTCGCTGATGTCGTAGCCGTTGTCGTCCATGGGCGAGACGTAAACCGGTGATAGCCACACGACGTCCACGCCAAGCTCGGCCAGATAGTCATGGTGCGACAAGATCCCTGGGATATCGCCAGTGCCATCACCATTGCTGTCGGCGAACGAGCGCGGGTAGATCTGGTAGACAACCGCGGACTTCCACCAGTCGGTCGGACGATCGACGGGAACAACAGTTTGTGTCGGCTCAGAGGTCACACGTCCGATCCTTCCACAGTGATTCCGAGGCGATCTCTGAGCTCGGTGAGCTCGCCATCGATGTTGGCTCGGGCGGCATCGTTGAGTTGACGGCCCTTGCTCGTACGGAATATTTCCCGGTCGGCAAGCTCGCTAAGCACCGCGTACCGCCCAGCCAGGAACCGCTCCTCCGGCAGCTTCGCGTACTCCGCACGTACGGCGGCGACATAGTCGGCGTACCTCGCTGGATTTGATGCCAAGATCGACAAGTCTGCGTCGCAGAGCAGCTCACCCTCCGGATCACGCGGTCCCGGCAGGTGAGTCTCGGTCAACCGTACGAGCCGGGCGACCTGGTTCAGATCCTCTTGCTCCAGGCCGAGGAGACTCAGCTCACGCAACGCGAGACGCGCCGAAGCTTCCTCGTTGCTGATCTGGCCGGCCGGAATGGCATAGACCGCGTCGTGATACCAGGCAGCCAATCGCACCAGGAAGACATCATGATCATCAGCCAGCTCGTCGATCATGGTCAGCACGTCGAGCAGATGCTTGCTGGTGTGGTATTGCCGATGCGATTCGTCGTAGCGAGCGATCAAGCTCTCTCCGAGTTCTGGTTGACGCGGCAAGATAGCGTTCCATCGCGTCATCAGCTCCGCACGATGGTCGTCAATGGGCATCGGGTCCTCCGTAGTCGGGGTTGCGATCGGTGAGATAGCGCACCGGGATTTCTACCTCGCGGTTTCGGTCCCATGGCCGCTGCCAGCCAGCAAGATCAAGTACACCGTCTAGTAGATGCGCGGTCAGCCCCCAGATGAGATGTCCGTTCACCTCGAAAGCCGGCCCGGTGTAGCCGGATGGATGCCTGACCCGTGCACGGTGTGCAGGGTCGGTCAGCACGGCGACGGGCACAATATCGATCGAGGCGGCCTCGCGTGAATCCATCACTGCCACCGGACTGGGTTCGCGCCACCAGGCGATCACCGCTGAGACGTCGAACCCACTCACTTCCACGTACGCCGGCGGGAGTACGCCGAGGACGTCGATCCCGCTGCGGTCGACGCCAGTCTCCTCGGCCGCCTCCCGCAGGGCGGTGTCCGCGAGATCATGATCTTCGTCGTCCGCGGCACCGCCGGGAAAGGCGATCTGTCCAGCGTGCGTGCGTAGACCTGCGGCACGCTCCACGAACATGATCTCCGGACCTTCCGGACCGGCGCCGATCAAGATCAATACTGCTGCTGGCCGAGCCCCCACTCCGGGCCGTAGAGCCACGACCCGCTCCAGCCGAGACTTCTCAGCCAGGGCATCGGTCAGAGTGCCGAGCCACTCTGGTCTTTCGGGACCCGGGCTGATCATGGATTGACCCCGAGATGCTGGCGCGCCATGTCGCGAATTTCATCGGCTGATGTGAACGGGCCAGCATGACGATAGGCGATAGTGCCGTCCGGACGTACGAAGAAAGTCTGCGGTGGACCGCTGATTTGTAACGCTGCGCGCAACACCACATCGGGATCGGCCAATTGCGGGTATCTCCAGGTCGAGAGTTGCGCGAACTCGATCGCCAGCGCGGGCTGCGGATCGGCATGATCGATACCCAAGATCATCAGATCGGCCTTGTTGGTCGTCGCGACCTCGGCGAGATACGGTGCTTCCTCTCGGCACGGTCCGCACCACTGCGCCCAGACGTTGATCATCATCGGCTTGCCGCGCAGGCCGGCGAGGCGGACCTCACGGCCGCTGCCGAGGCAGGGCAACACCACGTCGGGCAATCCCGACGGGACGGCAGCCACCTCAGGGTCGGACTTGGGACAGTCAGGGATGCCAGCCGCTTTCTTCATGGCCGCGAGGCTTGCTGTGGATTCGGGGCTTGGCGCAACTTCCGTTGGCGGCGCCATGGGGGGCGCGGAGCCGACTGGCGTTGCGGGAGCGCCGCATCCTGTCAACACGAGCGCCGCTACGGCGGCGACCGCTACCAGCCACCACCCCAAATCAAATTTCCGACCAATGCGGAGTTTTCGACCGCCGAAGCCGCCGGTCGATGTCGAATTTCCGACCAATGCGGACTGTTCGGCAACAGCCGAGCCCAGCTTCATCCCCGCGGCTCCCGAACCAGCTTGGCCGCCTTCACCGGATCGGTCTCACCCTCCCCGTACGAGGGGCACAACCGCGCGACCGGGCAAGCGCCGCAGGCCGGATTCCGCGCATGACAACGCCGTCGGCCATGCCAGATGACGTTGTGGCACAGCTGCGTCCAGTCCTTGGGCGGAAACAGTGCTCCAACGGCGATCTCGATCTTGTCCGGCTCGGTTTCGGTGGTCCATCCAAAACGCCGCACCAGGCGGTGGAAGTGGGTGTCGACGGTGATGCCGGGTACGCCGAAGGCATTGCCGAGTACCACATTGGCGGTCTTCCGGCCGACACCGGGCAGGGTCACCAGGTCCTTCATGCGC
>Ga0307416_100000174_pt1 | contig 35948 bp, 41 predicted proteins | sample DK1Cmetagenome_2_FD_203821 | JGI IMG/M metagenome (GOLD analysis project Ga0307416, IMG submission 203821) | Maize rhizosphere microbial communities from greenhouse at UC Davis, California, United States - DK15-C-3 | ecosystem: Host-associated > Plants > Roots > Rhizosphere > Soil | place...
TCGCGGTCTGCGGGGCCAGTACCAACGGGCTCATCGCCACGCACTTCATCCCGGCCGCGCACGACCACGGCATGGTGGAGACGACGGCCGCCGGCCTGCTCGCGCTCATCGGCCTGTTCGACATCGCCGGCACGATCGCCTCCGGCTGGCTCACCGACCGGTTCGACTCGCGGGCGCTGCTCGGTGCGTACTATGCCCTGCGCGGCCTGTCGCTGATCATCCTGCCGAGCCTCATCGCGGCCTCGGCCCGCCCCAGCATGCTGGTCTTCATCGTGTTCTACGGGTTGGACTGGGTGGCCACCGTGCCGCCGACGATCGCCCTGTGCCGGCAGCACTTCGGTGCCGACGGCCCGATCGTCTTCGGCTGGGTCTTCGCGTCGCACCAGGTCGGCGCGGCCGTCGCGGCCACCGGGGCCGGCCTCGTCCGCGACCTGCGGGGGGACTACTCGCTGGCCTTCCTGGCCGCCGGACTCCTGTGCCTGTTCGCCGCCGTGATGTCGGTCCGCATCCCGCGGCCCCCGGTGGCGGCCCTGAGTGCTTAGATAGCGGCGTGACGCACTACGTATTGATCGGTGGCGGGATCGTCGGTCTGGCCACGGCGTACGAGCTCACCCAACAGCGTCCACATGCGACAGTCACGGTGGTGGAGAAGGAACGACGGGTCGCCGCCCACCAGACCGGGCACAACTCCGGGGTCATCCACGCCGGCGTGTACTACAAGCCGGGCAGCCTCAAGGCGCGGCTGTGCCGGGCCGGGTCGGCGTCGATGGTCGAGTTCTGCCAGGCCCACGGTATACCGGTGCGCGTCTGCGGCAAGCTGATCGTCGCCACCGAGGAGTCCGAGCGGCCGAGGCTGGACGCCCTCTTCGGACGGGCCACCGTCAACGGGCTTCCGGTCACCCGGGTCGGTCCCGAGCAGGCCCGCGAGTACGAGCCGAATGTCGCCTGCGTGGCCGGCTTCCACGTCGCCTCGACGGGGATCGTCGACTTTGGACAGGTATGCCGAACCCTGGCCGACCTGGTGGCCAAGGCCGGCGGCGATGTCCGGCTGGGTACCAAGGTCACGGCGCTGCGGCCCGACCGCGACGGCACCACAATTGTCGACACGAGTGGCGGTGACCTGCGGGCCGACCGCGTGGTCAACTGCGCCGGCCTGCACGCCGACCGCATCGCGCGGATGGCCGGGCTGCGGCCGCCGGCGCGGATCGTCCCGTTCCGCGGCGAGTACTACGAACTGCGCCCGGACCGCCGCGATCTCGTCAAGGGTCTGATCTATCCCGTGCCCGACCCGAGATTCCCGTTCCTCGGCGTGCACCTCACCCGCATGATCGACGGCAGCGTGCACGCCGGACCGAACGCGGTGCTCGCCCTGTCCCGCGAGGGCTATTCGTGGGGCCGCATCCGCCCGCGCGACGTGGCCGAGATCGCCGCGTACCCGGGTCTGTGGCGCCTGGCCCGCCGCAACCTGCGGTACGGGTGGACCGAGGTGCGCCGGTCGCTCTCGCCGCGCCTGTTCGCCCAGAGCCTGGCCCGCCTGGTGCCGGCCCTGCGCCGCGAGGACATCGTGCCGGCCGGTTCCGGGGTACGGGCGCAGGCCATCGCGCCCGACGGCAGCCTCGTCGACGACTTCCTCATCGTGCGGGCACCCGGCCAGGTACACGTCCTCAACGCCCCGTCGCCGGCCGCGACCAGCTCGCTGGAGATCGCCAAGCACATCGTGGCCACCCTCGACGACTGACGATGGGCGGGCCCCGCGGTCATTGACGTTGACTTCATGATCGACGCGATGGGAGGGGTGGTCGCGGGCGGTGGCGCTGCCGTACGGTGGTGCGGTCATCGTGCAGGGGAGGCGGTGTGCGCGTGACGGCCCTGCGGCGTTGCCGACCCGGTCTGGTGGCGGTCCTGGCCCTCGTCCTGACCGGCTGCGGTCGCGACGCGGCGGCCGATCCCGGGCGTACCTCTCAGTGGCCGGCCGGTGCCGCGGGCGCGGTATGCCAGCTGATCGAGTACGACACCGTGGCCGAGCGGCTCGGTGTGCGCTTCGACACCGCGGGTGGCGCGGAGAAGGACGGCACCGCCACCTGCGCGCTGACCCGACAGGGGGACGAGTACCCGTACCTGACCCTGGCCATGACCCCGACCGAGGCCGACGAGGTGATCTTCGTGGCGACCATACAGCCGAGTGGGTCGACCCGGCTGAAGGGGCTCGGCCTGATCGCGTACCGGCTCGATGTCGCCGCGCCGAGCGGCGGCAAGGCCGGCCCGGCGGTGGAGCTCGGGTGGCTGTCGGCCCGGGCGCGGCTGATGTTGATGCGGTACGCGTTCGAGCCGGGGGCGAGCCGGGCCGATGTGGACGCTCTGGTGCCCAAGCTGGTGGGGCTGGCGAAGCAGACCGAGCCGGGCTAGTTCGCCGCGACGAACACCCGCGAGGCGATCTCGCGCGGCAGCCGGACCGACTCGCCGTCGTGCTCGACGATCACGGCGTCGCGGTCCTGCGCCACCACGACGTTCGCGCCCGGATCCATGCCGGCCGCGTGCAACTGGCGCAGCACGTCGGCATCGGTCTGCACGCTCTCGCAGATCCGGCTGACCCTCACCGTGCCGGCCAGGCCGGGGAAGGCCAGGTTGCGCTCGCCCACCGTGCCGACGGCGGCGGGGCTGTCCGTGCCGTCGAACCCGTTGAGGCCGGGAATCGGGTTTCCGTACGGCGAGCGGGTCGGCCGGCCCAGCAGCTCGTACACGCGCAGCTCGACCGCCTCGCTCATGACGTGCTCCCAGCGGCACGCCTCGTCGTGGGCCTCCTCGTACGGCATGCCGATGACGTTGACGAGCAGCAGCTCGGCCAGGCGGTGCTTGCGCATGACGGCGATGGCCCGCTCGCGTCCCTTGTCGGTCAGCGACAGGTGCCGGTCGCCCTCCACGCGCAGCAGGCCGTCGCGCTCCATCCGGGCCACGGTCTGGCTGACGGTCGGCCCGCTCTGGCGCAGCCGCTCGGCGATGCGGGCGCGCAGGGCCGGCACCTCCTCCTCCTCCAGCTCGAGGATGGTGCGCAGGTACATCTCGGTGGTGTCGACCAGGTCGTTCACGGCAGGCGTCCTCCCGAGCCAGATGCTACCCGGCACCCCTGCCGATTGACCCCGCTCAGTGCTGGTGGCGCTCGCTGGGCTCGCGCGGGCCCGGGTGCCGCGCCACCCGCGGCGGTATGCGCGAGACTGTTGCCGTGTCACTCATCGACGTGCCCACGCTCGCCCGCCGCCTGGCCGGGTCCGATCCGCCCACGGTGATCGACGTACGGTGGCGCCTCGGCGAGCCGTCGGCCCACGCGGCGTACCGCCATGGCCATGTGCCGGGGGCGGCGTTCCTTGACCTGGACGCCGATGTGTGCGGCGAGCCCGGGCCGGGCGGGCGCCACCCGCTGCCGCCGCGCGAGCGTCTGCAGGACGTGCTGCGCGGTGCCGGGGTGCGCGATAACCACCCGGTCGTCGCGTATGACCACGGCGACGGGCAACCGGCGGCCCGCCTGTGGTGGACGCTGCGCTGGGCCGGCCACCCCGACGTGGCCGTGCTCGACGGTGGGTACGCGGCCTGGGTCGCCGCCGGCCGGCCGGTCGAGCCCGGCGAGGCCGAGCCGCCGTACGGCGATTTCGTGGTCCGGCCCGGGAACCTGCCGGTCGTGGACGCCGACGGCGCGGCCCGGATCGCCCGCGAGGGCGTACTCATCGACGCGCGGGTGCCGGAGCGGTACCGCGGCGAGCGGGAGCCCGTCGACCCGGTGGCCGGCCGGATCCCCGGCGCGGTGAACCAGCCCGTCGCCGACCTGCTCGGCCCCGACGGTCTCCTGCCCCGACCGGCGCGGCTTCGGGAGCTGTTCGAGGCGGCCGGGGTACGGCCGGACGGGCCGGTCGGCGCGTACTGCGGTTCCGGCGTCAGCGCGGCCCGCACGGTGCACGCGTTGCACGAGGCCGGCATCCCGGCGAGCCTCTACGTCGGCTCGTGGAGCGAGTGGATCACCGACCCGTCCCGCCCGGTCGCCAGGGGAGACGCGTGATGAACACGATGCTGGTGTGGGGCGAGGAGCTGCTGGGGTACGACCTCGGCGACCATCCCCTCGACCCGGTACGGGTGGAGCTGACCGTCGCCCTGGCCCGCGGGCTGGGTGTGCTGGACCGGCCGGGCGTGACGGTCGTCGCGCCCCAGCCGGCCGACGACGCGACGCTCACCAGGGTCCACGACGCGGAATACCTTGACGCGGTACGGGCGGCGCCCGGCGCGGGCCCGTTCGGGCCGATGGCCCACTGGGGCCTCGGCACGGGCGACAACCCGATCTTCGACAAGATGCACGAGGCGAGCGCCCTGGTGGCCGGGGCGACGGTACGGGCGGCCGAGGCCGTCTGGCGGCGCGAGGTCGTCCGGGCGGTCAACGTGGCCGGCGGCCTGCACCACGCGATGCCGGCCCGGGCCTCGGGCTTCTGCGTCTACAACGACCCGGCGATCGCCATCGCGCGCCTGCTCGACCTCGGCGCCTCGCGGATCGCGTACGTGGACGTCGACGTCCACCACGGCGACGGCGTACAGGAGATCTTCTGGAACGACCCGCGGGTGCTGACGGTCAGCCTGCACGAGACGCCGCTGGCGCTGTTCCCCGGCACCGGATTCCCCAGCGAGACCGGCGGCCCGCAGGCCCAGGGCACCGCGGTGAACGTGGCGCTGCCGCCGGGGACGGACGACTCCGGATGGCTGCGGGCCTTCCACGCCGTCGTGCCGTCCGTGCTGCGGTCGTTCCGGCCCGAGCTGCTGTTCACGCAGTGCGGCGCGGACACGCACCACCTCGACCCGTTGGCCGACCTGCGCCTGAGCGTGGACGGGCAGCGGGCCTCGTACCTGGCGCTGCGCGCCCTGGCCGACGAGCTCTGCGACGGCCGGTGGGTCGCGACCGGCGGCGGCGGGTACGCGCTCGTCGAGGCGGTGCCGCGGGCCTGGACCCACCTGCTCGCGATCGCCACCGGCGAGCCGCTCGCGCCGGAGACGCTCACGCCGATCGCGTGGCGGGAGCTGGCCAAGGCCCGCCTCGAGGAGGGCCGGGACGGTCGCCGCCCGCGGATCCGTCTCCTGCCGGAGGGGCCGGGCATCCCGAACCGGCTCACCGACAATGTCGCCCCTTCGTACGAGCCGTGGCAGCCGGGCGACGAGACGGACTCCGTCGACCGTGCGATCACCGCCACCCGCCGCGAGGTCTTCCCCCTCATCGGTCTCGACCCGCACGACCCCCGGGACTGACCCGGCCCGCGCGTCGTCGTCCCCTTGCGCGTCGATCATGAGGTTAGGGACGCCAAAATGTGTCGATCATGAACCTAGGTCCATGATCGACGCAATTGGGGGGCTTGTTTACGAGGCGTAGGCCTCGAGACGACGGGCACGCGAGGGGTGGCGCAGCTTGTGCAGCGTGATCTTCTCGATCTGTCGGATCCGCTCGCGGGAGAGACCGAACTCGCGACCGACCTCGTCGAGCGTGCGCTGGCGACCGTCGTCCAGTCCGAAGCGCAGGCGGATGACCTCCTGCTCGCGCTGCGACAGGGTGGCGAGCACGATCTCGACGTCGCTGCGGAGCAGGCCCGCCGACACCGCGTCGGCCGGCTCGTCGCGAGGGTCGATCCGGGCGACGAAGTCGCCGAGCGCGCTCTCGCCGTCCTCGCCGACGGCCTGGTCGAGCGAGACGGGCTCGCGGTCGTACGAGATCAGCTCCAGCACCTGGAACTCCTCCAGGCCCAGCGCCTTGGCGACGTCGGCCACCGACGGCTCGTGCCCGAGCGAGGTGGCGAGGTCACGGCGCACCCGGACCATCCGGTTCACCTGCTCGACCATGTGGACGGGGATGCGGATGGTGCGGGCCTGGTCGGCCATGGCGCGGGTGATGGCCTGGCGGATCCACCAGGTGGCATACGTGGAGAACTTGTAGCCCTTGGTGTAGTCGAACTTCTCCACGGCCCGGATCAGGCCGAGGTTGCCCTCCTGGATGAGGTCGAGGAAGGCCATGCCGCGACCGGTGTACCGCTTGGCGATGCTCACCACGAGGCGCAGGTTCGCCTCGAGCAGGTGGTTCTTCGAGGCCCGCCCCTCGGCCACGATCGTGCGCAGGTCGGTGCGCAGCTGCGGGTCCAGGTCGAGCCCGTCGTTCGTACGGGTCAGGTAATCCTCGGCGAACAGGCCGGCCTCGATGCTCTTGGCCAGCTCGACCTCCTGCTCGGCCGTGAGCAGCTTGCGCCGGCCGATCCCATTGAGGTACGCGCGGACGAGGTCGGCGGAGACGCCCCGCTCGTCCTCGACGGTCGCCGGGTACTCCTCGTCGAAATCCGGCCCGCCCTCGGCCTCATCGACGAGCTCCACATCCACCGGATCGACGGTGTTGGACATGTCGGTACGGTGGCTTTTCGCTGTTGCCACGGTCTGTCGCCTCCCCGTGTCATTGGCTCGCGTGGCGCGTGATGTCGTCACGAGATTGAGGGTCCCCGTCCTCGTGTTAAGTCTCGGTGAGGCGTACGACGCATCGGGGGGCATCCATCCGCCACTTTGCGGAGATTCGGAAGGTATTGCCGGGCCGGATGCGACGCGCGTCACACCGGCGGTTCGGTCAGGTGGCCGACAGTTACGTGCGGAGAGGGCGCGGTCAGATCTCGAGCAGGATCGTGCGCGGTCCGACGTTGACGCTCTCGACCAGCATCCGGGTGCGGAAGCGTCCGGTCTCGACGCGCGCGCCCCGGTCCCGCAGCTCGGAGACGACCGCCGTTACCAGCGGCTCGGCCACCTCGGCCGGGGCCGCCGCCGTCCAACCCGGCCGACGCCCCTTGGCGGTGTCGCCGTACAGGGTGAACTGGCTGACGACGAGGATGGGCGAACCCGTGCTCGCGGCGGACTCGTCGCCATCGAGGATGCGCAACTCGTGGACCTTGCGGGCCATGGTCCGCGCCGTGGCCCCGGTGTCGGCGTGGGTGACGCCGACCAGCACGAGCAGGCCATCGTCGATCGAGCCGACCACCTTGTCGTCCACCGTGACCGAGGCTCGGCTGACCGTCTGAACCACGGCGCGCACGGCACGAGGGTACGCGCCGTTTGTCGGGTCTCCCCTGGGGCATATCCCAGGAAATCGAGGAGGCAGTCATGGGTACACCAATGCCCGCGCCGGACTTCCCGGCCCAGGACTCGACCACGGTGAGCGGTCGACCGTCGGTGGTCGTCGCCGAGTACGGCGACTACGCCCTGGCCCAACGCGCAGTGGATCATCTGTCGGACAACAAGTTCCCGGTCGAGCGGGTCAGCATCGTCGGCACCGACCTGCGGCTGGTGGAGAGGGTGCTCGGTCGCTGGACCGTGGGCCGGGCCGCCGGTGCGGGCGCGCTCACCGGAGCCTGGTTCGGGTTGCTCGTCGGCCTGCTGCTGAGCATCTTCTCGGTCTCGGGCTGGCTTGGCCTGATCATCGCCGGCGTCCTCATCGGTGCCGCGTGGGGCGCGATCTTCGGCGCCGTGGCCCAGACGATGACGCGGGGGCAGCGCGACTTCACGTCCCGCAGCACCCTGCAGGCCTCGCGCTACGCCGTGATGTCCACGGCCGAACACGCCGAAGCGGCCCGCCAGCTCCTCGCCGACCTCGCCCCGGTCCGGACCTGACCTTGTGTGTAAGCAGGGGCACCCTACAGTCGCCAGGCGACTGTAGGGTGCCCCTGCTTACACCCGTAGCGGGGGTTGTCAGGGGAGGAGGAAGCCGCGTTCGACCATCGCGGCGACGACCGGGGTAGCCGCGGCGGCCAGTGCGTCCACCGGCATGTCGAGGGCCGCGGCCAGCACGGCGAGTTGGTCGCGCAGCGGTGTGGCTCCGTCGGCCCCGGAGACCAGGGCCAGTGCCACGGTGTCCACCTCCTCGCTCCAGCGCAGGCCGCCGGTCTGGGTCAGCGTCTGGCGCCGCACGGTCCAGTCCTCCTCGTCGTGGTCGGCCTCCTGGGCCAGCCGCAGGTCCGGTGAACGCCGCAGGCTCTCACCGAGCAGCGGCGCGAAGCCGTTGCTGCGCCGCGCCGCGAGCCAGTCCCGGCGGTCGAACCACCCCGCGATCGCCTCGCCCAGCGGCGGCTCGACGGTCTGCGTCAGCTCCTCGACCCGTACCACCGGATCGGCCCGACCCGACCGCCGCACCGTCACGACGCCGAACCCGACGGCCGTCACCCGGTGCTCGTCGAACCAGTCCAGCCACGCCTCCCGTCGGGCCGCGTCCGTCGGCTCGGACGCGTCCCGCAACCAGAGGTCCACATAGGCGCCGGGCTCGGAGACGTCGCGCTGGATGACCCAGGCGTCGCAGCCGGTCGGTTCGAACCATCCTCGTACCCGGTCGCGCCAGTCCTGGCCGGCCACGTGCAGCCAGTTCGCCAGGTACTGCATCGTGCCGCCCTCGGCCAGCACGCCGGGCGCCGCGGCGGCCAGTTCGGCGCAGACCGCGTCGCCGGCGCGACCGGAGTCCCGGTACGCGTACCGCGTCGTCGGGGGGCCCACGATGAAGGGCGGGTTGCTCACGACCAGGTCGAAGCGCCGCCCGGCCACCGGCTCGACCAGGTCGCCGGCCAGCATCTCCCACTCCAGGCCGTTGAGCGCGGCCGTCGTGGTGGCGAACCGCAACGCCCGCGCGGAGATGTCGGTCGCGGTCACCGACCCGGCGTGGCCCGACAGGTGCAGGGACTGGACCCCGCAGCCGGTACCGAGATCCAGCGCCGACCCGACCGGGCGGCGGATCGTGGCGCCGGCCAGGGTGGTGGCCGCGTTCCCCACGCCCAGCACGTGATCGGGGCGCAGCGGCCGGCCGGCGGAGCCGGCGTCCACATCGGACAGGATCCACCAATCGTGGTACACATCGAGGTCGACCGCCGATCGGACGTTGGACAGGGCCGAGGCGTCCGGCTCGACCAGGCCGGCGGCGACGGCCCGCTCCAGCGCGAGCGGGGCGAGCGCGGCCGCCACCGCGTCGGCCGGCTCGCTCGCGCCGGCGATGAAGACCCGGATCAGCGTCGCGAGACGGTCGCCGTCCGTGGTGGCCCGCAGCAGGGCGCGGAAGTCGTTACGCCGTACGGCGTCCACCGCCGCCGGTCCGATCCGGTCGGCGATGCCGGCCGCGGTGTAGTTGGCGGTCAGCAGCGCCTCGCGCAGCCGCCCGATGTCGTCGGCCGCCAGCAGCGCGCCGTTGTGAGAGCCCACCCGCTCATCCTGCCCTGCCCGGGTAGCGCGAGCCGACGACCGAGCGAGGCGGAGGCGATCAGAGCGGAGCGGAGGCCAAGCCAGGCAGGTACCGTGACGGACCATGAGCCACGATCCGGCCCGTCCCGCGATCTCGGTCGGGGCCGACGGGTACCCGGGCGGTTGGGTCGGCGTGGAGTTGGCCGACGGCGCGTTCCGGCGGGCCTGGGTCGGTTCCACAGTGGAGGCTCTGCTCGCCGGGGTACCCCCGGATGCCGTCGTCGGCGTCGACATGCCGGTCGGCCTGGTCGACGCCGGCTGGCGTACCGCCGATCTTCGGGCCCGATCCCTCGTCGGCGCTCGACGGTCGACCGTCTTCGCTATCCCGCCCCGCGACGTGTGGGACGCCGCCGATCTGGCGCAGGCGCAGGCGCGTTGCCGTGACCTGACCGGCTCCGGTCTGAGCGCTCAGACGTGGGCGCTTCGCCGGAAGGTCCTGGAGGTGGCGGCGTACCCCGGTCGGCTCTTCGAGGTGCACCCGGAGCTGATCTTCACGACGATCGCCGGGCGTCCGCTCCGGTACGGCAAGAGAACCTGGAGCGGGCAGGCGTCCCGGCGCTCGCTGCTGGCCCGGGTCGGCGTCGTCCTGCCCGACGACCTGGGCCCGGCCGGCGTCGCCGCCGTGGATGACGTGCTCGATGCCGCCGCCGTCGCCTGGTGCGCGTACCGGATCGGGCTGGGCGAGGGGCGTCATGTGCCCGACCCGCCGGCCGAGCACGACCGCGACACCGGCCATCCGATCGTCATCTGGTACGCCGGGCCGGCGTAGCGTCAGCGGACGCCGCGCGGGCGGAACTGGATGCTGATGCGCGGCCCCACCGGGCGGGCCGTCTTGGGTATCGCGTGCTCCCAGGTGCGCTGGCAACTGCCGCCCATCACGAGCAGGTCACCGTGGCCGAGGTCGTGGCGCAACACCGGCCCACCACCACGGGGGCGCAGCAGGAGCGCCCGCGGGTCACCGACCGAGACGATGGCGACCATGGTGTCCTCCGTGCTGCCCCGGCCGATCGTGTCGCCGTGCCAGGCGACGCTGTCGCGCCCGTCGCGGTAGTAGCACATGCCAACCGTGCGGAAGGGCTCACCCAGCTCGGTGGAGTAGCGGGCGTTGAGGGCGTCGCGGGCCGCCTCCAGCGACCGGTCGGGCAGCGGCTCGTGCTCGTCGTAGAACCTGAGCAGCCGCGGCACGTCGACGATCCGGTCGTACATCCGGCGCCTCTCCTCGTACCACGGCACCTCGGTCACCAGGCGGCCGAACAGCGCGTCGGCCCCGGCGATCCAGGCCCGGCGCAGGTCCACCCAGGCCCCGTGGGCCAGCGGTGTGCGCCGCACGGTGGAGCCGAGCGGCCCCAGCGCGATGTCGGAACCGATGTCGAGCAGCGAGGGCTGGAACGAGGCGGTCATGCCCACGAGTCTAGCCGCGGTTGCTACAGATGTTCGAGGGGAAGCTTGCCCATGTGGCACCCCGGCCCGTACTCCGGGTACACGCTCAGCTCGTCGCACCTCGGGCAGACGAGGATGTAGTGACCGTTGCACGCGCACTCCTGCCACTCCTGGGTGGAGGCCGTGGGGTACGCGGAAGGGTTGCGGTAGGTACTCCCGCACGAGCCACAGGTCGACGGAGCGCCGGAGATGTCGAGCTCCGGCTGGCGGCTGTATGTGTAGCTCACGATCCGGGGGTCGTAGCTCGTGTGCAGGATGATGTCGCTCAGCTCGTCCGCCGTGTGGGCCACCCGCCGGATGAACCGCACGACCCCGGAGGCTTCGACGGATGTCATGACGATGTCCCACCGGTACCGCCACATGGTGTCGGGCGTCCGGCCGAGGTCGATCCGGGGGGCCGCAATGGACTGGGTCATGGGATTCACTCTCTTCGCCGCGAGGGTTCCGGGCGGCCGGGCCGCCTCGGAAGGTGTTTCGAGTTGGCTTTCTGGCAGTGGTGGGGGCTCCGGGGCGGCCGGATGGGCCGCCCCGGACGGTCTAGTCGGGTTCGGCGTCACGGTCGGTGTCGCCGCTGGCGCCGGCCTCCCGGGCCCTGGCCCAGTCGGCGTAGTCGAGGCCGATCCGCACGAGCTTGAGGAACAGGCACATGGCGATCAGCCATACGACCACCGCGCCGACACCGGATACGGTCGGCGCGGCCCACACGATGAAGACGCCACCCACGACGGAGGCGCCGACGATGACCCCATAGGCCAGCGGACGGTCGATCGCGCGCCGCGACAGGAATATGGCGAAGCTCAGCTTGATCTTGTCCCAAGCGAGCACAGCGTCAACAAACGTCAAGTGCTTCCAGCGGAGCCAGCCCCGCCGGTGGGCCTGGCGGGACGGATCCCACTCGGGTCCTTGGAAGATCCGAGCGCGGCTCGTGATCGACGGGTTCGCCTCGATCACGTCGTCGGCCAGGTTATCCGTGCGCGTCACCGGGCGCTCCGCCGGGCGCCGGGCCTGACGGGTCGCCTTTCTGATCCTTTCCACCCCGGCCCGGAACGCGCTCGGAGCCATCCGTGTCTCCGCGTCGTCCGTGGGGTGGGCGGTGGTCGGGTAGGCCGTGAGATCGTCGTCGTGACGTACGCTCTCTTCGCTGCTCCCGACACCGTCTGTTGTCATCGTCGCTTCCCCTACTTCTCCCTACATCGAGTCCGGTCCGTACGGCAGGATGTCGTACGTTGCTGGCCATTGGGACGCTACCGGATACAGTCGTTAGCTGACTGAGAGTGCGGGTCAGAAACAGCAAAGAACTGTCAACCCCGCCGGCCGCGGGTCCGGCCACCGATGCGCGCGGTTCCTCCGTCGCGACATGATCTCGGCTGCTACAGTGGCCAGGACGACGCACAGCCGGTGCGACCATGGGCCATACGATGACTGGCGGGAGGTACACACCCGCCAACCTAGTCGGTAGCCTGTCACATGTTGTGGGAATGACGTAACGCTTTGTCAAGAGGGCCGCACGAGCGGTGCACTGGAGGAGCCGTGGCAGCGTCAACCACCTCGGGTCAAGCCAGCGGCCGGGCTCCGCGTCGCGGTCGCGGCGCCGACCAGCCGCCGAGCTCGCCGACACCGCCGGAGGGCCGGACCGGCGGCAGCCAGCTCGTGCGCGTGACCGTCAACCTGACCGCCCGCTCCTACGACGATCTGCTCCGGCTGGCCGAGTCGACCGGCATGGGCAAGACCGACGTCGTCAACCGGGCGCTGCAGGTGTACGCACTGGTGGAGAAACTCCTCGATCAGGGCAAGGGCAGCCTGTCCGTCACCCACGCCAACGGTGAGCAGGAGCGCATCTACATCCTCTAGGCCGGCGTTTCCCAAATGGGTGCCATGATCCTGTGTCAAGAATGGCAATGATTCACCGGAAGCGACCCGCCGCGCCGATCACGTGAGCTTTTAGCCGATCGATGGAGGCCTTTCCGGGAACTGCCGCTCAGTTTGCCTGGACCCCGCCGCGAGCTTCAACCATGATGGTGAATGCGGGGCCATGTCGAGCGGAGGGGAACGTGCGACGACTAATGGTTGCGCTCTCGGCGTTGTTACTGTCGACGGGGATGGCCGTGGCCGTCCGGGCCGCGCCCGCCTGGGCCGCGTGTTCGATTTCTATTGTCCCGTATTCCAATCCAACCAACCGGTCCAACACCATCAACCGCGGTGGATGTACGGTGGTGTCGGCGGCCCACTCCTGGGCCCAGGCCTGCAACGGCTGCAATGGCGTCACCAGTTGGGTGCACCATACGACGAGCGCGTGGTCGCCGGTCAGGTCGTACCTGATCCAGGGCCTGGGCGGCGGGGGGTGACGGTGCGATGGCCAGACTGATGCGTGCCCTGCTGGTCGCGTTCCTGATGACCGCCGCCGCGCTCGTATCCGTGCAGACCCCCGCGGCGGCCACGTGCAACTTCACCATCTATCCGCGCTACCACCCGACCAACCGGTCGAACACCGTCAACCGCGGAGGCTGCAGCCGGGTGGGGGCATTCCACCGGTGGTCCCAGCCGTGCAACGGTTGCAGCGGGGTGACCGGCATCGTCTGGCACGCGACCAGTGCATGGTCGCCGTACGCCGCGTATCTCACCAACGGTTATGGATTGGGGGAGACGTAAACGGTGGCCCGACAAACTCGTTCCATTCTGGTCACCGCGGCGGTGGCGCTCACGGTCCTCGGCGGCTGCTCGGTCGCGCATTCCGGAGGTCGGGAGGCCGACGAAGGGCCGGCCGCGGACCGGGGTGCCCCGTGGTTCGCCTCGATCCAGACCGACATCAACGACGCCAAGGCGGCGGACTCGTCGCCGGAACAGATCGATGCCCTGCAGAACGCCTGGCGGACGGGCGAGCTGACCTTTGAGGCGTACAGCGCCGCGGTCGACCGCGCGTTGCGGTGTGTACGCGAGGCGGGCTTCCGGGTCTTCGAGGACCAGGTGAGGGTCTATCAGGGATTGAAGATGCGTTTGTACTCCGTACAGAGCCGACCGGACGCCCAGGAACCGGCCGTGGAGGGATGTATCAAACGGCACAGTTACTACATCGAAAGGGCCTATCAATTGCAACCCGCCTCGCTCGAGGCTCGGGAGCGACATTTCGCCCGGTACCGCGACGCATTGCTCGACTGCCTGGCCGACGCGGGGGTCGCCGTTGACCGACAGATGACCATGGACGAGATACTTCGATCGGTGGGCAAGGGCATGGACAATGGCGTCGACTGCCTACAGACGACCGGATTCGACGGATAGGAGAAGCGGTTGGCGCGCCCGAACTGGGCGCTGACCGGCGTTGGCCGGGCGGCGGCGGCACGGCTGCGGGACAGGAGCGTCCCCGGTCTGGCCGCCGTCGTCGCCGTCGGGGCGCTCGCGCCGGCCGCGCTCGGCCTGGCCTGGGGGATCTCGCGGTCCGTCTCGAGCCCGCTGCGGGCCGACGGTCCACCGGCACCGCTGATCGTCGCGGTGGCGGCCGCGATGCGCGACCACGCGACACCGGTGAAGGTGAGCGTCGTCCCGGCCGCCGCCCGTGAGGCGAAGTCGGCCGGGCCGGGTCTGGTCACGCGGGTGGCCGTCCGCGTCGGTCAGCGCGTGTCGGCCGGCGACCCGGTCGTCGCGGTCAACGACCGGGTACGGCTCGCCTTCGTCGCCCCGGCCCCGCTCTGGCGCGACGTCACGCTCGGCACGCGAGGCCCCGATGTGGCGCGCCTCCAGGACTTTCTGGCCGCCCGGGGTCACGAGGCCGGATCCACCCGGGGCACCGCCACCGCCGGCACGCTGGCCGGGATCCGCGCGCTCAACCGATCCTTGGGGTTCGGGTCGGCGGATGGCACGTTGCATCGGGAATCGCTGGTGTGGATCGGGCCCGAGCCGCTGACCGTGGCCGAGGTCGCGGTGCAACCCGGCGACGCGGTCGGCGACGGCACGACGCTGATCCGCGGGCCGGCACGGGCCGCGGCGATCGCCGTCACCGAACCGGATCTCTTCACGCCGGCCGGCGAGAGCTACGTCCTCTCGGTGGGCGAGGCCCAGACCCCGTACGTCACAGGCTCGCTGCGCATCGACGCGAGAGAGGCCGTCGCGGCGCTCGCGCGGGCGTTACGCGGTCAGGCGGAGGGCTCCGGCGTGATCAGGCTGGCCGCGCCGGAGCGGGTGGGGACGCTGCCGGTGTCCGCGATCATCACCGATGGGGACGGCCGGATGTGCCTGTACGACAGCGTCACCGGCCCGCCCATCCCGGTGACCCCGATCGGCGGGTCCCTGTCGGCGGCCGACGTAACGGTGGCGTGGGTCGGCCGGGCCGTCCTGGCCAACCCTCGGGACGTTCGCGAGGACCTGTCGTGCGGTTGATCGTGCGAGGGCTGCGGCACCGGCACGGGCACCGGGCGCCCGAGGTGCTCAGGGGCGTGGACCTGGAGGTGGGCCCGGGTGAGGCGGTCGCGGTGGTCGGTCCGTCCGGGTCGGGCAAGACCACGCTTCTGGCGCTGATCGGCGGCCTGCTGCCCGTACGGTCGGGAACCGTCGAACTCGTCGACGAGCGCGGCTTGTCCTGCCCTCCGTTCGACCGGGCGGCGTGGGTGTTGCAGACGGTCAACGTGCTCGCCGACCGCACGGTGCTCGACAACGTGTGCGTTGGCGCCTTCGCGTCCGGCCGCGACCGATCGGCGGCCGTGGCGGAAGCGCTGCGCTGGCTCGACACCGTCGGATTGGCTGGCCGTGGCGACGATCCGGTGCGGGCACTGTCCGGTGGTGAGGTCCAGCGCGTGGTCATCGCCCGGGCGCTGGCCACCGGCCGCCCGCTGCTGCTGGCCGACGAGCCGACCGGGCAACTCGACGCGCAGACCACCGAGTCGGTCCTGGCCGCGCTGGTCGACCGGTCGCGGGGTCGCACGCTGCTCGTCGCCACCCACGACGCGGAGGTGGCCCGCCGCTGTGACCGCGTCCTGACGATCCACAACGGACAGTTGTGCTGAGGCGTCCGTGGCCGTTGCCGGTGGCCGCCGGCGAGGGTGTCCGGTCGGCGCTCGCCGGGCGATGGGTGAGCGCTGTGATGGTGCTGCTGGTCTGCTGGGCCGGCGCGGCGCCGGGGGCGGCGGACGCGCTGGCCGTCACCGATCTCGTGGCCCAGGAAGCCGAGTTCGTGGCCGCCGGCGGCAACGTCCTCATCGCCGTCAACAAGGAGGCCGGCGTTCCCGCAGTGGCCTGCGACCGCCTGTCGGCCGGCTCGTCGGCCGGCTCGGGAGTCCTCGCGTCGGCCGCGTTGACGCGGCTGGAGGAGCCGGCCATGATCGCCACCGCGCCGGGCGGTGACCTGGCCGTCTACGCCGTCACCAGTGGGGTCTGGCGGCTACTGGGTGTGGCATCCTCGCCGTGGCGGGAGCTGATCCTGCCCGCGTCCATCGCCGATCGGCTGGGCGTGGTCTCCGGTGACCGGCTGCGGCTTGCCGCGTCGCCGGGGACGGGCGGAGCGCTGCTGCCACCGCGTCCGCTGCGGGTGACCGTGGCCGACGCCGAGATCCTGGGTGAGGAGTACGCCGGGATCCTGCTGCCCGTCGCGCCGATCGCCGGCGCCGCGGCGGACGCCTGCGTCGTCGCGGCCGATCCGGCCAACCTGGCGGGGATCCGGGATGCCCTGCCGGCCGCCCTGCCATCGCGGGCCGGGCGCACGGTGGTGCTCGACCGCCTGATCGCCGGTCGGTTCACGGCCGACTACTCGACGGCGTACCGGGGGCGTCCGCTGGCGTGGGCCTGGTTGGCGGCCGGTTCGTTGCTCGGCATGGTCTGGTCCCTTCTGCTGTGGCTGCGTCGGGGAGCCGACGCGCTCTACGCCACCCTGGGCGCCCGCGCGTTGAGCCGCCTGGCGCTCCGACTGGCCGAATGGTCGGCGCTGGCCGTGTTGGGTGGTCTCTGGGGGGTCGCGCTCGGCATGGCTCTCGCCGTCGGCTTCGGCGCCTCGTTCGGGCTCGCGCTGCCCTATGTGGCCCGCCATGTCGGCGCCATGCTTCTGGTGTCGACCGCCCTGGTCCTGCTCGGACAACTGCGGCGTCCGCGCTCCCTGCTCGCCGAGCTCAAGGACCGCTAAGCGGCGCCCGGTCGCCAACCCCCGGCCGGCGGAGGCAGGATCTACGACGCTACTCACCGGAATGCCGCTAGAACAGCCATCGACGTCAGTCAACAAATCCGAGGTTGGCTGGCGTTGGGGAGCAGCGTTGACCCCAGGACCCTCTATGGCCTTGCTCGGCGTGTGCGATCGGCTACGTGGAGGCGTGTTGCGCAGCCCGTGGACGCTTTAGCCCCTATAAAGTAGCCTCGTGCCTAAGGCGATGAAGTACCGCAACCTCCGAGCGGCGTTGCTCGATCGTGGCTGCGTGCCCAAGCCAGGGAAGGGCGACCATGAGAAATGGTTCTGCCCGTGCGGTCAGCACATCGCCGTCGTTACGAAGGGAGGGACGGTCTCGGCTGGGGTAGTCGGCGACGCGATCAAGAAGCTCGCATGCCTGCCGAAGGGGTGGTTGCAGTGAAGCGGTACGTGGTACGCGCCAAGCGTTGGGCGCAGGGTTGGGAACTCCACATCGACGGCGTGGGCGTGACCCAGGTTCGCTCGTTGGCGCGAGCCGATCAGCAGGTGCGCGACTACTTGGAGACCTTGTTCGAGCGCGACATGCGCGAGGCCGCGATCGAAGTTAGGCCCGACTTGGGCGGTATCGAGGACTTGGTAGCTGAGGCTAGGCGCCGAACTCGTGACGCCGAGGACGCACAACGTACGGCAGCCGATCAAGCCCGGAAGGTCGTCCGGCTCCTTAGGGACTCCGGACTCTCCGTGGATGAGACTGCAGCGGTAATGGGCGTCTCACCGGGACGAGTGTCGCAGATGGCCAAGGCCACTCCGAAGCGACGCGCGCCCGCCGAGCGTCAGGCCCCCGCAGCCCGTCAGACTCCAACCGCGCGCCCGGCCCCACCCGCAGCACGCGCCCTGCCGGTTCAACCAGCCGCCAAGGTGCGCAAAAGCACGGCTGCCGCAGCATCCCGGGCAGTCCTCGGAAGATCCTCGTCCACCAGCACCGCCCGGAGAGGTTCCACGAAAACCGCGGCCGCTCGGAGCGAATCGACGAGCAGAGCGGCCGCCGGCCGCGCTCCACGGAAGGTCACCTAACGGGGTGGCGGCGTTTGGCGGGTCGCGAGCGGCGCTAGATGCATGGTTCGGCTGGTGTCAAACGCTGTCTCACCCGGTCCTTGGTTACAAAGGTCGTATACGAGGGTCAAGGCGGTCCGCAAGCGGGCCGCTAGGGCCGGCGACCACGGCCTGGCTTCCTTGCACGCGTGGTCGCCTGGCCGACCGCCGTCCCGCCTAGCCATCACACGAACCCCGAACGTTCGAACCCCTTGCGGGCTGCTACCGACGGATCATCAGAGACGTCCGCGCGCGCATCGCCTCAGGCGATGCTGACGCCGGTACGAAGCTGCCGTCGACGCGGGTGCTAGCGGAGCAGTACGACGTCTCGCCGGGCAGCGTCCGGCAGGCGATCACGTTGCTGATGGAGACCGGCGAGCTGCGCGGCCACCAGGGACTTGGCGTCTTCGTCGCCGAGACCGAGGCCGGGACGTAGCCCGAGACCAGTCCGAGGCAGGATCTAGAAGACGAGGTCACACGACAGGAGGCCGACCGTGCCGCTCTCGCTCCCGATCGAACCGGAAGCCACCAAGCTGCTCTACGCCAACCCGCTCGCCCTACTTTTTGGGATGCTTCTAGATCAACAACAGGCAATGGAAAAGGCGTTCTCGGGTCCGTACGTCCTGACGCAACGGCTTGGTCGGGACCTGGACGCCCACGACATCGCCGCCATGGACCTGGCCACGCTCGAGGAGCATTTCGCGAAGCCGCCGGTCCTGCATCGGTTCCCGCGGGCGTTCGCTAAGCGGATGCACGACATGTGCCAGATGCTGGTCGAGCAGTACGACGGCGACGCCTCGAAGCTGTGGAAGGAAGCCAAGGACGGCAAGGACGCGGTGGCGCGTATCGGGAAGCTGCCCGGGTTCGGCAAGCAGAAGTCCCAGATCTTCGTCGCCCTGCTCGGCAAGCAGTTCGGCGTCAAGCTCAAGGGCTGGCAGGAGGCGACCGGCGTCTACGGCGAGAAGGGCGCGCTTCGGTCCGTTGCCGACATCACCGACGAGGGCTCGTTGGCCAAGGTCCGCGAGTACAAGAAGGCGATGAAGGCTGCCGCCCAGGAAGCTGGCTGAACATACATTCGCGTGGGTGTCGCGATCAGCAGCCAATGGAAGAGTCCTTCTCGGGTCCGTACGTGCTCCGGCAGCGTCTGGGCCGGGATCTGGACGCCCGGGACGTCGCGGCCATGGACCTGGCCTCGCTGGAGGAGGTCTTCGCCAAGCCGCCGGTCCTGCACCGGTTCCCGCGGGCGTTCGCCAAGCGGATGCACGAGATGTGCGCGATCTTGGTCGAGCAGTCGCTGGTGAGACGACGAGGACCGGCCGTCGTCCGCCTTGTTCGTGTCCGACGATGGGGCTGAGGTCGGCGACGACTACATCCCCGCGGCGGATCACCGGTTGTACTCCGGGAACGCCTCGCGAGCATCAGGCAGCCCGTCCGTCGACAATTCGTCCCAGTGGCCACCTTCGGCGAGGTACTCGGCGAATGCTTTGGGTCCTCGCGAGCGAGTCGCTCGTAAGACTCTGTCGCCTGGCGCATCGCCTCCTCGCGTTCCAGGCGATGGGCGACCTCCTCCAGCAGCGCGAGCATCGTGGTGTTGCGGCTCGCCGTCACCGCCGCGAACGTGTCCCTGACGCGGGTGGGCACGCTGAGGGAGTCCTGGTCCTACTACGCATTGCGGCTCACAACGCGAGGTGGAGGCGAACGGCGTCATCGAGCTGACGCATGGTCGCCGCATGGACGGCACCGATCCGATGGGTGAGCCGACGGACGTCTACCGAGCGGATCTGCTCGGCCTGAGCCTTGGACTCTTTGTCGAGGCCACCGTCGCCGGCGGCGAGGAGGACCTGGAATGGATGGACCCGGGTTGTGTTCGACGTGACCGGCACGACGGTGACAACGCCCCGCCGGTTGCGTTCGGCAGTCCGATTGGCCGCGTCGTTGCTGACAAGGATCGCGGGTCGGGCCTTCTGGCTCTCGGCTCCGAGACTCGGATCCAGGTCGACCAGGTAGACCTCACCGCGGCGCATCGGCCAGTCCGTCGTTGGCGGTCCGGTCCCACAGGTCGACGTCATCGCCCTGGTCCCACTCGTGCCAGGCAGCGTCGTAGGCCTCTTCGAGTTCGCTGAAGCGAAGCAGGGTGACGGCCCGGTGCAGGGCGGCCGACCGCGACGTCGCGCCGGTGCGGCGGACGTACCCGTCGATGTAGGCGATGTCCTCGTCGGGCAGGCTCACACTCACCTTCATACCGACGATGCTACCGTCGTTCCTACCCGGCCGCCACCTGGGAGCCGCCAGATCGCGCCATCACGTGATCCTGAAGGATCTGTGTCCGCTGGTGAGCACCGATCCTTCAGGATCACGCGCGAGCCAGGGCTCGGAGTCAGCGCTGCCAGACGACATAGCCGCGCACGTTGGGGTCGGCCCGCAGCTGGCCCTCGGTGAACTTGATCGTGTCCCAGCCCTTCGTCGAGTACAGGGTGGTCTGGTCGGCGTAGTGCGGCGAGTTCGGGTTGGTCGACTGCGAATAGGTCAGGATCAGGCGGCCGGTGGGCGCGCCCCGGCCGAGCTCGACGGCCATCACGAAGGAGGCGCCGCTGGCCACCTTGGGGTACCCGACGCCGGGCACGAAAGCGCTGCTGATGACGTTGAAGGCGCCGCTGGCGTGCCGGCCCCCGTGGATCGGGATGCGCGTCGCACCGCGCGGCTCGGTCTGGATCGTGCCAAGTGGAGCGTCGAGCGCGATCCCGGCCAGCCGTTGCACGGCGTCGGCCAGCGCGGTCAGCACGCGGGGGTCGGCCGTGGCCAGACGGCGCGGCGTGTTCACCGGGTCCGTGACCACGAACGGATCGGCGAAGCGGAGACCGCCGGAGACGACGAACTCGCGGAACACGTGGACGCCGCGACTGTCCAGATTGGAGTGCAGATCCCAGGCTCGCAGGGCCGCGCAGGCCGGCGCCAGGTCGACCGCCGCGCCGTTGGAGGCGGTGGCGCTCGGATTGGCCTCGCACAGGGCGACCAGGTCGTCGCGGACGAGCTCACCGCCGTACACCCGGTCGCCGAACATGACCCGCCACAGGTTCTCGGTGCCGAACCGCGTGCCCGGCAGGCCGTCCGCGCCGGCCAGTCGCTGCTGGACCTGCAGGAGCCCCAGCCGCGTGCGCAGGCTGCGCGGCGTGCCCTCGTCGCCGATGATGCGTGGGAACCCGGTCAGCGGCTGTCCGGGGTTGGCCAGCCAGTACGAGTCGTTGGAGTTCGTGACGTAGTCGTCGCGCGTCAGCACCGGCAACCGCGACGGTCCGAGGATCGCCGGCACGGCGGCGTCGGGATCCGAGCCGAGCGCGCACGCCGAGGTCGACCCGTTGAGCACCGCCTGGCCCGTCGCCGCGTACAGGGGCTGGAACGGTGCCGGTATGCAGGCGGCCGCCAGCTCGTTCGTGACCCGCGGGATCACCGAGTGGTCGCCGTAGAGCGCCTCGCCGTTCGCGTCGGCCGCGATGACGTTGACCCAGGGCAGGAACTGGTACCGGTCGAGGACGGCCCGCATCTGGCGCACCGACCGGGCGCGGCCCATCTGCAGCCACCCGTCGAGTGCGCGGTTGTTGGCCGCGTTGACGTCGGTGATCGCGTACGCCGTGGTCGTGGTCCAGCCGAGCGTGCCGGGGATCACGACCACCGGACCGAAGTGGGTGTCGTACAACGTCCGCGTCACCGGGACCGTGGCCCCGGTCGGGAGCGTCACCTGGACCGTGACGGTGCGCGAGGTCATCCGGCGGGGCTGGCCGTCGATCAGGTACGAGGTCGGGTCGCCCGGTACGAGCGTGAGCTGGTGCAACGCGAAGCGCAGTGCCGTCGAGACCGTGTGGCTCCAGCCGACCCGGCCGTTGTGACCGATCTCGACGAGCGGGTCGCCGATGAGCGCGGCGCCCTCCATGTCGTACACGCCGGGGATCTTCAGGTGCATGCGGTAGAACCGCTCCGGACCGTCCCACGGGAAGTGCGGGTTGGCCAGGACCATCCCGGTGCGGTGCCGCGTCGCCTGCCGACCCAGCCCGTACGCGTTGCTGCCCTCCGGCCCCCTGACAAGCGCCGTCAACGCGGCCAGGTCCGGCGCGCCCGTCGGCGCCGGGGCCGAGGTCGTGGGCGGCGCTGCGGCGACGATGCCGTCCAGGAGGGCGCGCGAGCTGCCCCGGACGATGCTGGCCCAGTTGGCCCGCCAGAGATCGATCTCGGTAACCGGGCGGACCCACGGCGCGCCGGTGCAGCGCGGGTCGGTGAGGTTGGCCACGCCGGTGCGGCGCAGATAGGCGTTGTACCCGGCGGCGAAGCCGCGCACGAGGTCGCGGGCGTTGCGGGAGGGGGCGTGGATACCGTCGGGCGGGCCGACCAGCCAGCGCTCGGCCACCCCGTCCTCCTTGGCCTTCTGGAAGAACAGGTCGCTGCGTACGTTGGGGTCGGTCGGCCCGGTGACACCGAAGTACCGCGATCGTTGGGCGTCCACGGTGACGACGCGGTCGGCGATGACGCAGATGTTGTCCTCGGCCTGCGCGTACCCCACGCCGAAGCCGAGGCCCCCGAAGTTGGCCGCGGTGACGTGCGGTACCCCGTACGAAGCTCGTCGGATCAGCGCCCAGTAGCCGAATCCGCCCGCCTGAGCGGCCGAGGTGGGCACCGCGCCGGCCAATCCGGCGACGAGGAGAGTGGTGACGGCTGCGACGGTAATCCGGACACCGCGTCTGGTCATGGCGCGCCCCTTCAGCCACGTATGCGAATGGGATCACAACAGCACACCTGGCGGGCCGGCGCCAGTCGACGGCTCGGTGTAAGCAGGGGCACCCTACAGACCGTAGGAGTCTGTAGGGTGCCCCTGCTTACGGGCGTCCGGGGCCGAAAACGTCGGCGAAGGCGTCGTAGGTGGTGGTCACCGGCCCGCGGTCGAGGACCGCGAACACGACGTGATCGAAGACGTTCACCGTGGCCAGTGCGGTGGCGAACGCCTCGGCCACCACCGTCGGGTCGTTGCCGAAGACGCCGCAGCCCCAGGCGCCGAGCACCAGGCGGCGGTGCCCGTGGGCGGCCGCCACCTCCAGCACGCGGATCGCCCGGCCGCGCACGACGGCCGGCACCGTGTCGGCGAGCGCCGGCTGGTTGCTCAGCACGGCCCGCAGGTTGGGCGCCGCCGCGACCAGCATCGACAGCGTGAACGGCCTGTCGAGCAGCTTCAGGGAGTCGCGGAACACCGGTACCCGGGGTGCGTAGATGACCCGGTCGGAGTACCGCAGGTCGTGGCTGGCCCGGTGGTGCTCGTAGAAGCCCCCGGCCGTGGCCAGGCACGCGTGCAGGGCCGAGGCCCGCGCGATGTCCTCCTCCTGGGCGCGGGCTCCGGTGAGGAAGCCGCCGCCCGGGTTGCGGGCCGACGCGAAGACCAGTCCGGCCGCGTCGTCGCCCTCGGTGGACAACCGTCGAGCGGCGACCAATGTGGACTCATTGACGACCTCGACCAGCGGAGTCGGGTTGCGGTCACCGCGGCGCGGCAGTGGCTCGTCCGGCCGGTACAGCCGGGTCCCCGCCACCGCGTGGGCGACCGCGGCACCGATATCGACCCAGGATCCGGCCGGCTCCCGATAACCGCCCGCCTCGACGATCGCCACGGTTTCGGCGGCGATGGCCCGCAATCGATCCCTAGGCATAACGCTCCCGGACGTCCATCAGGGCGAAGCCGAGCAGGTTGAGCCCGCGCCAGGCCGAGGGCCGGTGTACGTCGGGGTCGTCCTCGCTCAGGCCGATGCCCCAGATCCGGTCGTACGGGCTCGCCTCGACCAGGATCTTGTCCCGGGTCGAGACGAGGAAGCCGCGCAGGTCGGCGTGCTGGCCGAACTTGGCCAGGTTGCCGGCGACCACGATGTCGTACCGGGCCAACCGCCAGGCCGACTCGTCGAAGCCGCGCACCGTCCGTCCGGCCGCCTTGGCCGGCCCGGGCCCGGGCGCGGCCAGCACCGCGGCCAGCCCTTCGGCGTCGCCGAAGAGCCGCGCCTTCTCGGCCATCATCCAGTGCTCCGCGGTGGCGTAGGTCATCCCGTCCACGGTGAACGGCGCGGGGTACCACTGGCTCAGGCAGCCGGCCCCGACGCCGCCGCCGCGGGGCGGCTTGTGGCCCCAGAACGGGAGCACCTCGACGGACCGGCCGGCCGACTCGTCGGCTCGGAGGTTCATCATGCGTTGGTCAGGCGACATATCGTCATGGTGACGCATATCCCGTTACGACGCAACTCATTATGAGTACAATGGTGGTGTGCCGAAGCGTAGACAGGGCCCGGGTGACGAGCGGGCGTTCCTCGCCGGGTACGACCCGTCGGCCTTCCCGCCGGTGGCGGTCACGGTCGACCTGGTGGTCTTGACTGTCCTTGATGGACGGCTGCGCGCCTTGCTCATCCGGCGGGCCGACCATCCGTACCGGGGACGCTGGGCCATCCCGGGCGGGTTCGTCGAGGAGCGGGAGACCCTCGACGCGGCCGCCCGGCGCGAACTGAAGGAGGAAACCGGCGTCGACGCCGGCGCCCACATCGAGCAGGTCGCGTCGTACGGCGACCCCGGGCGGGACCCGCGCATGCGCGTGGTCTCGGTGGCCTACGTGGCGTTGGTGCCGGACGCCGGCGTACCGGAGGCCGGCAGCGACGCCGCCCAGGCGCGGTTCTGGCCGGTCGACGAGCTGCTGGCCGGCCGCGTGCCGCTGGCGTTCGACCATGGCCGGATCCTGGCCGACGCCGTCGACCGCGCCCGGGCCAAGCTCGAGTACACCAGCCTGGCCACCACGTTCCTGGACGAGCCGTTCACGATCGCCGACCTGCGCCGGGTGTACGAAGCGGTCTGGGGGGTGCGCCTGCACGCGGCCAACTTCCGCCGCAAGGTGCTCGCCACGCCGGGGTTCGTGGTCGCCACGGGGGAGGTACGCGGGCGCGGTCGGGCCGAGCTGTTCCGGCGCGGCGCGGTCGCGCGGCTCCACCCCGCGCTCCTGCGAGCCGACGTCCGAGCGAGGCACGAGCGAGGCGGAGGCGAAGCCGTACCGGTACCGCGCCCGTGAGGCTCAGTTGCCCGCGCTCTCGTACCGGCGCAGCCCCCGGCGGAAGACGACGACGGCGATCACGACACAGTAGAGGGCGACCGCCGGCGTGAGCAGGCCGAGCCACGCGGCATCGCCCCGCCCGAGCAGCACGGCGACCGGGAAGAAGCTCGCGAACGCGAACGGGATGACCACGCCGATGGCCAGCCGCACCCCGACCGCGTAGATCGTGATCGGGTATCGGGCGAGGTCGCCGACCTGGTGCATGGCGAACGCGAACACGCTGTACGGCCCGGCCAGCCAGAACGACGCGGCGTTGGTGGCGACGCTGATGGCCAGGCGGAGCAGGATCGCGCTGAGGAACAGTCCGATCGCCAGCAGCCCCACCAGAGGCGTCCAGGTGATGTCCACACGCGACAGTGCCAGCCCGATCAGGATGCCGCCGGTGACGAGGTTGCCGACGCCGTTGAGCCCGATGTTGGCCCCCAGGGCCTGGAGGATCACCGGGTACGGGCGGACCAGCAGGTAGTCGAGGTCGCCGTGGTTGATCTTCCAGGCGAGGTGCCAGGCCCCTTCGAAGAACAGCGACCCGACGCCTTCCCCGACGGTCACCATCGCGAAGATCAGCACGACCTCCCAGAACGACCAGCCGTGCAGGTGCGGGATCCGCGCGAAGATGGCGCCGAGGAAGACCACGCCGACCACCTGCGTCAGCATGGCCGCCCCGACCAGGATCATGAAGTCCGACTCGTACTGCAGGGCCGCCCGCAGGTGGGTGCCGAGCAGCCGCCGGTAGATCCTCACGTTGTGCCGCAACACGTTCAACCCCCGTGGATCGTGACCTGACGCACCGCGCGGTGCCAGATGAGCCGGGTGCCGATCCACAGGGCCAGCACCCAGGCGTACTGGATCGCGATCAGGCGCCACGCCTGCGCCCCGTCGACCTGGCCGATGTAGATCAGGCCCGGCGTGGCGGCCAGGCTCGCGAACGGCAGGACCGCCGCCATCGCCTGCAGCCAGCCGGGCAGGAAGGCCAGCGGCACCAGCGCCCCGGAGAACAGGGCGACGATCGTCAGGCGGGCCCACTGCACGCCGAGATAGTTCTGCGTGTAGAAGCAGGCGGTCGCGGACAGGTAGACGATGAGGAATTTCAACGGCACCACGGCCAGCATGCTCAGCGCGAACGGCACCGCGGCCCCGGCGCTCGGCAGCGGTACCGGACCGGCGAGCAGCACGACCCCGGCGCACACCACGACGCCGGCGAACAGCTCCGTCCACAGTGCCCCGACGACCTCGGCGAACCGGGCGGTCTGGTAGTCGACCGGCTTGGCCAGGTCGAGCGCCACCATGCCGTCCTGGATCCGCACGACCATGCGCCAGTCGGCGATCGGGGAGACCACGATGCTGCTCACGAAACCTATGAGCAGGTACGCCTTCATCTGCGGCCAGTCGAACCCGCCGATGGTGCCCGACGAGAGCAGGACGCCCCAGATCGCCAGCATCGCGAAGAGCTGGAACATCTGGGCGAACATGCTGAGGGCGAAGTTCAACCGGTACGCCAACACGGCCCGCGCCTGCATGCGGGCCAACGACAGGTACGGCCGCAATGGCGTCACGCCGGCTCCTCGGCCAGTTGCAGGTCCCCGGTGTAGACCCGGCGGATCACGTCCTCGATGGCCGGCTCGTCGAGGTGGAAGTCGGCCACCTCGCCGGCCGGTTGCAGCGCCTCGATGACCTTCGCCGCCGTCACCGTGAACCGGTCGAACTCGATCGCGAATCTCTGCGCCTGGCCCTCGTCGCTCGAGACGCTCGCCTCGACGCCCGCGTCGGCCAGGAGGCCCGCCACCCTGGCCCGGGCGACCGGCACGGTGAGTTGGACGTGCAGGCGGCGGTCGCGGGCGTACGTGTCCTTCATCGCGTCGATGCCGCCGTCGAAGATGATCCGGCCGTCGTCAATGATGACGATGCGCCGGCACACGTCCTCGATGTCGCCCAGATCGTGGGTGGTCAGCAGCAGCGTCGTGCCGTCGGCCACCAGCTGGCGCAGGAAGGCCCGGACCCGGTCCTTGACCGTGATGTCCAGTCCGATCGTCGGCTCGTCCAGGTACACGATGCTCGGCCGGTGCAGCAGGGCGGCGGCCAGGTCGGCCCGCATCCGCTGGCCCAGGGACAGCTTGCGCGCCACGATCGGCAGCAGTTCACCCAACCCGAGCACCTCGTCGAAGCGCTCGAGCGCCTCGGCGTACCGCTGGGGTGAGACCCGGTAGATGTCGCGCAGCAGGGCCAGCGATTCGCGCACCGGAAGGTCCCACCACAACTGCGTCCGCTGACCGAACAGCAGCCCGATCTGGCGCGCGTTGGCCACCCGCTCGCGGTGAGGCACCACGCCGCCGACCCGCACCTCGCCCGACGTCGGCACGAGGATGCCGCTGAGCAGCTTCACGGTGGTCGACTTGCCGGCACCGTTTGGACCGACGTACGCCAGCGCCTCGCCCGGCTCGACCGACAGGTCGACGTCCCGGACCGCCACGTGGTCGGTATACCGTCGCGTGAAGAGGTGCTTCACCGAGCCGGCCAGCCCCTCACCCTTCATCGGCCGGCGGAACACCTTGGTCAGCCCGCGGGCCTCGATGAGTGGCATGGCGCGGATCCTGGTGTATGCAGGGACCCCCTGCAAACACATTTTGTTCAATGGGGTGACCCTATTGACACGTGGGGCGGGGTCTTCTGGTGGCCCGCGTCGCGGCCGGGCGGGCGCGGTGGCACTATCGATGGGGAGCCATCCAGAGAGGCGTGATGCCAGTGGCCCGCGAGCGGAAGCCGGCGCCCGTGCTGATCACCGACGCTCCGGAGAACCCGGAACGGGAGCAGCGTCGGCGCGAGATCCGGTACGTGATCATGATGTCCATCCGGGCGGCCTGCCTGGTCGCGGGGGCGATCATCGTCAGCACCAAGCCGCCCCTGTGGGGACTGTGGCTCACCCTGGCGGTGGCCGGCATGGTGGTGCTTCCGTGGCTCGCCGTGATCATGGCCAACGATCGGCGCCCGCGGCCGCCCGGCCAAGTGCCGACGCCGCCGTCGACCCAGGCCGCCCTGCCGGCCCCGCGCGACGATCGAGTCATCGACGCCTGACCGGTGGATCGCCCGGCGCCGAGCCGCTCGACCCGTCGACGTCCTCGGTGATCATGGAGTTGGGGACCGAAAACAGCGCCGATCATGGACCCAAGTCCATGATCGGCGCTGTGTTTGCGGGTCAGCGGGGACGGGCGCCGAGGGTGGTGACGGCCAGGGCGCCCAGCCGGGCGGCCGCGGCGAGGGCGTTCGCCGGGTCGCGGTCGGCCAGCCACGAGGCGAGCAACCCGGCGGCGAAGGCGTCCCCGGCGCCCGTGGGGTCGACCGTGGCGGCGACCGTAACGGCCGGTACGGCCACCGTGCGGCCGTCGGAGGACGCCCAGACGGCGCCGGACGGGCCGAGTTTGACCACGGCCGCGCCGACCGTCCGGGCCAGGCGATGGGCCAGGCCGTGGGCCAGGCGGTGGGCCAGGTCGCCGGCCGAGGGCCCGCGGGCATCGTCGGGCGCGACACCGGCGAGGTCGGGGGAGGCGGCGCCAACATGATCAAGTGGGTCGAGGAGGGCCCGGGCCTCGTCGAGGTTGGCCAACAGGAGATCCGCCCCGGTGATCCAGTCCAGAAACGTCCGCCCGCCCAGGTGCCGCAGCGGTGCCGCCGACGCGGCGTCCACGCTCGTCGTGATGGAGCGGGCCCGGGCGACGGCCAGGGCGTGCCGACCCGCGGGCGCCGTCCGCTCGTCCAGGAGTGTGTAGCCCGACAGGTGCACGTGCGCCACATCCGAGTCGAGGGCGGCGTCCACATCGGACGGAGTCAGGAGCGCGTTGGCTCCGCGGTCGCTCAGCATGGATCGCTCCTCGCCGCGGGCCAGCACGATGACCGTGCCGGTGGGCGCGTCACCGGACCGCCGGACGTGGCGGCACCCGACGCCGGCGGCGTCCAGCTCGGCCAGCCGCGCCCGGCCGGCGACGTCGGTACCCACGACGCCGGCCAGGTCCACGGCGAGGCCGAGCGAGGCGAGCCAGGCGGCCGCGTTCGCCGCCGCCCCACCACCGGTGAACCGGATGCCGGCGGACGTGTCGGACCCGAAAGCGATCGGTCCATCGTGGACTGCGAGGACGTCGGTGACGATGTCACCGACCACGACAACGAGCGGCCGGGTCACCCGGGTCACGCGGGTGAGAGTCCGGCGTAGGCGACCGCGGCCCGCGCGGCCAGCTCCGCGTTGCGTACCACGATCCGTACGTTGACCTCGAGGCTCGCCCCGCCGGTCGCCTCGTGGAAGTGGCTCAACAGGTACGGCGTGACCGCCTTGCCGGACACGCCGTCCCGGCCGAGGGCGGCCAGCCCCTCCGCGAGCACGCGGTCGTGCAGGTCGGGGTCGAGCTGCTCCTCGGGCGGCAGGGGGTTCGCCACGACCACGGCGCCGGTGTGTACGCCCTGGGCGTCCCGGGCGGCCAGCACGGCGGCCAGCTCCTGCGGGGTCGCGGCCGACCAGTCGACGTCGAAGCCACCGTCACTGAGGTAGAAACCGGGAAACCGGCGGGTCCGGTAGCCCACCACCGCCACGCCCAGCGTCTCCAGCCGCTCCAGGGTGGCGCCGACGTCCAGAATGGACTTCACGCCCGCGCACACCACCATCACCGGTGTGCGGGCCAGGGTGACCAGGTCGGCCGACTCGTCGTACGCGCCGCCGCGGTGCACGCCGCCCAGCCCGCCCGTGGCGAAGAGCGCGATACCGGCCCGAGCCGCGAGCGCCGCCGTGCTGGCGACGGTCGTCGCCCCGTCCATCGACGCCTGCGCCGCCGGGGCGAGGTCGCGCACGGACAGCTTGACCACGGCCTCCGACGCGGCGATCCGGGCCAGCTCGGCGTCGTCGAGCCCGACCACGAGCTCACCGCCGACCATGCCGATGGTGGCCGGCACGGCGCCCTGCTCCCGTACCGTCCGCTCCAGGGCCCGCCCGACCTCGAGGTTGCGCGGGCGAGGCAGGCCATGGGCGATGAGCGTGCTCTCGAGCGCCACCACGGGGTGCCCGCGCGCGAGCGCGTCCTGGATGTGGTCGCCGTATCGGAGCCGCACCGTGGCGATCTTACAAGGACCTGACAGACTGGATGGATGACCACACCTGAGTCCGGCACGGTGACCGAGGAACGCACCGAGTACCGCCTCGACGAGGGCGACCACGAGCGCTTCGCGCACTACGCCGACAAGGATCAGATCCTGGAGGCGACGGTCACGGGTACGCCGATCCGTGCGCTGTGCGGCAAGGTCTGGGTACCCTCGCGGGATCCGCAGCGGTTCCCGGTGTGCCCGGAGTGCAAGGAAATCTACGACTCGCTGCCGGCGGAGTAGCCCAAGACGGCGAAGGCGCCCCGGATCGGGGCGCCCTCACTCGAGGTCTGGGGCCGGTCAGCTCAGAACGTCGGAGCTGCCGGCGAGGTCGGTCGCCGTGGAGTCACGGCGCCACGTGAAGTCCGGAGCCGCGACCACCTCGACGGCGATCTTCACGAGCTGCGGGGCGAACCGGTTGGCGTGGTGCCCGCAGAAGACGAGATCTCCGCCGCCGGCGAGGACGATGCGCAGTTTGCCGGCCGCGTTGCAGCGGTCACACCGGTCTTCTGCGGCGGGCGGAGCCGACGCCTCCGGCGGCGGCGTGAGCGTCGGGGTCATCGCGCCTCCTTCTGCTACGTGTTGGTGGGCCTGTGTGGTCGCGCTTCCTATCGTCCAACATCGGGTCCACTTGACCACATCCCGCCGAGCGGTGCTTGGCGACCGAGGTCACATCGAGCCTATCCCGCCAGCCTGACCAGCTTCACCTGTCGTGCGGCCCGCCGCAGCCGAGGTCGGTAACGGTTGGGTTGCGTCGCGCGCGTCCCTCACCCAAGGTGAGCGGTGGTCTGTCGCGTCACCAGCACAAACGTCGACCTTAGCGACGGTGGGTGAGTAGCATGGGCCCGACCGGCGTCGGATGATTCAGCGATGAGCGAAACGCCGACGGATCAGTCGAGGTAGTCGCGGAGCACCTGCGAGCGCGACGGGTGTCGCAACTTCGACATTGTCTTCGACTCGATCTGGCGGATGCGCTCGCGCGTCACCCCGTACACCTGCCCGATCTCGTCGAGCGTGCGCGGCTGGCCGTCGGTGAGGCCGAACCTCAACCGCACCACGCCGGCCTCGCGTTCCGAGAGCGTCTGCAGCACCTGCTGCAACTGGTCCTGCAGCAGCGAGAAGGAGACGGCGTCGACCGCGACGACGGCCTCGGAGTCCTCGATGAAGTCGCCGAGCTGGCTGTCGCCCTCGTCGCCGATGGTCTGGTCGAGCGAGATGGGCTCCCGCGCGTACTGCTGTATCTCCAGGACCTTCTCGGGCGTGATGTCCATCTCCTTGGCCAGCTCCTCCGGGGTGGGCTCGCGCCCGAGATCCTGGAGCAGCTCGCGCTGGATGCGACCGAGCTTGTTGATGACCTCGACCATGTGCACCGGGATGCGGATGGTGCGGGCCTGGTCGGCCATGGCGCGGGTGATGGCCTGGCGGATCCACCAGGTGGCGTAGGTGGAGAACTTGTAGCCCTTGGTGTAGTCGAACTTCTCCACGGCCCGGATCAGGCCGAGGTTGCCCTCCTGGATGAGGTCGAGGAAGGCCATGCCGCGACCGGTGTACCGTTTCGCCAGCGAGACCACCAAGCGGAGGTTAGCCTCCAGAAGGTGGTTCTTGGCCCGCTCGCCGTCGTGGGAGATCCAGCTGAGGTCCCGCCGCAGCGGCGTGGCCAGCTTCTCGTCCTGCTCCTCGGCATGGCGCAGCCGCTCCGAGGCGTACAGGCCCGCCTCGATCCGCTTGGCCAGGTCGACCTCCTGCTCGGCGTTGAGCAGGGGTACCTTGCCGATCTGCTTGAGGTACGCCCGGACCGAGTCCGCGGACGCCGTCAACTCCGCGTCCCGCCGCGCCTGCTTGAGCGCCTCGGACTCCTCGTCGTCCCATTCGAAGTCGTCGGCCGCCACGGCGTCTGCCTCGGCCGCCTCGACCAGCGCGGCGGGCTCCTCCTCCACGACGACGTCCTCGAGCTCGAGCGTCAGCTCCTCCAGCTCCACGTCCTCCAGCGGCGGCTCGCCGTCGGGCGCGACGAGAGCCTCGACGACGTCGGCGGTCTCGGTGTCGGCCAGTGGCGTGTCGACCGGGGCGACCACCGCGGCGGGTGCATCGGCCGGTGCGTCGGCGGAGGCCACCTTCTTGGCCGCCGGCGCCTTCTTGGCGCGGGCCGCCTTGGTCGGTTTCCCCTCGGGGTCGGCGGCCGCGTCCGACGCGTCGGCTTCCGCCGGTTCGGCCGTCTTCTTCGCCGTGCTCCTGGTCGCGGGAGCCTTCTTGGTCGTGGCGGGCTTCGCGCCCTCGTCGGCATCGCCGACCGTGGTCTCGACGTCCGCGTCGGGTACCGCGGCGAGCTTGGCCGGCTTCGACCGGCTGGCCTTGGTGGCCTTGGTCGCGGGGGCGTCGGCGGTCGTCTCGGCGTCGGGCGCGGCCTTGACCGTGGTCGTCTTGGAGGCCGCGGTGGCGGCCCGGGCGGCCACGACCCGCGCTCGGGTCGGCCGGGTGCCGTCGATGACCAGCACGCCCGCCTCGGTCAACGCGCGGACCACCCGCTTCGCCTCGGCCGGCGGTACCTGGGCCTGCTCAAGGCTGCCGCCCACCTCCGCGGAGGTCAGCTGACCGCCGGAGCTGGCGGCGCGACTGAGCAGCGCCTCCGTGATTGACTGAATGTCGGCACCCGGGGCGGGGTTCTCGCGCAGGGCGGCGTCGTTGCGGAGATCCGGGTCCTGGCGCGTTTCTGTCACGAACGACCTTCCCGTGGCGAGACCGGCGGCCGGATCCGTCGTCGGGCGCGGTACGCCCCCGCTCGGAGACCGGGTTTCTTCTTGACCCCCCAAGTCATGAGGGCAGGCGTGAATTGTAGCGCCGTTCGGTGGGATCATCTCGTGTCACCGCCGTCGAGCGTGGTACACGGCGTACTTGGGAAGATCCTGCCGTGGCCAACGAACATGCAACCGTGCCGGACGCGGCCGACCTTCTGGACCTGGCGGTCGCCACCGCCCGGGCCGCGGCGGACCTCGCCCGGGCGCACCGGGCCGAGGGCGTCGCCGACGTCGGCACGAAGAGCACGATCACCGACCTTGTCACCGAGGCCGACCGGGCGGTCGAGCGGCTCATCGTGCGGCAGATCCGCCAACACCGGCCCCACGACGCGTTTCTGGGTGAGGAGTACGGCGAGGACAACGGTTCCGAGGCGGCCGTCCGGTGGGTGGTCGACCCCATCGACGGCACGGTCAACTACGTGTACGGCCTGCCGGTGTACGCGGTGTCGATCGCGGCGCAGGTCGGTGGCCAGAGCGTGGCCGGCGTCGTGGTCAACGCCCCCACCGGCGAGGAGTGGACCGCGACGCGCGGTCACGGAGCGTGGCGGGACGGTCGCCGGCTGCGCACCGGGACCCAGACCGACCTCGGGCAGGCCCTGGTCGCCACGGGATTCGCCTACGACGCGGCGGTCCGGGCGCGGCAGGCGGCCGTGGTGGCCGGAGTTCTGCCCCGGGTACGCGACATCCGGCGCTTCGGGGCGGCGTCGGTGGACCTGTGCTACACGGCGGAGGGGCAGTTCGACGCCTATTACGAGCGAGGGCTCAACGCCTGGGACCACGCGGCCGCCGGTCTGGTGGCCGCCGAGGCGGGCCTGCTGGTGACCGGCCTGCGCGGCGCACCGCCCAGCGGCGACATGGTTCTGGCGGCGCCGCCAGCCCTGCACGGTCCCCTGCACGACCTCCTCGTCGCCCTCGACGCCTGAGGTCGGCCCGCATGCAGAGGCGCACCCCGCTAAAGGGGGCCTGACGGGCGGGGTCAGCCGGGGGCGGCCGACCGGGACGGTGCCGGGCTGTTGGACGGGCCGGGGCTGGGCGACGGCGTCGGGCTGGGCGGCGCCGGGTCGTCCGCCTCGCACGTACCCTCGGGCAGGTCGGGCGTGCCGATGGCGGCGATCGACTGGTTGACCTCGGTGACGGTCGCGAGTTGCTGGAACTCGGTACCCAGGATCACGTCGACCAGCGCGTCGGCCCGCTTGAGATCGAAGTTCATCGTCGCCTGGCCGGCCAGGAAGTAGGCGCTGACGAGATTCGCGGCTCCGACGGCCTTCGGGCCGTAGGTGATCACGGCGATTTCGTTCTCGTAAAGCTTGTTGCCGGGCGGGTTGCCCATCTTCTTGATCTTGAAGCCGCGGTTCTTGAGTTGGGCGCCGACGTCCTGGGCGAGGCCGACCTTGCGGGTGCCGTTGAGAACGTTGACCGTCACTTCGAACTCGTCGGGCATCCTGATCTTGGCTGGAATCATGCCGGACGGACAGTTGGTGCCGAGCGTGGGCCGGGTCTGGGTATCGCGACCGATCGCCATGATCACGACGACGCCGGCGGTCATGAAGAGGACCGCCACGAAGATCAGCGCCCGTACCCTCGCGAACGTCATCCGGAACCCTCCTAGCTCGCCACGAGGGTAGCCTCCGACCACGTTCCGTGGGGGCCAACCCGTACCCGCGTCGGCGCGCCGGAGCGGCGATCGGAGGATGGGCAACCCGACCTTTGTGTCACCTGGATCACATCGTGAACATTCTTTCTTCCGGGCACCTACAAGGGATAGGCCGAGCGGGTAAGGTACGCCGCCGGCGGGTGGAGCAGGCACCTGTGCCAGGCGCTTCGGCGCGGTACGGACTCGTGCATGGGAGTGTGACGAAGGGATGGCGACCGACTACGACGCGCCCCGGCGTGATGAGGTCGAGCTCGGAGAGGACAGCCTCGAAGAGCTGAAGGCTCGCCGCGTCGATTCGCAGTCGGGCAGCGTGGATGTGGATGAGACGGAGGTCGCGGAGAGCTTCGAGCTGCCGGGTGCCGACCTCGCGGATGAGGAGCTCACCGTCAGGGTATTGCCGATGCAGTCCGATGAGTTCCGGTGCTCGCGCTGCTTCCTGGTCCACCATCGCAGCCAACTGGCGTACGAGCGGCGCGGCGAGCTGATCTGCCGGGAATGCGCCTGACCGTGCGGCCGCGTTCGCGTGGCGGGCACCCGTGCGTCAGAATCGACCCCACCGCGACGGGAAGGCACGGCGATGCAGGCACGCGATGACGACGGTACGGCGGCGGCCCGCGAGACGGTTCAGCCCGGCCCCATCGTCCCCGGCGACGAGGCCGCCTCCGAGCAGGTAGCCGCCGCGGTCGCCCGCCTCACCGACAGCGACCTGCCCAAGGCCGAACGGCGCCGGGCCCTCGGGCAGATCGCGTCGGCGTTGCGCAAACGCGGCTTCACCGACATCTTCCGGCCCAAGGCGGCGATGACCTGGCTGGCCGACGCCGTGGTGGACATAGCTCCGCGCATCCCGCTGCGGGACGCGGCCACCCTGCGGGCCCACTACAAGGGCGTGTCCGATATGGAGATCGCGACCCGGTTGGTCCGCAACGCCGGCCGCACCACCGCGAGCATCGGTGCGGTCGGCGGGGGAGTGGCCGCCATCGAGTGGGCCGCGCCACCCGCCCTGATCACCACGCCGGCCCTGCTGGCCGCCGAGACCGTGGCCGTCGTGGCCGTCGAGCTGAAGCTCATCGGCGAGCTGCACGAGCTGTACGGCCGGGGCCTGCCCGGCGGGCAGATGCAGCGCGCGCTCTCGCTGCTCCAGGCCTGGGCCGGTCGCCGGGGCGTCAACCTCATGGTCCCCGGGCGTGGCGTCGCCGCCGTACTGGGCACCGCCGCCCGGCACGAGCTGCGCGACCGGCTGCTGCGACGGTTCGGCCGTAACCTCACCACGCTGGGCCCGCTGCTCACCGGCGCCGTCGTGGCCGCCTACCTCAACCGCCGGGCCACCCTCAAGCTCGCCCAGGAGGTCCGCGAGGACCTGGT